>ERZ857951.364-NODE-364-length-61555-cov-3.803984_pt1 | contig 61555 bp, 52 predicted proteins | sample MGYA00519759_ERZ857951 | MGnify/ENA primary metagenome ERZ857951 (study PRJEB31778, sample SAMEA3449377) | human gut metagenome | biome: human gut; feature: human-associated habitat; material: faeces | place: United Kingdom | collected 2010/2012 ...
AGCCTGACGCAGGCAGAGAGCGAAAGGTCATTAATCAGCGCTTCCCTAAACCAACCGCTCGCCGTCCTCGCCCAGAATAACAAGCCCGTCGCGACCCTCGTGCTTTACATCGTACAGAGCCATGTCAGCCTTCTGAAACAGCTCGTCCATGCCGTGCGTCGCCTGTCCGGCCACTGCTCCGCCGACGCTCAGACTGACCGACAAGGCCCTGCCCCCGGAAGAAAAACCCTTCATCTGCCGCCGCAGGCGGACAATCCGCTCGGTCACCGCCCGCAGTGAGCCGAACTCTTTTATAAAGATCAAAAATTCATCGCCGCCCCAGCGGCAGAGGATGTCCTCTTTGCGAAAAGCGGTCCGCATGGCTTCGGCCATAAAGGCCAGCACCTCGTCGCCCACCGCGTGTCCGTAATTGTCGTTGAAGCTCTTGAAAAAATCGACGTCCAGAATCAGAAGCAGACCCTCTTCCCCGCGTTGCGAGGAATGCAGATATTCGTCAATATCCTGTTCCGTGGCCACGCGATTGCACAGGCCGGTCACGGGGTCACGGCGACTCTGGAGAAAGAGCTCCTTGTTCTTGTACTCCATCTGCTTCAGGCGCGTAATATCCTGCGCGTAGGCGAAAAGATATTCCTTTTCCGGCTCAATGGAGTCACGGATCAGAGTCGTGGCGACAACGAAATTGTGGCGGCCGTCCTTGTAGATCACCGTGCAGTTCATGGTGCAGAAACCGTTGTTTTTGCGGATGTGCGGCACCAGATTGGCAAGGTTGAAGTAGTGCAGATAAGCCTCGCGCTCTTCCGGAGCCACGATATTCTCCGCGAACCAGTCGACCTGCTCCTTGAAGGTTCCCTTGGCGACCATATTGCCGGTGTCCGGGGTCACCATGCTGCATGCGCCGCTTTCCAGATCCGCGATAAGAAAATCCTCGCACAGATTCTGGGCCATGAAGCGGATGCCCTCGTCCTGCAACTCAATCTTCTTGCGCTCGTTCAGGCGCGCAACAACCTCTTCGGTATCGTCGTAATAGGCGATAATGACGCTGCGCTTTTCTTCGGAGGCATAGATGAAATTGGCCTTGAGCCAGGCGATTTCGCCGGAAAGTTTGCGCCGCCGGTAGGTAAAGCTGGGCTTTTTCCGGCTCTCCAGCATGGCGGCAATGACAGGCAGCGACATCTTCTCCAGATACTCTTCCCTGTCCTCGGGCAGCACAAAGCGCTCGGCCACGCTGCGCACCTGGACGGCATGATCGCCCTGCTCCGGAATATGCGCGTAGGCGTCGCTGCCCACGTATTTCACATAGCGGCCGGTGGACAGGTCCACGACCATGACGAATTCATAATCGTGCTGCACTATCGTCCGCAGGATATCGACCATCGCACTTCCCCCGGTGATCCGGCAGCCGTTTGAGAACGTGGCAACAAAAACACGTCCGCCGTCAGCGCGTGCCTTCCTCTCCGCCGGTTTTCGACTTCCGGCTTACAATCAATGACATATAGGGCGGCGTGCTGTCCACTGCGGCCACGCCGCGCCGGATATGTTCCTCAGGCTGTTCCACGTGGCTGGCGAGCAGGCAGTCCGCGTCACGGCCCGTGCTTTGCAAGGCTTCGCGGATGGCCGGGAAGTTGCGGTAGGCCTTGAGGATCACCGCTGTGTCCGCATTGTCCAGTTCCGCGGCCAGGTCGTCCCGCCTGTTGATGCCGGGCAGAATGCGCAGCTTCTCGCCGCCTTCGCAGAGCACCGTGCCCGTGCGTGCGGCCGCGGCCTGAAAGGAGGTAATGCCGGGCACGACCGCCACCGGCAGGTGGGGCGCGACTTCCCGCAGGGTGCGCAGCAGATAGCCGAAGGTGCTGTACACCAGCGGATCGCCGATGGTCAGGAAGGCCGCGTTTTCCCCGCCTTCCAATACATCACGGGCGGCTTCGGCGGCTTTGAGCCAGGCCGCGCGCAGAATCCCGGCGTCGCGGGTCATGGGAAATTCCAGACGCAGCAGGCGCGCGTCCGCGCGCAGATGGGGCCGGGCTGTGTCCAGGGCGGCGGAATAGTCGTTGCGCGGCGAGGCCGCCGCCAGGATCACGTCCACCGTGCGCAGGACGTTCACGGCCCGCAGAGTCAGCAGATCCGGCGCGCCGGGGCCCACGCCCAGTCCGTAAAGAGTTCCGGTCATATCTTGCTCATTTGCTCGTTGGTTATCAGATGTAATATTCCGCCCGGCACGATAGGAGTTTTGTCCGTCGGCGAGGAGAACAAGCTTTTTCTGCAGCGCAGTGGACTCTTCTGGTCCATGAGCGGAATAAAAAGCGCTGTTCGACAACGTCCAGCGGGCAAAAGAACATCGTGCCTAAGGATGAAGCCAGCGCTCCAACCCCTCCGCCGCCTCCACGGCGCGGGGGCCGGGCCGGGCGAAACGGTCCTCATCCACCACAAGTACCCGTCCCGTGCGCACGGCGCACAAATCCCGGTAATGGGCGCGCTCGGACAGAGGCTGCGGATCGGGATTCATGGGACCCTTCTGGATCAGGTAGGCGTCCGGGTCAGCCAGAATCAAGGCCTCCTCGTTGAAGCGCACCAGTTTCTTGTCGTCCGCGACCACGTTTTCGCCCCCGGCCACGGCAATGATCTCATTGACGATGCTGCCTTGCCCGGCGGCCAACAGATTGGGATAGCGCACTTCATAGAAAACGCGCACCGGCTTTTCCCCGGCATGGCGCTCCCGCAGCGTTGCCAGGCGCGCCCGCCAGTCCAGAATCAGCCCGGCAGCCTTCCGCTCGCGTCCCGTGAGACGCCCCAGCTTTTCCAGCACATCGAACATCTTGTCAAAAGAATCCATCTCAAACGTCAGCACATTGATGCCCAGTTTACGCAGGGCTTCGGTCTGCAACAGCGCCTCGCGCCGTCCGGCGAGCTGAAGCACCAGATCCGGCTTCTGAGCCACGATCAGTTCCGCATTGGGCCGCATATGGGTGCCTATGGCGGGCAGACCGGCCAGCTCCGGCAGATGGGCGTCGGCCACGGTGCGCGCCACCAGCAGGCCGCGCGCGTCCAGGGCCAGCAGCAGCTCGTTGTAGGCGCCGTACAGGGCGATGATCCGCTCGGCCGGTTTATCCAGAGTCAGCGTGACGCCCGTGTCGTCAACCACCTCAATGGGAGCCGTCTGAACCGGGGCCGGATTCAGGCCCGTCAGCAGCAGAACCAGCAGCAAAATTGACGGCGCCGTTGCTCCACGGCCCGGAAGCGCGCCCCAGCAGCGCCTGAGGCAGGCCCCAGCGCGGATGCGGAAAAACCCGGATGGGAATATCATACAGGACACTGAGTTTCTCCTCGGTAAAGACCTCGGACACGGGGCCGTCAAAGAGTACCCGGCCGTTTTTCAGGCCCATGAGCCTGGTTGCATACAAGGCGGCCAGATTGCAGTCGTGCATGGCCATGAGCACGCAGGCCCCGGCGGCCCGGCGGCGCTCCAGCAGATCAAAAAGTTCCACCATGCGGGCCAGATCCAGACCGGCGGCCAGCTCGTCCAGCAGGAGCAGCGGGCTCTCCTGGGCCAGAGCCCGCGCCAGCAGCACCCGCTGCAGTTCCCCGCCGGAAAGCTCCCCCACGCGGCGCGCGGCCAGAGCGGCGGCTCCGGTGGCGGCCAGGGCCTGTCCGACGGCGGCGTAGTCCCGTCGTCCGTAGCCGCCCAGCCAGGAGAGGTAGGGATAGCGCCCCAGCAGGACCATCTGACGCACACTCAGGCCGGACGGGCATTCCGCGCGTTGCGGCACTACGGCCGCCAGCCGGGCGCGTTCGCGCGGACGCAGGCCATCCAGCGGCCTGTCCGCCAAACGTATGCCGCCGCCCTGGGGCCGCAGCACGCCGGAAATGCAACGCAGCAAGGTGGTTTTGCCGCTGCCGTTAGGTCCCAGCAGGGCCACGCTTTCTCCGCCTCGCGCCGCCAGGCTCACGCCGCGCAGCACGGGCCGCCCGGCATAGCCCGCCGTGAGATCGCGCACGTCCAGCATCGGCCCTTCCACTGCTCTGCTCAGCGGCCTGTCCATTGATCGTGCGCCGGACATCAGCGCCGCCGCACCAGAAGGGCGAAAAACGGCCCGCCCAACAGGGCTGTGACCACGCCCACGGGCAATTCCTGGCCGCCGCCCAGCACGCTGCGGGCCAGGACGTCAGCCCAGACCAGCAGCACGCCGCCGCCGAAAAAGGCCCCGGCCAGCAAAGGGCCGTGCCCCGGTCCCAGCAAAAGGCGCAGCACATGCGGCACTACCAGGCCCACAAAGCCGATCACTCCGGCCACGGCCACGCAACCGGCGGTCATGCAGCTGGCCCCGGCCAACAGCCAGAAGCGCGCCCGGCCCACATTAAGGCCCAGTTGCGCGGCCTGCTCGTCGCCCAGCGAAAGCACGTCCAGGGCCCGCCAGCCCAGACCCACGGCCAGCAGACCGGGAATAAAGGTAGCCAGCAGCAGGGGCAGGCTGTCCCAGCCCCGGCCTTGGAGCGAGCCCAGAATCCAGAACACGATGCTGGTCACGGATTCCTCATTGAGAGCCTTGACCAGGGCCACCAGGGCCCCCAGAAAGGCGGCCACGGCAATACCCGCCAGAATCACGCTTTCGCGGCTGAAATCCCCCTTGCCCCGGCCCAGCCAGAGCGCGCCGCACAGGGCCAGCAGGGCCCCGGCCAGAGCGGCGGGAGCCACCAACCCGGCCTGGGTCACTCCCGCCGCATGGCCCAGAATCCGCCCCAGCCACAGGCCGAACCCGCCGCCGACGCCGCCCAGGGCGATAGCCATGCTGGCGCCGCAGGCCGCACCGGCGGAAATGCCAAGAGTGAAAGGATCGGCCAGGGGATTGCGCAGTACGCCTTGCAGGGCCACGCCGGCCACGGCCAGCGCGCCGCCGCAAAGTGCCGCCAGGCAGACCCGCGCCAGACGGATCTGCCCCACTACCAGGAGTTGGGAGGCGTCCACCGGAGCGGCGGCCAGGCCCAGGCTCGCGGCCAGCGCGCGGAAAACCTCATTCACGCCCAGCGGGAACGGCCCCGGCAGACAGGCCAGCGGCAGGGAGCATAGCCAGAGCGCCGCCAGCCCGGCCAGGGCAAGGCAAAGGGACCGCGCCCGGGGCGGCCGGGAAAGGGCATCTATGTGCATATCATATGGGGCTATGCGGACAAAAAAAGCCTCTTCCATACCTGGAAGAGGCCCGTATTTCCTCTGCCTGACCGGCAAAAACCCGTTGCCGGAGAACATCTCACGCCAGAGCAATGCACTTTTTCAAAGTTAAGCTGCTCCAGGAGCGCGAAAATGGGCACGGCAGGTCTTCCGGCTTGATCCCCTTGCCCCGGCCTTCCCGTTTCCAGTGGCACAAAATGGGGCGCGGTTTGCGGATCTCACGGCGGCGGGTCCGCTCCCGTTTTACACGGGATTCCCTTTTCAAGCCGTTCCGCGTTGCTCCGCCGGTCCGGCTACCGTTGCCAGAGGCACATTAGGCGCGGCGCGCGGCCCTGTCAATGCGGCCGGACAAATGCATCTGACTCCAGCTTTTAAGGCATCTTATTTGCCGGGATTATCCGTCAAAACCGGCCTGTTCGACGTTGGCGGCGTCATCCGGCGTTTTTGCCGCTCACGTACTTGAGTACAGCCCTGCTCTCGATGCCCGTAAGGCTCGCCCGGCTCGCCAACGGGCACGGCCCTTTGGGCCGCCTTCCGGTCGGTTTCCGCGCAAAAAGTGCCATTTTTCTTGCCAGCGCGCAAAAATCTTATTTTTTAGGATTCTCCCGGCACCAGCCATCCGCCTGCGCTTCGCTCCGGCGGAGCAAGGATGGCTTCGCTTTTTTTGTTCGTTCCCCGATCTACCGGGGAATAAAGACTTTTTAGATGCGTCTGCCCTGATTGTTCAGTTGATACGCCGGAACTATGCCCGGTGATCTGCCACAGATGAAATATCCTTCAAAAGAGGACCCACAGGGCGAGCGGCAGGGCATTGGAGGAACGGCCCGATTCCTTTACTGTTTTTCACGGGTCCTCTCACGATTGAACCGCCTCAGGCGGGACCAGGCGGGCACACTCCCGGCAGCGCCGCCGCAACTCCAGCGCATTGGCATTTATGTCGATGTGCGCCGTGGAGCAGTCATAATCCCGGAGCGCCTCGGTACATTCTTCTTCCGTCAGCGGCGAGTTGTGCGCATAGCCTCGTCGCTCCATTTCCCGGACCAGTTCGCCATGCCGTTTGTACATCCGGCACGGGTCGACCAAGCCGCCAGACAGAAAGCCGGTGATGGATTTCCCTTTTTTCAGGGTGCCGAGAAGCATGTGCAGTTCCACATGTTCTCCCAAAAGGTGCTTCCGGCACATGTGTGACGGCGGCACCAGCCACATCCGCATCGTCGGTCTCCTTGTTCACGTTATTGAGCCGTTATGGGCTGTTATATTGTTTGTAAGCATTTAAGGCCGCTTGCCAAGTCATTCGTATTGACCGGCTGAAAGGGCTGAAGTTTTCCCTGTCTGGACAAGGCGCAGCGGGCAACGTATATATAAAAGAACGATAATCTTCGGTTTCATATGGGAAAAATACTGCGGTTTTTCCTTGTAGTTCCCAAGGCCGAGGCGGCTTGGCGGCCGTCTGTTTCAGGCTCACGTGTTCCAGCAGGAGCGGGCGGCGCGCATGCCCATATTTTTCCAGTCTGACAAGCCGTTGAAACGGCGCGGCGGGGCTTTTGCCCTGGCCGTGGCCGTTGTGTGCTTTCTGCTGGCAGCGGGCGCTTACGGCTTTGCCGCGGATATCGCGCCTGGAGTTGTTCCGGGCGGCGACAGCGCTGTTTCGGAGCGTCCCAAGGTGCTGGATCAGGTGGACGAGTCCGCCTTCAGCGTCGTGCCGCCGTCGCTCCCCAAAGATGAATCTGCCTCCTTGCCCGACGGAATGCCGGACGTCGCGCCGTCAGAGACGCCGTCTCCCGATGCCGCTGCCCAGGTCGTTCAGAGCCCTCCAGATTCCACCTCCCCCGATAGTGACGGATATTCTCCCGCACAAGCCCGACGACCCGTTTCCGCCGATACGGTAGGGGCGCCGCCCGCTGTTCTGCCCGAAAAGGACGATCTGCCTTCCGCGGCAGCTGCGGAACCTCCGGCCGCGTCTTCCGCATCTGCCGCGTCGAAAATCAAACTGTTCGGCACGGTAGAATTCAAGCGGCCGCTTTCATCGCTGCCCGCCTGGCTGGACCTGCTCAAGCGCAATCAGGCTGATCCCATTTTTCTGCCGGAAAAACATTTCAACAAGAAGGTGACCTGGGCGCAGTTCAAGGAGAAAGCCAAGGGTAAAAATGCCATGGATCTTCTGCGCTACGTCAATTCTTTCTGGAACACCTGGCCGTATCGTGAGGACATAGACAATTGGGGCCAGGAAGATTATTGGGAGATCCCTGCGGAATTTCTGAAGAAATCCGGCGACTGCGAAGATTATTCGATCATCAAATATTTTACGCTTAAGGAATTGGGCATTCCGCCCGAAACAATGCGTATAGTGGTGGTGCGCGATACGATCCGCAATATGGCCCATGCCGTGCTGGTGGTGTATATGAACAACGACGCCTATGTGCTCGACAGCCTGAGCAACGCCGTTTTGTCCCATACGCGCTTCAGCCACTACAGCCCGCAATATTCGGTCAATGAATTCGGGCGCTGGGCGCATCTCAAAGGCCGCAAGCTGAAATAAGGTGAACTGATATGGAAATGCAGGAAATGAACGCGCAGGCCGTAGCCAGGCAGTACCGCATGAAAAAGACCGTCGTGGTGAGTGTGGGCCTGTTGCTTTTTGTGCTGGTGGCAGCCGTGGCCTTTGTGCTCTGCAATTTCCAGCTCAAGTACACCACCCAGGAGATTCTGAGCAAACAGCGCGACATCCAGCAGGCCTGGGTGGACAAATCTCTGGAATCCGTCCGCGCCTGGCGCAACAAACTTGTGGAGCAGGCGCGTTTCATCAGTTCGGCGGAAATGTTCCGCCTGTTCGCCGCGGATGTGCGCGGCCTGGGGTCTGATAGGCTGGCCCGGCTCTCCGCTTCCGATGTGGCCCGGAGCGAAGATGAGGCCCTGCGCTCCATGGCCGAGCAGCTCTCCTATATGCAGGATATCCTGCAGGATTTCGTGCGCCGCAGGGGCTGGACGGCCGCCCGCGTGGTGGCTCCGGACGGGACTTCACTGGTGGCCCCGGCACAGGCCGCATCTCTCAGCCCGGCGCAGATTGCGCTGGTGCGCCGCGCCGATACGGCCAGGGCCCTGGCTTTCGGCCCTGTGCGCAATCTGGGCGACGGTCTGGTCATGGACATGGTTGATCCGCTGTATGAGGTGCTGGGCGAGGGCGACCCCAAACCTGTGGCCTTTCTGCTGCTCACCGTGCCCGTGGAAAAAGCCATGATCGGTTTTCTGACCCAGAGCCCGGAGCAGCATGAGGATTTCCAGCCGCGCATTTGGGATCGGGGCCCCGAAGGCCTGGAGGTTGTGCTGTTGCGTGACGGCAAAGCCGTCCTTGTACCGGCCGCCTTTCAGCCGGGAAATGACCTGAATCTGCCCTTTATGCGTCGCAACGCCCTGGCAGGCGGTGGAGAAGTCTACTCTCTGGGCGCCAAACTCACGGACCTGGACTGGTGCTTGGTCGTGGAGGTGCCCGCCTCTCTGGTGGATTCCCAACTGGAAGGACAGGCCACCCAGATTTACGGCCTGGGCGTGCTGGGCAGTCTGGGTGTCGCCCTGTTGCTGGCTTTTGTCTGGGCCAGCATGGTCAGCCGGTCGCACCGGGCCACGGCCCGCCATTTCCAGCATCTGTATACGGTGATTCGCCAGCAGAAGCTGATGCTGGACAGCATCAATGCCTCGCTGCAGGCCGGGCTCTTGCTGGTGGACGGCCAGGGCCGTGTGCAGGTCTGCAATCCGGCATTTTGCCAGATCGCGGCCCGAAACGAAGAGGACATGGCTAACGCGGCCCTGGCAGACGTGCTGCCGCAAAAGGCCGCATCTGATTTACTCCAAGGTATGGAGCGCGTGAGCGGCAGCGGCCGGATGGACAGCATTGAAATTTCTCTGGACCGGCCTGACGGCGCGCGCCTCTACCGCGTGACGCTTTTTCCCTTTGAGGACAATCAGGAAGACGGGGCAAAGGTCAAGGGCGGCTGCGTGGGAATTTTCCAGGATATCACGGAATTCCGCCGTCGGGCCGAGGCCGCGCGCGAACGTCAGGCCAACAGCATTGCCGCCCTGGTACGGGCCATTGAAAGCGTGGACGTGAATCTGATCGGCCATTCGCAAAAAATGGAGCGGGTTTCGGGATTATTGTCCGCCAGCATGGGGCTGTCGGACAAGGACAGGGAAACCCTGCGCTTGGCCGCGCGGCTCTCTCAGGTGGGCAAGATCTTTGTGCCGCATCATCTTCTGACCAAGAAAGGCAAGCTCACACCCGAGGAACAGCAGGAAGTCCTGCGCGCACCGGAATATGCCTACAAAGCACTGCACGATCTGCAATTCGGCCTGCCGGTGCCCGAAGCCGTTTATCAGATGGGTGAACGCGTGGACGGCACGGGCCAGCCCCGGCACCTCAAGGGCGAGGAAATCGTGGCCAATGCCCGTATTCTGGCGGTGGTCAACGCTTTCTGCGCCATGGTCAGCGCGCGTTCCTACCGGGCGGGCATGAGCCCGGATGAGGCGGTGCGTCTGCTTTCCCAGGATCCCGGCTTTGATCCCGCTGTGGTGGCGGCGCTGGCACTATTGCCGACGGATGCCGTGCAACGGGCCATTGAAGCGCCTGTGGCGGATGATGGGCAGGAAAGCGGCGGGCCGGTGGATGAAAGGAGCGAGTCGCAAATCGATCCCGCACGGCATTAGAGGCGAGCGCAAGCCGTTATGAATGACAGGCAAATGCCTCCCGTACCCCTTTCCGAGGGCGCTGAAACGGTGGACGTGGCGGTCAATATTTTCGCCAAGCCGTTTCAGACCGCACTCTCGCTGCTGTCGCTGCTCAAGCACAGTGGGGAGCATGTGGGGGTGATCTGGCTGCAGTTTGAGCCGTATGGTTCGCGATACGATGCCATCAGTCCGTATTATATTGCCCGGTATCTGCGAGAGGAGTTGGACGAGCGCTGTGAGGTATTCCAGCCGAATTTCTGGCTGGCACGCGAAGCTGTCGATCCCGCCCGGCTTGACGATCCGGACTACCGACTGGGCATCCGTTATCAATATGCCTTTGAGCAGAGCCGGAGCCGCAAGCTTTTTCTGATGCACAACGACGTACTGGTGCTGCGCGATATTCTGGGCGACATGCTGCGGGAAATGGGCGACGCCTTCGCTCTGGGGGCAGTGGGGCAATGTTGGAACTGTCCGGCACGGCGTGAGGAACTCACGCGCGAAATTATGGGCTGTGGCGCATGCGGCCCGTTGCGGTATATGGAATTCAGGCCGGATTATGAGGCCTTGTGCCGTCTCTATGCCTTGGCGCGACAGCGCGGTATTTTTGTGCGGCCTTATGATGAGGGATTCGCAGGCATGTTTGACAGCCAGCCCTGGCCCCTGCCGGAATGCCGGGTCAGCGAATGGGCCTGCCTGCTGGATCTGGAAAAGACGCGCCCGTTCTGCACGCCACAGGGCCCGGCATTCACGCCGGGAGCATTTCGCCGTTGCGGCACGGAAAATCTTGATACGGGCGTGGCCTGGTTCAGAGACATGCACGCGCTGGGTTTGCGCGCCCGGCATTTCGAGCTTACGCGGTATCTGAAGCACTGGGTGGGCACGGGCAATAAAACCCCCCGGCGCTATGCGCTGGCCGAGTCAAATGCCTTGGGGTTGCTGCAACGCCAATATCCCCAGTATCTCCAATGGCTGACGGAACAAAGCGGAGAGGCTTTTTAAGTGATGCTGGCCCTACTGCCCCGTCAGGTTCAATCCCCGTTTCCGGCAAAAAAAGCGGCAGATCATACGGGCTAATAAATGCTGTCATTGTGGCCTATCCCTCAAGAACATGCTCAAACAAAAGAGGCGTGCCAGCAGAAAGATTGCAGGTGGCCTTTTTCCCGAGGATCAGCTCAAAATATCGCGAGTGCAGCCCCCCGCCGGGCCTTATGCATTTAACATTCTCTGCCGTAAAGGGCTGGCCCTCGGCAATGTTTTTTACAATACATAATGATGGGCGCGACTGCACAGAACGCTTCTGTTCGCCTGTCAGCGTATAGCTCACGGTCCCGAGGGCTTTTTCAGCCACACGAATGTCGTGAACCATTTGCCTGAACTCATCAGGTTCCATGCTGAAAGCGCTGTCTGGTCCGCCGTCAGCACGCGCCAGAGTAAAGTGTTTTTCCAGCACAGTGGCCCCTACAGCAACTGCAGCAACAGCAACAGCACTTCCCAATGTGTGGTCTGAAAGCCCCACGTGACAGCCAAAAGCCGTTGCCATGTGCGGAATTGTACGTAGGTTTACCTCTTCCGGTGGTGCTGGATAGGCTGATGTACATTTAAGCAGTGTCAGATCCTGCGTGCCGTTATCGCGAAGAATGTGCACAGCTTCATCAATTTCGCCCAAATTTGCCATGCCGGTAGACAGAATGACGGGCTTGCCGGTTTGGGCAACTCTTTTAAGCAACGGCACATTAACGACGTCGAATGATGTAATCTTGTACCGCGAAACGCCACACTGCTCGAGAAAATCAACAGCAGTGACATCACAGGGCGTTGAAAAACAGTCCATATCAAGATCACGGGCAAGCTTCATTATTTCTGAAGTCCACTCCCAGGGCATTGAAGCTTCCTTGTACAAGTCGTATAAGTTACGACCAGCCCACAGCGCGCCCTTCGCCATAAAGCGGGCATCTGTGCAATCCAGCGTGAGTGTATCGGCTGTATAGGTTTGCAGCTTTACAGCATCCGCTCCACATCTCGCCGCAGCACGAACAATATCCTTTGCCCGTTCCAGTGAGCGATTATGGTTTGCAGACATTTCAGCAATACAGAAAACAGAGTTCTTGTTCATTACCGATTCCGTTGATGGATGTGTTTGTTTCCGAGCATGTCTGTTAATTCAAGCGGGGTGTCAATAAGCTCTTGCGTAGCGTTTTTTCCGATAAAAAACAATGCATCCATAAATGCCAGCCAGGGCACGAATAAGGCATTCTTCTGTGGGTACACAGGATGGACATAATCATGAAAAAACAAATCCTTGTCATCAAAAGCCACCTCCACATGATAATCACGACCATTGGGACCGGATATATAGGCATCCGCGCCGACAGCATCAGTAATGTCACGCAAATGTTCCGGCCCTTTTGTCTCATGATCAATGTCCAACGTACTGGACAAAACCATATTGGGGGTAAATCCGAAATATGAGCAGACATCAGTTAAGTGCTGAGCAGTAAACTCCGTGAGGGAAGATTCTTGTTCCTGCGGCTGGTCATATCCCCCCAGGTACCGGGCAACATCCGCATCCCAGAAAGGTGCTTTTCTGTAAGTATTCTGGAGCTTCTGGAAGTGCTCATCGCGCCAGGGCTTGGCAGCAATCTTCGTACGACAGATTCGCTCGGAACGCCCGGAGGCAATGGGGATAGTCAGCCACTTTCCACCATTTTCGGCAAAAATTCTGTTCCTGTTTTCAAAATCCAGATACTGCCTTTGTACGTCGTCAAGTAATACAAAAAGGTCGGCATGACGTAATCTGTTTAAATAGCAGAGCGCTGGCAGATAACGCGGCTGGCTAATTACGATTCGCATTTCTGCTTATTACTCTTTCACCGCGGTTACGCGCCAGGAAGCGCTAATTGAACGAAGGGGTTGCGTAACATCAACAATTTCCACATGTTCCATTTTTTTTATATAAAAACCCGCTACGGTAAGCAAACTTTGAATTTCGGACTCATCAAAAAAGCAAACTCCACCAATATCTGTAAAAACCCCTTCAGTTATGTTCGTGCGATAACCACCCACAAGCCGCCCATTGGCGCATTGTCCAGAAGCAGCAGAAGATGAGCGTGAGCTGTATGGATTAAAGAAAAATTTCCCCTTAGGCTTCAAGCATCTATACGCTTCTTTTATAGCAGGGACCAGCACAGACTCAGGGCATGAGCACAAAGCAGCGCGGTCCAGCACCAGATCAAAGCTATTGTCGTCAAAAGGCAAGGCCGCAGCATCTGCCACTCGCAAGTCACCAACTAAGTGACTTTCTTGAAATCGTTTTTTTGCAAAGTCTATTGCGGAAGGAGCAAAATCAATGCCTGCAACTCTAAATCCCATTTGAGCTGCAAAAAAAATGTTTGATGCTGTGCCACACCCCACCTCTAAAATACGAATCTCATTTGTGGGAATATTCTTAGGCGATTCGGAAAACATGAACGTTACGGCGTGTGTCCATGGAGCCATATTTGCCTGACCATCAGCGTATATTTTTTCCCATACTGTTTGTTGTGAAGAATTCATAAATACTTTCTCCTAGGCTTTGATAATATATCTATATAAGATAAATCCTTCCGCCGCTTCCAACCCCACATTAGCCCCACGCAGCCGGGCCAGATGTTCCACAGCCTCATGACTGCGCGAATAGGGCCATGGACGCATTTCTTCACTGTACTCTGCCAGGGCGCGCTGCTTTTCAGCAAGCGTATCGGCAACATCAACGAAACAGTTGGGAACAAACGGCGCGAATGTTCCAGACGGAGTGTAGTCCGTACTCGACAGCACTTCAAATCCCAATAACAGCACGGGCTTTTGCGTAGGCAGAGGACGAAACGCTGTCATAACCGCTTGGTGGGTCCGCTGGTGGTCAATATTCAGATCGCCGGCATGGTGCGTAACTACCGTATCCGGAAGTACGTCATCAGCGACTTCTTCAACGAGGCGAATTATGGAAAGCAGAGGCAGGGTATCAAATCTGTTGTCGGGCAAGTTGCAGAAACGAACATCACTGATGCCAAGCTGCCTTGCGGCGGCACGAGCAGAGGTTACCGCCCTTTCGCGCTGGGCATCATCTGCACCTCGTGCCATAGGGCCTTCGCCAAGCAACAACAACGTCACAGTTTTCCCTGCTCGAACAAATTTAGCCAGTGTTGCTCCGCAACCCAGGATTTCGTCATCAGGATGTGCGGCAACCACCAGAATTCTTTTCCCGAACATGTTCATACTTCAGCACTACTTGACGATGGCAAACAGTTTATTAATGCTATTGTACTCTTTTATATCAAATTCGCCAAGTGTGATGCCAAGCTCTATTTCAAGCTCCAGTAAAAAATTCATCACATCTAACGAATCAAGGCCATACATGGCGAATGTTTCATCATCGGCAATGGTTATCTTTTCAATATCTACAGACTTGGATTTTGCAATTGCCACTTTACACGCCAAAGAAAATTCCTGCTGAGTCATGTCATTCTCCGTATCGATGCAGTACAGTAGTTGCCCAGGAGAGTCCTGCTCCAAAACCTGAAACTAATATCCGTTTGTGGTTTTGGCGCCAAATTTTTTCCAAGGTTATAGGAATGGTAGATGAAATACAGTTTCCAACGTCACCCAGTACAAAGGGGACTTTTTCTGAGGGAAAGCCCGCCTTCCGCCCCAGGGCTTCCACAATATACCGGGAAGCTTGGTGCAGAACGAGGCAATCAATCTCATCGGGATTCAGGCTGTTTTTCTTCAGGCATTCCGCAAGGTGCATAGGCACAGAACGCATGCAGAAATTGAATATCTCCCGCCCTTTCATTGATATGTGACCATCATCATGCATCCACAGAGCATGCCCGGCCTCACCCGAAGTTGCAAAACAACTTTTCCCCACAATATAGTGGGGATTATCAGAAAGCAGTGTACAGGCCACGGCATCCCCGAAAAGCAGCTGAGTATGTTCATCTTCCTGTTGCAAAGCCGGAGAGTATGCATCAGCGGTAAAAAGCAACCCTTTCTTCAATCCATTGGCCTGCATGAATGTACTCATTACGCTAATTGCATAAACATAGCCAGAACAGCCAAGACTTATGTCAAATGCCGCGACCGATGGAAGCAATTTTAAAGCGCCGTGCAACTGGGCAGACGTGTGCGGTACTGTACGCCTGGCATCCGGGTTTTGTGTCACAACAACCAGGCAATCACATTCTTCAACCGCAAGCCCCGTTTGTTTCTGTAAATCCGCAAAAGCTTCACGACACAACGATTGAGAACTCTGGCCTGCCGCTAGACGCCGTAGCGACCGGAATCCCACCTTGTCTACAATAAAGGCTTCATCCTTATCCCACAGCCGGGCACTCTGCCTGTTGTCAACAACTGTGGCTCCTGTAGCCCAGGCTATTGCTTGTATGCCAATCATGCGGTTTTTCCTCCGAAGAATATTTGCCCGCACGGTTGCCCCTGAATCAGAATGCTGCCTTCAAAAAACGTTTTGGCGAAGATGCGCTGAAACTGGATTGAAAAACATGAAATATCAGTTGTTTTCAAACGCAGGCGGGCAAAAAGATATTGCCTTGGTTCCAAGACAACGCAGGTATTCAGCAGATATTTAAATGCCGCAACACACGTTCTGGAAAACGGTGTTTCCGTCAACAATTGGGAAACATGCACGATCGGTTTTTCCGGATTCTGCCTATCATAGGTGAAGTACGTTGCCATTCCTGTTTCGGTACAGTCGCACCGTTCAGTAACCGGATTCCCGGCAGGCATGATCAGCACATTGTGGTTTTCATCGCGAAGCTGCGCCATTGCCTGCATTTCTTCCAGCTGCGTTGCGGATGCCCGCTCCAGAAGGCGGTATCCCTGAGTCTTGCACGGGTATTTGACCAGATAATCAAGATCGCGTGTTTTGCTGCTTCCATAAAAATCGAATAACACCGCATCAAGGACATCTGCACCAAGAACGTAATTCCGCTTGCCGCGAAAAATGAACGGGCTTTCACTCATGACAGTCTGGCCTTGTTTCTGAGATTCTTGCTATGAGAGATAGCAAAGTTTCCTGAAACTTCCGCTTTTTCCGGAACATTATCAATGAGTACAGAGCCGAGCATCACAGAGGCCTTGTCCCCCACAGTAATGGTATTGCTGAGCGTGGCGCCGATACCGACCCAGCAATCCGCCCCCAGCGACGTTCTGCCGCCAAGAGTTGCGTGCGTTGACACATCACTGCGAGGGGCAAGCCTACAGTCATGCCCCACGGTCACCTGAAAGCTTAAAAAAACATCATCGTCGATTTCCGTGTATTCGGCAAAGTAGGCGGATCGGGCAATAATACACTGGGCAGCAATGCGGCACCGACTGCCAATGCGTACCCCCCCCCAATGCCGGATATGTTTTTTCCCTTCAGGAAAGATACGGGAGTACAAGCTATCTTCCCCAATCACGACATGTGGCCCAATCCAGGTGTCATCACCAAGGATGGAATTTTCACCAACGACAGCATAGGGGCCGATGACAACCCTTTCGCCGATTACCACATTCTGTGCCAGCACCGCCGTGGGGTGCACCGAAGCCGTTGCGGCAATGCAGGGGGGGGCAGAAACGGGAGCGACGTTTAACGCATGGATAGCTCTGTTGTGGATTTCACAAAACAGCAGTTCCGGAAGATCTGCAGAAATGACAAAACAATCGCCTCCCAGTGCTTGGGGCACAAGCGCATTCGGGACGATCACTCCGGAAATATTGGAATTTTCCAGTGCCATTTCGAGATAGCGCCTGTTCAACGCAAGACATAGTCCGTTGGCTGCGGTGCTCCAGGGCAGGCAGGTACGGAGTCGGGGCTGCAGTTTTGCAGGCTCGCGCACAATTTGTGCGCCGTACTGCCCCAGGCTACGCACAAGATCAAACACATCCATATACAATTCCCTGTATGATGATTTGTGGTTAAGCATGATGTCCAAAACCTGCCGCAGAGGGGCCAAAACCCCTCCACATGAACAAGCGCGGTCTGGCAGACTGATTTTTCCTTGAGTTTGCTGCTCGTGAATAAGCGTGGTCGCCGCCCAACTTCTTTATCCCGAACCGTTCCTGGACATACAGTCCGCATGCAGGCAAAAACCAGCCTTGCTGCCCAATTTTAGGGGGCAGCAAGAAACAGTCTGCGCAAGGCCAAGGCATCCTCTTTGGCATCCTGAAGCTGTCTTGCCGCGTCACGAGGTATTTCAAGTGTCAGGCGGGCCTGGCCGGGCAGCAGCGCACACATGGCAGCCAGTTCAAAATCACCCTGCCCGATGCGGTGGTGCACATCCTTTGTTTCGTTCCATACCCCGTCAGCAATGTGCATCATGCGGGGATTGAATTGTAAAAATCGTTTGAGAAAAGACAGCGCCCCTTCATTCAAGGCATTCGCAGCATACACGGCATGTCCCATATCCAGAACGAAACCCGCAAACGCTCCGGAGTTCATGGCAAGTTTTATATGTTCCGGCGTATATCCAACGCAGAGCTGACCGCCCGTGCCGTATTGCGGCGTATTTTCCAGAATAAAACGTCCATCATGCAAATCGGCAATCTGTTGGCACACTTCTTCAAGGCTGCCCCCGAAGCCTCCATGTACAATGATGTGGGGTGCGTTTAACGCATCGGCAAAGCGTCGAGAGTCCTGCAAAGCCGCTGTATTAGACTTTTTAAGCAAGGGGTCAGCCAGATTCACGCCATTTCCAAAGTGAGGGGCGTGGATGATCCAAGGGCAGGAAAGACTTTTCCATGTACTGACAGTGGCGACATACGTCTGGGGAGGGGAATACAGCTCGACGTACGAAAATACCCCTTCCGCCAGCAATACAGCTGCTGGCTGAAGCATGTCGGTATTCACCGAAAACAGCTTCAATCCCAAGTTATACATGTTATGCATCCGGGCTTGTAGCTTGCCTGTTCTTCAAAATAAACTGCATGCACATTTCAGCAAATTCCCAGTCATTTTCAGTGTCTATGTCAATCGCCCGCATAGGCTCGATTTCGATAATGGCTCCCTTTGTTCTGTCCACACGCAAAAAAGGTTCTGTTTGGTGCCAATATAGCTGCCCGGCGTCAATATAAAAATCCGGCATATCCTGCGAGCGCATCATAGCTTTTTCCATTGGAAAAAAATATTCTGGGCTTCCTGTGCCATCCAGCGTCACCGCTTGAAAAAAGGGAAACCCAATGCGCTGTGCTGTGTATGCAAACTGTTTTCCATGGCTGACAAGCTCATAGCCGCGCTCAAGGTCTGCCACGCAAAGCAGCGGAGCCGTAGGGTAAATATGTGCCAGATGCGGCACATATCCCACGTTATCCAGCACCCATTGCAGCATATGCGTTGCCGCACTGCGTGCGTCCGCCATATCATCCGCTAGTTCCATCGGCCTGAAAACGGGCACTTCCGCACCATGTTCTTTCGCAATTTCCGCTATTTCAGCATCCTCGGTCGAAACGTACACATGATCGAAAATGCCGGATGCAAGGGCCGTTTCAATAGGCCAGGCGATCATTGGCTTGCCGCAAAACTGGCGAATATTCTTGCGAGGGATTCGCTTGGACCCGCCACGAGCAGTAATGATTGCAACAGCCTTCATCATGCCAGCCTCTTGAAACCACTTACAGCAGGGGCACCGCGTAGCCGGGAACGGATGTCACCCTTGTCGCGGGCTTCCGCCAGTTGAGCGAACGCCTGATCACAAGCGGCAAGATATTTTTTTACATCAGTATCTGTATGCGCGTCCATCAGGTAGCAATTATCAGACGCAAGAATGCCCAATTCCAGCATGCACTGGATAAAATATGCCTTGTAGACCAGAAAGTCCGGCAAATCAAAACTGAAGTGCGACATGGCGTCCATGCCTCCGGAGTGAGCGGAAAAGCCATGCTTGGTTCCAAGGTCCACCCATGCCTGTTTGACCGTTTTGCCCATTACAGAAAATTTTTCATACGGCTTACGCTGCTTATAGGCCCGAATGCAGGCCAAGCCTGCGGTAAAGCCCACCCGTTCTGTCCAGTTTGTGGAGGAAATGAATGTGCTCTGCGCGGCCTGCATTACGTTTTCGCGGCCGATGACAGCTGCAATGGCGTAACCGTTACCAAGAGCCTTTGAAAACACTGCCATATCAGGAGTTACCTTGTGCAAAACCAGATGCGCTCCACCCGCACAATAGCGGAATCCGGCTGAAACTTCATCGACAATCATTACCGCGCCGGTTTCGTCCGCAATAGTCCGGACTCCTTCAATGAACCCTGGTTCTGGCATCGCAGAGCGGACAGGCTCCATTACAATTGCGGCAAGCTGCTTGCCGTGTTTTGCAACAATCGCTTTAAGCTCATCCAGATGATTGTACCGGAACGGATAGCACGATCCCAGAAGGCTGCGGGGAACACCGGCTGGCTGCAAGCCTTGAATAAGATGACCATCCAGAGCGGAATCTTCTGCCAGGTTGGCAGCCAGATACCAGTCGCTCCATCCGTGGTAGCCACAGAAAGCCACAACATCACGCCCGGTGTGCGCCCTGGCAATACGCACCGCAACGCTAAGGGCTTCACCGCCGCCGCGTGTAAAGCGGGCCATATCAGCCCAAGGATGCAGTGCGCAAAGTTCTTCAGCCAGTTCAACCTCTTCAGGGCAGTTTAGCGATGAAGCAACGCCGTTCCTGATAGCCTCAATGACGGCACCGTCAACCTCGTCGTCCGCATATCCGAGAACGCAGGCGCCGATACCGCCGATGGACATATCGAGGTATTTTTTGCCGTCCAGATCCCAAACCGCGGCACCCTTTGCCTTGCTGTAGTAAGCAGGCCAAACATCAAGCGAGTACATGTCTGGACGCTTGGATAAAAGCTGCGTCATGCCGGGAATGCGGGTACGGGCACGGGACTGAAAAAGTTGAGATTGTGTCATGGCTACCTCGGCCACAGGTCGGGATTAAATAGTTTTGCAGATTGCGGGACATCAAGCGCATCCAGTTCTTCAAAAAACGAACGCGCTACAGATTCGCCCAAGCGGATAAAATCCATATTACTCTGAACCTGAAATGGTGTTTCTGCACCAAAAATCAAAAACACTTCAGGGTGGTGGTATTGCATCCAACACAGGGCGGCCTGCGATGGCGTGCAATCAACATCAATGCAACATTTCAAAAATGCAGTAAGTGCAGGACGTAGCTTCGAAAAATGCTCTGGAAGTGAGTCTGGCAACATGCATAACACGCCCTGCAAAAAAACAGAACGCACATGAATTTCCTTTTTTAGAGCTTTTGCAGTTTCAAATACACCGGCAGCAACAAAACGCCGGTCAAAAATGTTGGAAGGTATTTGTACAACGTCCACCCGGGGGTGATTAAGAGCTTCCAGGGCTGCTTCCGGCCCGTATACGGAAATGCCAATTTTCTGAACCCTGCCATGGCCCACAAGTTCCTGCAGAAATTCACCCTGCCAGTGGTCAAGGAGAGGTAGCTGCTTTTCTTCGTGCAACATCAGGCAGTACATTGCTTCAATGCCCAAATGTAATACAGAATTGTTCACAGCACTTTTCAGAGAATCGGACGATTCCAGGCTTCTCGGCACCAGTTTGGTAATAATTTTCGCCTGTTCTGTTGCGTTCAGAACGTGCAGAACCCGCCCCAAGACCTCTTCGCTGTTACCATAAGCCTGGGCAGTATCAAAATAGCAGATTCCATGTCGCAAGGCAGTGGCAACAATCTTTCTGGCTGTCGGTTCGTCAGGCTGACCATGCTGATTGGCGACACCATAGTTAGAGCCCAGTTGCGCTGTTCCCAGAATACATTTTGAGCGCATAGGCTAAACCTTATCTGCAAAAAGTCATTTGCGGTTGAAATTCAGAGGCTAGCAATCCGTAGATAAGCGAGTCTTCCCGCTCTCCGTCAACGTTGATTATATGCTGACGCCGTCTCCCCTCTAGCGTGAAGTTATTTTTTTGAAACACACGCATTGAACCAGTGTTGCTTTCATAATGGCCGCCCGTTAACCGGTGCAGACCCATGATTGAGAAGGCGTAGTTACAGACGGCATGTACGGCCTCAGTGGCAAATCCTTTACCCTGCGTCTCGGGGTGCCCGATGACAAAGGAAATATCGGCCCTCTTGTACAACAAATGGATGTCATTAAGATTTACCGTGCCGACGTGCAGCATGCGTTGAGCCTCAAAAATCCCCCAATAGCGGCTGTTTGCCGTATCTTTCAGGTGTGCTTCAATATAGGCGCATGCGGTATTGTAGGTCTGTTCCTGGTGACGGATTTCAAGCCCCTTGGTGACAACAGGATCGTTTAGCCATGCCAGGTAAGCGGGAGTGATGTCTTCAACCGTCATAGGGCGCAAAATGAGGCGTGCGCTTCGGATGACCATAGTTTGCAGGATGTCGTCGATCTGCATGTTTGCACTCATAGTAATTCAGCAGTCAACCCCTGCACAACTCTCTCAAGATCCCCTTGATCCATTCCCACCCACAGAGGGAGCGTCATGATTTTTTCGTACGCTTCTTCAGCAACAGGACAAAGTCCTGCCGAATACCCAAGACCCTGATAGTAGGGGTGCAGATACACCGGCATATAATGTACGTTCACGCCGATTCCGGCATCGCGCAGTGTCTTGAACCGTTCATCACGCCTGTCTACCCGCACTATGTATAAATGGTAGCCGTGCACTAACCCGGAACGATGGATCAACGGTTTTATGTCTGTGCTGGCAAAAGCGGCATCATACCATTGCGCGAGGGCATTGCGTTTTACTATCCAGCCGTCAAGTTTTTTCAATTGGCTGCTGCCAAGGGCACACTGAATGTCCGTGATACGGTAATTATACCCAAGGTCCACCATTTCATAGTACCAGCCGCCCATCTTTTCCCGCTCCGCGGCGGTGGTGGTGATGCCGTGCCCCCGAAAATGGCGCATACGTGTGGCTAGCCGCTCGTCGTCCGTCACGGCCATGCCGCCTTCTCCTGTGGTGATATGCTTCACTGGGTGGAAGCTGAATACGGTGATATCCGCCAGCGTGCCGACCGCGCGCCCCTTGTAGCGCGCGCCCAGCGCGTGACAGCCGTCGGCGACCAGCGCCAAGTGATGCCGATCGGCAATGGCGCTCAGGGCGTCCCAATCGCAGGGCTGACCGGCGTAGTCTACTGCGATAATGGCTTTGGTGCGCGGGGTGATGGACGCTTCCACGGCAGCCGGATCGAGTAATAGTGTATCCGGGTCCACATCGGCAAAAACTGGGGTGCCTCCCTGATACAGGATACAGTTTGCAGAAGCCACAAAGGTCATTGGCGTGACGATGACCTCGTCCCCTGGGCCAATGTTCAAGGCAAACATGGCTGCGTGCAGGGTCGCTGTGCCGCTGCTCATCGCAACGCCGTAGCGCGCGCCTGTATAGGCGCAGAGATCAGCTTCAAAGCGCTCCACGGCCGGACCGGTGGTCAGCCAATCTGAACGCAGTACATCCGTCACCGCCTGAATATCGTCGTCATCAATTGACTGGCGACCGTAGGGAATGAAACGCGCGTCGCTCATGGTTTACCTGACGTCAAAGCCTTGTTCTTTTAATATGGCCCGTAACTGCGGCACGGTCAGCCAGCTCTCATTTGTTCCCGAATTATAGCTGAAGCCTTCGGGCACGGCTGTTCCCTGGGGACCCGCATAAGAAAAGGTTTCCGGCCTGATCACATAGTATTGACCGATATCGATCGTGTGGCGCGAGTCTTCGGCCGTGATCATGGTTTCGTGCAGTTTTTCGCCGGGACGGACGCCCACCTCTTCTGTAGGTATGCCAGGTGCAATGGCTTCGGCCAGATCTGTGATCTTCATACTCGGAATCTTGGGCACCAGAATTTCTCCACCTCCGGCCAACTCAAAAGAGCGCAGCACCATATGTACGGACTGCTCCAAGGTGATCCAGAAGCGGGTCATGCGTGTATCCGTAACAGGCAGCGGCCCTCCTTCGTTCTTTTTTTTGATAAAGAAGGGGATGACGCTACCGCGGCTGCCCATGACGTTGCCGTAGCGAACAACGGAATATACAGTATCGCAGGCGGTATAGGCGTTGGCGGCGATAAAAAGTTTGTCCGAACAGAGTTTTGTGGCTCCGTAAAGATTGACCGGGGCCACGGCCTTGTCGGTGGAAAGAGCTACCACCTTTTTTACCCCGCAGTCAGCCGCCGCATTGACGATATTTTCCGCGCCACCCACATTGGTGTGGATACACTCCGTGGGATTGTACTCGGCGGCGGGAACCTGCTTGAGCGCTGCAGCGTGAATAACGTAATCTACACCGCGAAAAGCCCGGTATAGGCGTTCTTTGTCGCGCACATCACCGATAAAGTAGCGCATGCAGGGATATTGCTCTGAGGGAAACTGTTGCGCCATTTCAAACTGCTTAAGTTCATCGCGGGAAAAGATGATTAACCTCTTCGGAGCATATGACCGCAGCAAAATTTCCGTACATTTCTTGCCGAAAGAGCCGGTACCGCCGGTAATAAGAATGGATTTACCGTTGAACATATCTTTCTACTTCCAATCCGGCCATGTCACCGGGTTGTATTTCTTCCCTGCTGTCGCGCAATACAGTCATATATTTAGTGCGGAGGTGATATCTATGGATAAATATTCATGTAGACGCAGCGACACGTACTTACTGGAGTAAGATAGTGAACAAAGAGGCCTCAGGATATAAAATATTGATCCATATAGGCGTCGATCCATACATTTTCCGTATCTTGATCGGGAAGTTGCATGCTTTTATCAACATAGTCAAAGGCAATTTCCTCATCTTGAAGAATCTGGTCCGAAAGTTTGTTCAAAACGGGACAGCGCGCATTTTTGATATCTTCTACCCGCCGAAAAAGAGCGCGTACCGTATGCGGCGAGGTTTGTTTAATCATTTCAAATGGAATATTACTGCGAAACAACTTAACGTATCGATAGCGCAGGCTGCGGCGAAAGCACTCTTTCAACTCTTCCCGCGAGATATCTTTTTCATGAAAACGATGGAGGATATTTTTCATGGCTGTCTTGCTGTCAGCCACAAATATTCCTTGATTTTTTGTTATGTATTTGTGGAAGGCCATGCTTGGTTTGCCTCTGTGGAGCATCTCAGCTGCGCAGGTGCTACAAGCCACCAAGCCGACCTCGGCAAGTTTCATGAGCTGGTAGGTGTTTACCGCATCATCCGCTGCGATGGTGGTGACGTTTACATGGTTGCGGTGGCGTAAAAAAGATGTGAGCTTGTCAACTAAGGGCACCCGTTTGGTTCCCTTTGCGCCACTATTGGGGTGCATGCGTATAACCAGGTGCACGTCGGAAAATTTAGTCACTATTTGGATGATAGTCATGAGACCATCCAACTGAGTTGGGAAGTCTGGATATTCATAGCCCTTGAATGCGGCCATTTCATCGTCGGAAGAGACGAAAAAGGCCCAGACGCGCTTGCCCGGCTCAATGCCCAAACTGGTACGCAAGTCAGCATGTTCTATTTGTGGTGAAAATCTGTCCCAATTGAGACCGGCGCTCCCTTTTTCCGCTTGCAGCATGATGGATTGGGTTTTTTCCAATTGTTCCGGGGTCAGGGGCAGCATCAGCAATTTTTTTGGAGGGCGTATATCCATGGGGTGCAGCTGTGAAGACGGATCGTGGCGGACCACACGCATGAAATCGGGTCGGCTGCCCCTCTCGTGCAGGTAACAGGTAATCCCCTTGGACTCCGCCATATCCAGCAGTATACAGCCAGGCAGAAAACGCCCGTTGAACATGAGCACGCGGTCGTACCGTCCTTGCAGCAGCAGACGTTCTAGGGCCAACGTTGTTTCCAGAGCAGAAACAAGCAGGCTCTCGTACACACGAACGTGCGTTTCATTATGCCAGTCGAAGGTGTTTTCCCGCAAAAAGCTGATGAATGTTGAGAAGACCCAGCGTCCTAAGTCTTTGCCCGCATAGCTGGCGTGTGGATATTCCTCGGGAGAAAGGCTCTCCACAAAGGCTTTTGCTGTAGCGTGGTCATCCGCATGGGCAAAACGGCTCAACCAGATGTAAGGCATGTTTTTTTCTGCAGCAAAAGCGGCGGATATTTGTTGGCAATAGGCGCAATTAGCCTTTCCATGAAGATAAAGGTAGCAATAATCACTGGAAATATCACAAAAAACATATATGATATTGCAATTCTTTTCTCTCAAAGACTGCAAGATGCACATTTCAATATATCCATGTAGATCCCACGCTGCGGAAAAAGGGGCAAAACAGAGAATATTCAAAAAGCTGCTCCTGCTTTAATGGGTGCCCGGAAATTTGTTTCGTCGTTGCAGCATATCAACTCGGAAAAGCTGGGTAACGCGACGAGATACTTCGGCCTCCAGTGCGGAGTGAGATGTCAAGGGGCGGCGGGCATTGGCTTCCAATAACTTATTGCCCCATAGTGCGCATTGGGCAGGCGTGACACCCAGCGCTTGCGCATTGCAGAATAAAAGAGCGAGATGGCATCTCATGTTCTCTGTACTGGGTGGCAATCCCAGTTGTTCCAAAATCCTGGCGCGCACCACGTTTGCATTACGGAATTGTTTGTCTACATATAGGGGGCGGGGCTCAACGCTAAAACGATAACGCACTAATGGTTCTGGAATATTTGCAAACACAGCTGTGGAAACTGTTAGGAGGTCAGCCCAGAGTCCATAATCCTCTGTAGGAGGGAGAGAAGGGTTATACCATTTATTTTCTTTAGTAAGAATAGATTTGCGCAGCATGGTTGTTGGATGAAAGATACTGCAATCAAATAATAAAGCTGCCCGAATTGCATCGTTAGTTTGCGGGTGCTGTAAGCATTTTCCACTATTGTATATAAGCATGTCGCCGCCCAATATTTGAACTTCGGGGTGCGCTTGCAGAAAGGCAGTTTGCAACGCCAGCCTTACCGGCAGTGCATGATCATCGGCATCCATTACAGCGATAAGAGGGGCACGGGCCGCCATAATGGCCCGGTTACGGGAAATGGAGCGTTCCTTGTTTTCAGGGTTGCGTAAAAGCCGGATGCGCGAATCCGTACGTCGCCAGCGCTCTAAAATTTCAGCAGTATTGTCAGTGGATGCATCATCTACTATAATGAATTCAAAATCAGAAAATGTCTGTTCACAGATGCTTTTCAAGCATTCATCCAAATGCTCTTCTCCATTATACACGGACATAATCACGGATACTTCAGGGAGTAGTTTCATATGCTTCTCTTGTATTCACAAATGTATATAACTTGAAAGAAGCAGCCTTTTTTAGTGGAGAGTGCAAACGGGGAGCGCTGATTAGCGTTCGCAGATGATACCGCTTCTTTTAACCGTTGTCTGCATCCGTTCATATTCGCAACACAGCCGTGGAAAGAGCTGCTTCTGTCTGGTACCCAACTCGCTCTTACTCAGGTTGGCCAGCTTCGCGTGGCGAGTTGCAAGAAAACCTGTCGCTTTTTCAAGAGCATGGCTGAAATGAGCGGCAAAGCCACTGGCCCGCAAGAAATATTCGCCGGCGAAGTAGCGTTCCGCCAGAATCAGATGGGCATCTTCTATCTTCGTCTGTGCTGCAAGCGCAGCGGTCCTCAGTATGGCTTTGGACGATTCGTCCAGCAGTTTTAGAGCGAACTGAGGCGCGCTTGAGTAGAGTCCGCAGGCGCTGCAGATAGTTCCGGCTGCTTGTGCCAGCCAGCCGTAAAATTTTCCGGCCCGGGGAAAATCCGGCCTGGTTTCCAGCAGCATACTGATTTTAAAACGAATAGCGGCATCGTGGGCCAACTGTCGTGGCATCTGGCTGGTCATGCTTTGGCCGTGCTGCCGGTAAATGACCAAGCCCTCGGGATTGACTCCAAAACGTTTGCCCAGAGCGGCGCAACGCAGCCAATAGTCCTGATCTTCACAGGCCTTGAGGTCAGGATCAAAAAAACCGATTTCCTGTGCGGCGTTGGCGCGCAGCATAAAGGTATGCACTGGAGAAATGTTGCTGTGGCAGAGGTGCATGTCCAGATGGGCGCATTTGAGAGGCCATAAATAATTTGCCGTCGAGCCGTTCTTATTTTCAAAGGTTTGAAGGCTCAGGCAGACGCTGACGTCCAATTCCGGATGGGCTGTAAAATTGTCCAGATGGCTTGCCAGCGTTCCGGCGGTCAGTAGGTCGTCAGCATCCAAAAAAACAAGGTAATCACCTTTAGCGGCCCGGATTCCTGTATTGCGCGCCGCTGAAAGCCCCTGATTTTCCTGATGAATATAGCGAATAGTCGACCCGAGACGTTGAGCCACGGCAGCAGTGTCGTCCGTGGAGCCGTCGTCCACGACAATGATTTCTACTGCCAGCCCGTCTTTTTTCTGACCCAGCACGCTGTTGACGGCGTCGGGCAAGAAGCGACCGTAATTGTAGCAGGGGATAATGACTGAAATGCGGCACGGCGTGCTTGTCATATTCATTTCCTGTCAGCAATATTTGGGACAATCGGCAAAGGCAAGTCCTTCCCGGTCTTTGGCGGAGACGACAAGGTCTTTGGCGAGTAATGGCCATGTAATGCCGGGAACTGGATCATCCCAGCGCAGACAGTATTCGTCATCAGGCGCGTAATACGTTGTGCACTTGTATATGAATTCCACCTCTGAACTCAGCACCAGAAAGCCGTGCGCAAAGCCGGGCGGCACCCAAAGCATATGGCGATTCGCATCATCCAGCAGGGCGGCGAAGCTTTGGCCGAATGTGGGCGAGGAAACGCGCAGATCAACGACCACATCGTAAACTTGCCCTTGGATCACCCGCACCAGCTTGCCCTGGGGCTGCCGGAGTTGATAGTGCATGCCGCGCAGGACGCCTTGACGGGACTTGCTGTGATTGTCCTGAACAAAAGTATGCGGGCCGCATTGGGCCTCAAATTCATTCTGACGAAAAGTTTCCATAAAGAAACCGCGCTCGTCGCCGTGGACAACCGGGATCATCAGCACTGGACCATTAGGGGCCAACGTCTTGAATTCCATCTTTTTCCCTTCAGCGCGCCTGCAACAGGCGCAATAGATATTGGCCGTAACCGGTTTTGGCAAAGAAATGTCCGGCTTGTTCCATGGCCGCGTCGTCTATCCAGCCCTGCCGCCAGGCGATTTCTTCGAGGCAGGCGACCTTGAGCCCTTGGCGTTCCTCAATGGTCTGGACATAGGCCGAGGCTTCCAGAAGGCTGGTGTGCGTGCCCGTATCCAACCAGGCAAAGCCGCGTCCCAGTTTTTCCACGCGCAGTTGGCCGCATTCAAGGTAGGCTTGGTTGACACTGGTGATTTCCAGCTCGCCGCGCGCCGAGGGAAGGATATCCTTGGCGATGTCCACTACAACGTGGTCGTAAAAATACAGTCCGGTGACGGCAAAAGGCGACAGCGGTTTGGCCGGCTTCTCCACAATGGCCGTGGCCTTGCCCGCATCGTCAAAGCTCACCACGCCGAAGCGTTCGGGGTCTTTGACCATATAGCCGAAAATGGTGGCTCCCTGCCGCTGGGAAGCGGCGCGCAACAGTTTTTCGGTGAAATGCTGGCCGTGAAAGATATTGTCGCCCAGAATCAGGCAAACCGGCGAAGACTCCAGAAAGCGCTCGCCGATGAGAAAGGCCTGGGCAATGCCCGCGGGTTCGGGCTGCACGGCATAACTCAGGCTCAGTCCGAAACGGGAGCCGTCTCCCAGCAGGCGCTGGTACTGGGGCAGGTCCAAGGGGGTGGAAATGACCAGTATTTCCCTGATTCCCGCCAGCATGAGCACGGACAGGGGATAATAGATCATGGGTTTGTCGTAAATGGGCAGAAGCTGTTTGGACACGCCCAGGGTAATGGGGTGCAGGCGCGTGCCCGTGCCGCCGGCCAGAACAATGCCTTTGTAGTCCATGCCTCCCTCTCCTCAGACCCGGGTGCCCAGGCGTTCGCAACGGTAACTGCCGTCCAGCACGGGCCGCCACCAAGCCTCATTGTCGAGGTACCAGCGCACGGTTTTGCGCAGGCCGGTGGCAAAACTTTCGCGCGGCCGCCAGCCCAGCTCCGTGGCGATCTTGGAGGCGTCAATGGCATAGCGACTGTCATGGCCGGGCCGGTCGCGCACAAAGCAGATCAGATCCGCATAGCGGCTGACCCCCGCCGGTTTCTGAGGCGCCATTTCTTCCAGAAGTTCACAAATGGCGCGCACCACGTCGATATTCCTTTTTTCGCAGTGCCCACCCACGGCATACGTTTCGCCCACACACCCGCGCGCCAGCACCAGGAGCAGGGCGCGCACATGATCCTCCACATGGAGCCAGTCGCGGATCTGGCCGCCGTCGCCATACACAGGCAGCTCCCGCCCGGCCAGGGCATTGAGAATGGTCAGAGGAATCAATTTTTCCGGAAATTGGCGCGGCCCGTAATTATTGGAGCAATTGGTCACCAGAGTTGGCAGGCCGTAAGTGCGCTGCCAGGCCCGCACCAGATGGTCCGAAGCCGCTTTGCTGGCCGAATAGGGCGAACTGGGCGCATAGGGCGTCTCTTCAGTGAAAAAGCCCTGGCCGCCGCTCAGATCGCCGAAAACCTCATCTGTGGAAATATGATGGAAACGAAAATCCTGAGCCTTGGGGGAACCCGAGGCAGTCAGGCTTTTCCAGTAACGACGGGCCTCTTCCAGCAGGACAAAGGTGCCGTGCACGTTGGTTTCCAGAAAGGCCGCCGGGCTGTCAATGGAGCGGTCCACATGGCTTTCCGCCGCCAGATGCATGACCGCGTCCGGCTCAAAAATTTCAAAGGCCGCGCGCATGGCCGCAGCATCCGCGATGTCGGCCTGGATGAAATTATAACGCGGATTGTCCGCCACATCGGCCAGGGAGGCCGGATTGCCGGAGTAGGTGAGTTTGTCCACGTTGACCACGCGCCAAGCGCTGGCCGAAAGCATCTCGCGGACTACAGCCGAGCCGATGAAGCCCGCGCCGCCCGTAACCAGAAGAGTATGTGCCATCAATTCATCCTGTGGGACAGAAGCATAGTGATATGTCCGAAGTAATAGCAAAATCCGTTCCGCAAGGCAAAGTTCGCCGCGTACCCCGTAGCCTTTTGTTATGCACAAGTGCAAGGCCGTAAATTTTTTATTTAACTATAATAAATAATAAGGTATTTTTAGAACATGCGCCTCTTGTCAACAGGCGCGGATGGGGATACTTCAAAAGAAGTATAAGGTAATATATGAAAAAGCTGTTGCCCCTGACCTTCTTTTTGTTTCCGCTGTTCTTTTTCGGCGGCGGCTTTTTGACAATACAGAGCGGCGGAAAAAGCATTTGGAGCCATAACCATGACAGAGTCGGTCATCAAGGAGATGCTGGCCAAGATTGACGTACAGATAAACGGATCCCGACCTTGGGATATTCAAATACATAACCATCGCCTTTGGGGCCGGGTCATCCGTCAGGGCAGCCTGGGCCTCGGCGAAGCCTATATGGAAGGCTGGTGGGACTGCCAAGCCCTGGACCAGCTCTTTTACCGGATTATGCGCGGCGACCTGGAAAAGCATTTCCGGCTGACCCTGCCGGTCTTGCTGGGCATTGCCGCCTATGCCTTGCGTAATTTGCAAAGCGTGGCCCGCGCCCGCATGGTGGCCAGAGGGCATTATGACTTTGACAACGACATGTTTGAAGCCATGCTCGACCCATTCATGCAGTATAGCTGCGGTTATTGGGAACACGCCGACAGCCTGGAGCGGGCCCAGCAGGATAAAATGGAGCTGATCTGCCGCAAATTGCAGTTAAAGCCGGGTATGCGCGTCCTGGACATCGGCTGCGGCTGGGGCGGCCTGGGACGCTACATGGCACAGCAGTATGGTGTGCATGTGACGGGCGTCACAGTTTCCTGGGCTCAGGCCCAATATGCCGAGAGCCACAGCCAGGGCCTGGATGTGGAGTGGCTGCTGAAAGACTATCGTTCCCTGATCGGGAAGTATGAGCGCGTTGTTTCCGTGGGCATGTTCGAGCATGTGGGCCACAAAAACTATGCCGTGTTCATGGATTCGGCCTATCATCTGCTCCGTGAGGACGGCCTTTTTCTGCTGCACACCATCGGCGCCAATCAGAAACGCCTTTCCGTGGATCCGTGGATTGAAAAATATATCTTCCGCAACGGCATCCTGCCCAGCATTGCCGAGATCGGTAATGCCATTGGCGGACGTTTTGTCATGGAAGACTGGCACAATTTCGGGGCCGATTACGACAAGACTCTGATGGCCTGGGCCGAGAACTTCAGACGAGGACGGGAAGAGGGAAAATTCTCTTGCTCGGAAAGCGTGTTTCGTATGTTTCATTACTATTTGCTGAGTTGCGCCGGGGCGTTCCGCGCGCGTGATCTGCAATTGTGGCAGATCGTACTCAGCCCGCACGGGGCTGTGGGAGGATATCGTCGGCCCTGAAGCCGCAATGTTATGCCGAAAGCAAATCATATGGAAAAGGCCGCGCGACGGTTGCGCATTATGGAAGGCGACATCACCCGCCAAGCAGTGGATGTCGTTGTCAATGCCGCCAATGAAGGCCTGCTGGGCGGAGGCGGCGTGGACGGAGCCATTCACCGTGCCGCCGGACCGGAACTCCTGGCCGTCTGCCGTCCTCTGGGCGGTTGTCCCACGGGCGAGGCCAAAGTCACGCCCGGCTTTCGCCTTCCCGCGCGCTATGTCATCCACACAGTGGGCCCGGTCTGGCGGGGCGGCATGCACGGCGAAGCGCGTCTGTTGGCCTCGGCATACCGACGCTCTCTGGAAGAGGCCGTGGGCGTCAAGGCGCGGGTTGTGGCCTTTCCGGCCATTTCCACCGGTGTTTACGGCTATCCGGCACGGGAGGCGGCTCATATCGCCGTGGCCACGGTGCTGGATTTCCTGCGCGATCACCCGGAACCGGACGAGGTGCGGCTGGTTTGTTTTTCCCCGGCTTCCCGTATGGCCCATGAGGAAGCGCTGCGGGAATGCCTCGGCATATGTAGCGATTCATCTTTGTAAGACATTGGCGGCAAAGCCCCCGTTCGAATTTAGGACGGGGGCTTTGTCGCGTTTGGAGCCTTTCAAGTAGAATGTCGGCTATGACAGGCCGAGCAGTTGCGGCAGGAATGTGGAAAGCCGGGGGAAGAGCACAATGACGACCAGGGCCAGCAATGCCGCGAAAATCAGCGGCAGGGCCGGTTTGCTGATCTGCTCCATACTCAGGCCGCTGATGTTGGCCCCCACATACAGATTGACCGCCACGGGCGGCGTGACTTGTCCCACGGCCAGGTTGACCGTCATCATGATGCCGAACCAGATGGGATCCCAGTGAAAGTGGGCCATGATGGGCAGCATGAAGGGCAGAAAAACGTAATAAATGGAGATGGCGTCCAGCAGCATGCCTGCCAGCAGCAGGATGATGTTGATCATCAGCAGCACAACCCACTGGTTGTCCGACAGGGAGAGCAGCACGGCCGAACCTTTTTCCACCAGGCCCACGGTGGAGGCCACCCAGGAATAAAGGCCCGCGCAGGTCACCACAATCATGACCACGGCTGTGGCCCGCATGCTGGCGGAAAAAATTTCGAACAGCATGTTTAGGCTGTTGATGGTGCGGTAAATGAACACGCCCACGAACAGGCCATAGAACACGGCCACAGCCGCGGCCTCGGTGGGCGTGAACACGCCGCCGTAAATGCCGCCGAGAATGACCACAGGCGTCATTATGCCCCAGAAGGCCTCGCGCAAGGCCTTGCTCACCGGCTGGCCGCGCTTTTCGCCCCGGTAGCCCTTTTTGCGCGAAATGATCAGCACCGCGCCCATGATGAACAAGGCCACAATGACGCCGGGGATAAAGCCCGCCGCGAACAGCGCCGGTACCGAGACATTGGCCACGCCGCCGTAGACGATGAAGGCGATGCTCGGCGGAATGACGATGGCCAGACCCGAGGTCACGGAAACCGTGGCCGCGGCAAAGGCTTTGTCATAGCCCGCCATGGCCATGCCGGGGATCAGGATCAGGCCCAGCGCGGCCACCGTGGCCGGGCCGGAGCCGCTTACCGCTCCCCAGAAGGTGGCCACGGCCACGGTAGCCACGGCCAGGCCGCCGGTCATGGAGCCGGTCAGGGCTTCCATCAGGGCCACAATGCGCGCCGCGATGCCCGCGCGCTCCATGATATAGCCCGCCAGGATGAAGAAGGGGATGGCCAGGAGGGGAAATTTGGCGATGCCCGCGAAAAAGTTGTAGGAGAGCATGCTGAAGCCCATGTCCCACTTCCAGACGACCACCAGGGCCGCAAAGCCCAGGGAAAGGGCGATGGGCACCCTGAGCAGCAGGGGGATCAGAAAGAGCGTGAGCAGCCAGAACGCGGGGTCCTGAAACAAGGTTGTTTCCATGACGACCCCTCTAGTAGTTGCCCGAGCGCAGATCGGCGCAGGACCGTTGCAGCATGCGGAAAATAATCAGCAGGGAAAAGAGCGGCGTGGCGATAGTGTACCACCAGACCGGAATGCCCAGGGACTCGGAAATGGATTCCAGATCGTACTCGTCCAGCACTTCCAGCGTGCCGGTCCAGCACAGCGCCCCGAAAAAGGCGATGCAGAGCAGCATGCCGAGCCAGTAGCAGATCCGGCGCGCGTTGCGCGGCAGTGCGTCATAGAGCAGGTTCATGCCCAGGTGGCTCCCTTCCCGGAAAGAGCGCGCCGTGCCCAGCAGCACCACCCAGACAAAAAAATTGACGGTCAGCTCCTCGGTCCAGGCAAAGGAAAAAGACGTGCAGTAGCGCACGATCACATTGATGAACGCGATGCTCACCATGACCGCCAGCAACAGCGAGCCGAGAAGTTCCTCAAAGCGCGTATCCAGAAAACGCAACATCCTGCTCTCCGCATTCCGGCGCGGATGCCGGAGCAAAGGCCCGTTCGCCAACAGGCGCTGAGCTTCGGCATCCGCCCGACTCTTTAGAGCATTTCCACTTTGAAACCGCCCTAACGCCGCACACGGTGCGGCGCGCCGCGAAGCGGCGTGGATTCTGGTGAAAACCACGTTTTTCGCCAGAATGCCGACTTTGAAATTTGTAAAATTTCAAAGTTAATCTGCTCTAGTTACTTGGCGGCGGCCATGTCCTCTTCAGCGGCTTTGACCAGATCCGGGCCGATCTTGGCGGTCCAGTCCGCGCGCACCTTTTGGGTGGCCTCATGGAACTTGGCGATCTGTTCCGGGCTCAACCGGGTGACGATCATGCCCTGTTGTTCCATGAAGGCGTAGGGCTCGGTCACTTCCGGCAGCTTGTCGATGCTCTTCAGGTAGGCCAGGGAAGAGCCGTCGTCCATGCCCAGGCGGGAAAGCGCCTTGCCGTATTTTTCGGTTTCCGCGGCGCATTCCAGAAGCAGTTTCTGGTCCTCGGGGCTGAAGCTCTTCCAGACCGTGGGGTTCACGCCCATGAGCAGCGGGTCGATGATGTAGTGCCAGTCGCAGTGATACTTGTGATAATCCCAGATTTTCAGCGGGATATTGATGCCGTTGGTGGGGTTTTCCTGCCCGTCCACCACGCCCTGCTGGAAGCCGGTGGTGGCTTCGCTCCAGTTCATGTTCACGGGATTGGCGCCCAGCGCCCGGAAGGTCTCGATGAAGATGGGGCTGCCCACCACCCGGATCTTGAGCCCGCTCATGTCCTCGGGCTTGCTGATGGGGCCCTTGCTGGTGGTCATTTCGCGAAAGCCGTTCTCGGCCCAGCCGATGATTTTCACGCCCTTTTTCTCAATGGCGTCAACCATCATCTTGCCGGATTTGCCCGCCATGACGGCGTCCATGGCCTTGTAGCGGTCCGGCTGCACGGCCAGGAAGAAGGGCAGGGCCGTGAGGTTCAGTTCCTTGATCTGGGGGGACCAGTTGATGGTCGAAGCCAGGGCGAAGTCAATGGCCCCGTTGCGCAGCATCAGGAATTCCGAGGTCTGCTTGCCCGCCAGCAGCTGGCTGGAAGGATAGACCTTGATGTTGATGCGCCCCTGCGAGCGTTCGCGCACAAGGTCGGCGAAATACGCGGCGGTCATGCCCCAGCCGGACGTGGCGCCGGGCACCACGCTCAGTTTGTACTCGGCTTTGTAAGGGGCCGCCGGGGACGGGAGCGGCGCGGCCAGCAGACAGGCGCAGAGCGCCAGGGCGCTCCGGAGCAAACAGCGTTTCATCAGTAAAACCTCCTCTGAAGATATGCGCGGTAAAATCAGATATTTTATCGCGGGATCGACTGCGGCGCGCCGGGCGTCAGAGCCGCGGCAGGACCAGAAGCAGAGCGGGCAGCACCGCCACCAGAGCCAGGGTGCTGAAAATCCAGCAGGCATTGGCCAGATCCAGGTCCAGACTGAACAGGGACGGGGGCACCAGCGCGGTCATGGCCACGGGCATGGATGAGAGCACGGCCACCACTTTCAGGGGCAGGCCGTTGTCGATGGCCCCGTAACCGACTGCCTTGGCAATGCCGGTGATCAACAGCGGCACGCCGATGAATTTTATGGCGCACACGGCAAGGCTCTGGCGGGTATACCGGGCCAGGCGCGACAGCCGCAGGCTCAGACCGATGGCAAACAGAAAAAGCACGGTAGCCAGAATCATAAAGCCGGAGGCCAGGCGGCCGCAGAATTCCGGGCGGGGCACATGCAGCAGATTGAGCGCGATGCCGAGCAGAAGGGCGCTGAGCACCACTTTTAAAATGGGATCAAAGCGCAGATTGCGGAAGGAAAGCCGTTGGCCGCCGTTTTCCCGGCTGTACCAGCGGGCGATGGGAAAGGAAACGCTGAAATAAAACAGTTCCTCGCAGAGCCGATATAAGGCCACCAGGGCGATGGCGCTTTCGCCGAGAAAGAGCACGCAGACCAGTGAGCCTACGGCGCCGATGTTGGTGAAGGTGCCGCAGCAGTACAGGCTGCCGGTCTGGGCCCGGTCCAGCCTGAGCCAGCGGGCGAAGAGCAGCGAGAGGGCGCCGCCCCAGATCCAGGCGGCAAGGCCCAGCAGGGGAAGGGCCAGCAGGCGCGTGTCCGGCGAGGGCAGGCCCCAGAGGGAGAGCATGGCCGAGATGGGAATCAGCACAAAGACCGCCGCTGTCTGCAGGCGTTGACGCGCAAGGATCAGGGTTCCCTCGGAAAGGCGGACGCGCCCGGTCGTGACGGCGTGCCGGAAGGCATAGCCCGCCGCCAGGCTGACGAAAATGATCCCGAGAGTGAGCAGCAACCTGTCCATGAAAAACCGGCTCCGGCCATTACAACATTTTGCGTTTGAAATGTTACACATTTCAAACTCTACACCGCCCGAGTGCTGCGGGGTCCGCTCACGCGACCGCCAGAGCAATTAACATTTGAAATGAGTGAATTGCCTTGGCACGGAAGTTTCCCCAACGGGTTCCGAAACAAAAGGGGGAAATAGGATATGGTCTCGGCCAATTCTTGTCAAAGTAAACAGCCGAACGACGCCGTGCGCGCATGGCGGGCACGCACTCAGGGCAAGCTTTCCGTCACCACCCGTACGCTGCTCGCCCGGCCCAGGTCGTCAACGGCCGTGAGCCGGGTGACGCCCGGCGCGGCCTGCCAGAGCAGCGGTTCGTCCGGCTCGCTGCGGCCAAGATAGCGCGTATCCGCGAACCAGTAGACGCAGCCCGCGTCGGCGTCCGCGTCGGCCAGCAGGGGAATTTTTTGCGGATGTTTGAGGCTCGCCGCATAGACCAGGCCCGGTTTGGGCGAAGAAATCAGCGGGGCGCGGCCGGGAACCTGCCAGGGGGTATCCGTCTCGCGGCATTCCGGAGCCAGAGGTGGGGCCGGGGGCTTGCGTACGCCGGCCTGACTGAAAAGACGACGCAGGTCGGCGGGCCAGAATTCCCAGACGACTTCCCTGGTGCGTCCCGGCACGGCCCGGCATTGACGAAAGCCCGTCGCATCATCCACCAGGATGCGCCGCAGAATGCCCGAATCGCGGATGGGCGAGATGCCGGGGATGAACCAGGTGCCGGTCTGGCGCGATGGTTCCGGGCAGAGGCTGAGGTCCGTATCGCCCGTAGCCGTGCAGACGGCGATACGGCGGATATTCAAACCCTCGTCGTCGGCGGCCGGATCCGGCAAAGCGCCGGTCGGGTTCAGGGCTTCAAGGGAGCGCCGGATACTGAAGAAAATGGGGGTCGCCGCGTGCAGGCCATTGAAGCCGGGATTGGCCGCGCCGTCAAAACGGCCCACCCAGACTACCAGGACGTAAGGCCCGAAAATCCCGGCGGTCCAGGCGTCGCGCAGGCCGTTGGACGTGCCGGTTTTCCAGTAGGTCGGCGTGCGGTCAAAGCCTTGGGGCGACGGCGCGCGCAACATTTGCAGAGCCACAAAGGCCGCTTCGGGCTTGAGCAGGGGAAGCGGACCGGTCGCGTGTTCGTCTCGCCGGAGCACGGGAGCGCGCCAGATGCCCCGGTTGGGCAGCAGGGCATACAGCCCGGCCAGCTCGCGCATGCTCACCTCCGCGCCGCCCAGAACCAGAGCCAGTCCGTAATGCTCCGGTCCGTGCTCGAAACGCACCCCGGCTTTGCCCAAAAAACCGTACAGGCCCGGCGCGGGCAACTGGCTGGCCAGAGCGATGGCGGGGATGTTGCGACTGCCCAGCAGGGCCATACGCGCGCTGATAGGGCCGCGAAAACCGCCGTCGGCATTTTCCGGCTCATAGCCTTTGAACGCGCGCGGCGTGTCGGAAAGCAGGGTTTCCGGATGGATCAGTCCCTCCTGCAGGGCCAGGGCGTAAATAAAGGGCTTCAGGGTGGATCCGGGCGAGCGTCGCGCCGCCGTGCCGTCCACCTGCCCCTGGATCGCGGCGTTGAAATAATCGGCTGATCCGGCCAGGGCGAGGATTTCACAGCTGCGCCAGTCCAGCAGCAGGGCGGCGGCATTGTCCATGCCCCACAGCCGTCCGGCCTCCACGGCCCGGCGCAACTGGCGCTCCAGCAGGCGTTGCAGGCCGAGATCCAGGGTGGTGGAGATACGGCCTTGGGGCAGTTCGCTTCCGGCCAGCAGGCTGTCCACGGCATGCGGCGCGGCAAAGGGCAGCTCTGAAAGCGCATGCACCCGCAAAGGCACATTGGGCAGGCCTTGGCCGGCATCCTGCGGATGGACCTCGCGCCAGATTCTGTCCAGGCGCGCACGGGCCAGGGACAGGGCGCGGCCCCGGCTTGCCAGGGGATTGCGCGCAGCCGGGTGCTGGGGCACCGGTGCGAGGGCCAGAATTTCGGGCAGGCTGAGTTCGGCGGCCTCCTTGTGGAACCAGATGCGCGCCGCCGCGCCCCCGCCTTCCACATTGGCGCCGTAGGGCGCAAGATTGAGGTAGGCTTCGAGAATTTCATCCTTGCCGTAATGCCGTTCCAGCACCAGAGCCTGCCAGATCTGGCGCAGTTTGCCGGGAATGCTGGCCGTGGAGAACTTCCGGGTCAGGCGCACCACCTGCATGCTGATGGTGGAGCCGCCCATGCGGCGGCCCCCGAGAGCCATCTGGGCCACGGAACGCAGCAGGGCCAGCGGATTGACGCCGGGGTGGCGATAAAAGGAACGGTCCTCGTAGAGCAGGGTGGCTTCCATGAGTTCCGGGGGCATGGCCGTCAGGGGCGTGAAAATACGGTATGCGCCGTCCGGGGCCAGGGTAATGCGCAGCACGCGGTCCCGGCGGTCCAGAAAAATGCGCGAGAAGCCCGCCTTGCCGTAAAGGTCGGGCCTGGGCGCGGCATGCAGCGCCAGCACAAAGGCCAGCGCCGCGCAGCAGAGCGAAAGCGGGAGGCCGACAAGGACCAGCCTCCCGCACGAACGCCGTTTACTCCTCAATGACTATCTTCTCCGGCAGGCTCAAGGCCCGGGCTTCCGGGTCGTACATGGCTTCGGCCTGCACGGGCGGCCAGGTAAATTCGCCCCGGCCCGTGATCTTGACCCGGTAGCGGAAAACCCGCTCGCTCGTCGCCAGATCCGTGAAAATCAGCATCCGGTCTTCCCGGCGTTCGGCATAATCGGGCTCCATGTCCCGGTCCTCGTGGACGCTTCCCTGATTTGTGGCCAGTTCCGCGCTTTCTCCGCTCTGGCTGACCACAAATTCAAAGCAGCCGGGCAGCATGTCCACAAGGGCGATATTCTCCCGCTCTCTGTCAAAGGCGCGGGCAATGACAGCTACCACCACCTCGTCGCCTTGCCGGGGGGCTGTGACGGGATCGCCTTCGGGCGTGCGCAGTTCGCGCCGTATGCTGAGCCCTTTGCTGACGGCCTGCGTGGGCAGATCCCGCCCGAAGCCCACGTTTTCCAGTTGCCAGAAAAAGGGCGCGTCCGCCGTGAAGCTCAGCCCGGCCAGTTGCTCCAGCAGCGCGCGGGAGGGCGCGCCGCTTTCGCTGTCCAGGGCCAGGGCGCGCACACCCTTGCCCTGAAGCGGCGGCAGAGCAAGCGTTTGGCCTGTCTGATCCAGCCCGCTGACCGAGGCCTGCGCCAGCCCGGCGTCCAGGCTCTGGCTGTACGCCATCAAGGCCCTGGCCGCCTGCGCCGCCGAGATGGTCGTATAGCGCTGTTGCGCCGCCAGGTCGAAGATGTCGTCGAGCATGTCCTGGGCCTTCTGCCCCCGGAGTTCCTCCGGGAATTGTCCTGCCAGCACCGTAAGAAACAGGGCGCGGGAGCTCAGGCCGTCGAAAGGATAATCCGCCCGGAAGGATTTCGCGGCCTCGGGACGGTATCCCCTGATCAACTCTCCGGCCAGTTTGTCTTCTCTCATCAGTTTCCAGCTGCCGGCCATGAACACGGTGGTCAGGTCATTGCGCCACTGCTCCGGCCCATAACGCTCCAGCCAGGCCGAGAGTGTGGCCAGGATGTTGCTGGTCAGTACGCCGTTGCGGGTCAGCACCCATGTCGCATAGGCCTTGACGCGGGCGTCTTCCAGGCTGGCGGGGCTCTGCATGGCCTCCTGTTCCAGAGCGGCCAGGAATCCTTTGTCCAGGCCTCCGGCCAGAGAGAGGCCCGCCGCCCTGGCGGTGGTCAGGAAGTCTGCCGCATAGGCGGAAAGGAAGAGATCGCCTCTGCCGCCGCCGGGCCAGGTCGCGAAATGCCCTTCATCCAGCTGCCGGGCCTGAAGCATCTGCATGGTTTCCAGCACCCAGGCACGAATTTTCTGTGGCGTGTAGCGGGCGTCAGGCGGCGTCAATTCGGGCCGGGCCAGAAGCGCCAGGTCGGGAAAAGCCGCGCTGACGCGTTGCTCCGTGCAGCCGTAAGGATACGCGGCCAGCCAGCGCATCAGGCCGTGGGCCAGCGGCAACGGCAGGGCGGAGATGGAGGCGCGCAGTTCCGCGAACTGCGGGTAGAGTCGGCGGGGCGACTTGGCCTCGGCCGTGTATGGGGCCAGTCCGACCCGGCCCAGAAGCACGTCGGTGGAGCGCGGCAGAGCGGGCCGGATGGAAAGGCCCATGGGCCGCGTCACCGTTTCGCCGGGCTGGCCGGGCAGGGGCGTGGCAATAAAGCTTAGCTCGTGCCCTCCCGGCAGGTCCTCGGCGCGGAAGCGCAGGCGCACAGTCTGTTGCCGTGCCGGTTTAAGATCCAGGGGCTCGGGCAGAGCGTCCAGCAGCGTGCAGCTGCCGTCGCTCCGCACGCCAAGAGCCACCCGGCGCGCTGTGTCCTCCTGACCCTCCGGACGTTCCAGCATGTCCGTCAGGCTGACGGAGGCCTCAAAGACATCGCCCGGCGTCACGAAAAGCGGCAGCATGGGTTGAATGACGACTTCGGCCCTGGACACGGCCTCGGTCCGGGCCGCGCCCACGGCTCCGGGCGCGCAGCCCACGGCCATGATCCGCAATTTGCCGTTGAATTGCGGCGGCACCGGGATCTGGACCAGGCTTTCCTCGGGCCCCACGTCAAGCACGCCGGACCAGAAGACCATGGGCGCTTCGCCGGGCCTGCGGAACGGGTTCTGTCCCAGAGCGGCTTGTTGCTCCAGCGGTGCGGGTTTGGCTCCCTCGCCGCCGCCGAAGGCCGAAATCATGCCGCGCAGGTGGCGGTATTCCGGCATCAGCAGGTCGAAATACTGATAGGTGTCCACCTCCAGGGCCCGGTCGCCCAGCAGTGCCCGCAGGGGGTCGGGCGTGGCGTAGGAGGTGAGCTGCAAAATGCCTTCGTCCACGGCGAAGACAATGGCTTTGGACGGTTGTTCGGCGCGCACCCGCACGGGGAGGGTCTGCCCCGGCCTGACCACCCGGCTTGCCGCGCGTGCGGCGTCCGCTTCGGTGCGCACGCTCAGGCCCAGATCGCGTCCCCGCATATTGATGCTGAACGGCAGCACCACGCTGGCCTGAGGTTGGGTAAAGATATCCGCGTCGTCCATGGACCGGAAGTAGGTGATATTGCAATATACCCGGCCTTCAGTCCCCCTGGGCAGGGTCAGGCGCTGCACGCTCTGTCCGGCCTGGGCTGTGAACCATGTTTCAGCCAGCACGTCTTCCCGCTCCACCGTAATCAGGCCCGCGCCTTTGTAAGGCGTGTTAAGGGCTATTTCCATGGTTTCGCCCGGGGCGTAGTCCTGCTTGCTGAGTTTTGCGGTAAGCCTGGCCTCGTGTTCCTCGCCCAGGCGCGCCTGGGCCGTACCGGCTACTTCGTAGGGCACTCGCAGGACCAGATTGCCGGTCTTGTCGCGGGCTTCCAGCAGATGCGGGCCCGGTTCGTCCAGGCGCAGGTCCACAACCGCCTTTTTGTCCATGCGAAGCTTTTGCGTGCCCAACGGCTTGCGCCGGGGCAGATTCTGATAGCGGTACTGTCCCTGGCCGTCGCGGGTCAGACTGCGCGTATAACTGATGCCCACAAAGCTCAGTTCCAGTTCTCCCAGGTCCACGAGGGCGAGTTTATGGTCCACGGCCAGCAGGTCCAGCCGGGCTTTGCCGTGCTGGGGCAGATAGTTCAGGTCGGCGTCGCTACGCCAGCCCACTACTGATTCCAGAGGTGAAAACAGCAGGGAAGCGTCGGCCATGACGCTGCGCCCGCCGCCGGCGTCCATGCCTTCGGCCAGGGCGCTCAACCGGAAGGTGGACTTCTCGTAGCCCGCCAGATCCAGGGCGAACACGGCGTCCCCCTGGTCGTCGGTCTGCCGGGTCGGCACTTCCGCCGATTGGCCGTTCAGACTCCGGGCCGCATTGTAAAAGTTGTAGTCGGCATATTCGCGGAAGTGAAACGCCGCGGGCGCGAAGCGCACTTGCAGTTTGACGTCGTGGCCCACAGCGGGCGCGCCGAAGAGATTGACCAGATTCACCCGCGCGGACAGGCCGTTTTCCTGATCCTTTTCCGGCCCTTGTTTCAGGTCCTGGGGCCGCAGCCAGCCCTTGCCCGCTCCGGGCGTGAGCCGCAATTGCAGGCGAAGGGTTTCGGGCTGGAATTCCTCCACCATGACCTTGGAAACGCGCAAAACTTCGCCGCGCTGTCCGCCGTCGGCGGTGCTCAGGCGCAATTCCCAAGGGCCGGTGGGGGCTGTTTCCTCCAAGGGGAAAGATAGTTCGCCGAAACCCTCGGCCGTCAGCGTGATTTTTTTACCGGCCGCCTTGTTGCCGCGCGGATTGTACAGCGTGGCCCGCAACGGCAGGCCCGCAAGCTCCGTGGAGCCCCATTGTCCCTGTTTGACCAGATAGCCGAAATGCAGGATTTCACCGGGACGGTACATGCCGCGCTGGCTGAACAGATAGGCGTTGAGCCCCTGGTCGGAAAGCCGGTTGCCGCCCACGTCGAAGCGCGAATAATTGAGCTTGCGTGCATATTGCTCCAGGGGCAGGAAGGCCAGATCGCTCCCCTGGGCCGCCGCCAGGGCCAGGGGCTTCTTTTCGCGCGTGAAGCCCGCGAGAGAGGGCAGCACGGCCTTGCCGCGCGCATCGGTTCTGGCGCTGAACACAGGCAGGCCATTGGCTCCGATCACCTGGACGTTCACATTGCCGCGCGGTTTGCCGTCGGCCAGGCTGACGGCATAGACCACACTTCCGCCCTGGGCGGAGGTCTTATGGATCAGGCCCAGGTCCGTCATCAGCACAAAGCGGTTTTCTTTACTCACGCTGTCGGCGTCGCGCCGACCCGTGAGGCTGAGATAGAACAGGCCTTTCTGACCGTCGCGGAGCAGGGGGCGCAGATTGAGCGCGCTGAACTGGGCCGACATGGCGTCACGCCGCTGCAGCGGCAGGCTGCCCCGGCTGATGACGCTCAGATTGTCAAGATCCGGGCGGCTGCCGGTATAGGCCTGGTCATAATCGTAATTGTCGTAGTCCAGTTGATCCAGGTTGGCCAGCAGAAAGGTATTGAGAAATTCGGGCCGGATCTGGGCCACTTCATAGTCCACGGCATCCAGATTGCGGCTGTAGATGGAGACCACGGCGTCGCCGGTCAGAGCCAGCACGCCGCCCTTCTGCATAATACGCAGAGCTTCGGGAAAGGCGGGCGTTTGCAGCAGCTTCCGGCTTTCCGCGCCGGAATGCAGCCCCGCGGCGCTGGCCAGGCCCTGGGGCAGGCACAACAACAGGCTGCGGTCGGCCTCCAGGTTGTCGGCAATAGCGAAGAAAATATCCGTGGACGGCTTGTCCTCCTCATCCCCGGCTTGCAATGCGAGCCGGGGAGCCTGGGAGACTATTTCCGGAGTGAGCTGTTTCATGGTCCAGGCCGGGGCTCGCCGGGATTTTTCGTTTCCATCGCCCTCTTCGTCTTCGTTGTCGGGCTGTCTTTGTTCCTCACTTTCCAGGCCCGGCGGCAAGAGGCGCACGTCCAGCTTGCCCAGAACCTCCGAAGGCTTGACCGGCAGGGAAAAATGCAGCGCAAGCACCATCTGCGCCCGCAGGTCGGGTCGGGTGGCAACGCTGAGATCAGCGGCGTTCAGTGTGAACAGGTTGTCGATAGTGGGCAGGCGCACGAAAAAGTCCTCGCCCTTGGAAGGGGGGCCACCGTGCACCGCCGTGAAGCCCGGCGCCAGGGAGACGCGCAGGCCCGCGTCTTTTGCCGCCAGGCGCAGGACCGGCAGGCTGTAGTTCAGACGATCATCACCGTTGAAATGCAGCACGGGCTCACCCAGCAAGAGGCCTTCGCCCTGGGGAGTGGCGCTGAAACGGCTCTCCACGCCGGTTTTGTCCACAGACGAATTGAAGTGTATTTCGCCGCTGACGGCCATGGTTTTGAGATTTTCAGGATCAAATTTGAAGCTGCCCGTAATTTTTGCGCGCAAAGGCGCGCTGCGGAAGGTCACCGCGCCGGACACGGCTATGCGCGGCGGCAGGGCCCGGCTGATATCCACCTTGTAGGCCGTGTCCACGGGCCAGCCTTTTTCCGGGAAAAAGAGCAGGCGGTCTCCGCTCCATTCCCAGTGGCCCGGAATGGGCGGCGTGATCGTTACTTCGGGCGCGGGCCGTCTGCCGAAATTACGCCGACAGACCGATTCGCCGTCCTCGCCGTAGGCATCCCGGCACTTTTGCTTGTCCATGCTGAAGCCCAGTTCCAGCCTTTCCTGGCCGCCGGGTTGCTCCACCGGGCCTTCAAAACGCCAGTAACTGATCAGGCCGTTGACCTTCTGGGGGATCGGAGTCTTGTATTTCGGCGCGGCCCAGGCGTTTCCAACAGACAGGAACAGCAGAAAAAGGGCAAATACAAGCCTGTTGCGCACAGTGCCGAAAATGAGCTCGGGCGTGGACATGCTGATTCTCCGGGCTTGGATGTGGGATAAAAATATTTTTATTTTGAGCTTGCCTAAAGCCGCACTGTTGTCAAGCACGGGGCGGACATGACGCAGGGCAGACGCATCTAAATTTTGAGAGCTTCAAGGAGGAAGTCGTCATTCAAGGATATTTTGAAGCGTTTACCCTTCAGGCTCGACTTCCCGGGGATACGTCGCAGTAAATTCAGACAGATACTTCGCAGTGTTCCTAAATTCTTGGCTGCGTTACGGGTTCGTGCCCGACTTTGATCCTCGTTAAAAACGACATCCAGGCACCAGTGCAGTGAGTTTTCTATCTGCCAATGTGCACGAGCGCTTTGGGCGGCGTAAGATTCGCCCTGGGGCAGACTGCTTATGTAATAACGGCGGCTTGTTTCGACAGTATCTCCGTGCTCCCGTATGGATTCGATAAGCACAAAGCTCCGTAAGCCTGGCCATTCCGCCTTATCCGCGTGCCAATCAACGGAGGCTGACTGCCAGCACCGCCGAGTTTCAATTCGCCCATGGTCTTTCTCTACTTGTTCAAAACCTGGAGGCGATTGCCCGGAAAGATCATCCACATACGCGCTTACCTCGTCAAATAATACTTGGTGGTTAGCCTTAAGCGCCAAAAGATAATCGGCTTTCTTTTCTATGGCCTTGGCTGCTACGGCTTTCTGGCAGTTAAGCGCATCTGCTGTAACGACACATCCCTTAAGATCCAGCATGTCCATCAGTTGAGGAATAGCCGTTATTTCATTGCTTTTCTCCTCAACCGCCATTTGTCCGAGTACCAGACGATTTTCTACCGACCAGGCATTAAGCATGTGTAAGGCGTTGTTGGCCTTAGTCCCAGTGCGACGGTGCGTTTTGCCATCAAAAGCAACTATGTCGCCACACACCTGCTCACGCAGTCGCCGTGATAACTCCATAAGGCACTCCCCGAAACAGGAGGGGGAAATCGCCTGAAATACTCGGTTGAAGGTATCGTGACTTGGAACACTTTGCATGCCTATGTGCTTGCGTAGCCACTCTTGCTTGGCATGTGCGTAATCTTCCATGTCATAGAAGCCCTCTGCGCCTGACAGGTACGAGCATAAGGAAATAAACAAAATAACTTCAAGACTATGTACCTTCGTCCGTTCAACCCGAGGATCAGGCAAGCCCCTAAAAATCGTCAGAATGAGTTCATGAGTTTCTTGCATGCCTCCTTTTATAGACTTTTTTTAGATGCGTCTGCCCTGGGACATGGCGCCGCAATGCTTGCGGGCGGCATGGTTCAGGTGGTAATTTGAAATATTGCATTCAGGCGGCGTCTTTTCGGCTGGCCGGATGCATCGAACGTATCTATTGTGATGGAGACATGGCTAAAAATCTGACTCAGGGCAGCCCGGCGAAGCTGATTTTTTTCTTCGCGCTACCGCTCTTTATCGGCAATCTTTTCCAGCAGATCTACAATATGGCCGATACCCTGATCGTGGGGAGGACCATCGGGGTCACGGCCCTGGCGGGCGTGGGCAGCACCGGCAGCCTGCTGTTTCTGGTCCTGGGCTTTGTCATGGGCATGACTTCGGGGTTTTCCATTGTCACGGCCCAGTTTTTCGGCGCCTGCAACAAGGTGGGCGTGCGGCGCAGTTTTTGCGCCGGTATTCTGCTCAGCGCGGTTGTGGCGGCCGTTCTGACGATCTCCGGCGTGTTGCTTTCACGCACGGTGCTTGTACTCATGCTCACGCCGCCAGAGATCATGGAGGACGCCCACAGTTATATCATCGTCATTTCCTGGGGCATCGGCGCGGCCGTGCTTTTCAATCTGCTCTCCAACATGATCATGGCCCTGGGCGACAGCAAGACCCCGCTGTTTTTCCTGATCATCGCCTGCCTCCTGAATATTGTTCTGGATTTCATCTTCATTCTTTACTTTAAGATGGGCGTGGCGGGCGCGGCCTGGGCCACAGTGCTGGCCCAGGTGGTATCGGGCCTGCTCTGCGTGGGCTACATCCTCAACAAGCAGCCCCTGCTGCGGCCGCACGCCAAGGACTGGAAACTCGGCTTCAAGGATATCTGGAAACCCATGCGCATCGGCTTGCCCATGGGCTTCCAGATGTCGGTCATCGCCGTGGGCGCGATTATTCTGCAGGCGGCCCTGAACAGCCTGGGCCCCCTGGCCGTGGCCGCCTACACCGCCGCGCAGAAAATCGACATGGTGGCCGTGCTGCCCATGATGTCCTTTGGTCTGGCCATGGCCACCTACACGGGACAGAACTACGGCGCGCGCAATCTGGAGCGCATCCGGCAGGGCGTGCGCCAGTGCTGTTTCATGTCCGTGGGTTTCAGTATCGCTATTGCCGCGGTCAATATTACGGGCGGGCACCATCTTATCGCGCTTTTCGTGGGTGGGGGGCAGGAGCGGGTCATCGAGATGGGGCAGACTTATCTGGAGATCAGCGGTTGCATGTACTGGGTGCTGGCACTGCTCTTTATTTACCGTAATACCCTCCAGGGTCTCGGGCAAAGTCTGATCCCCACGCTGGCCGGTGTCATGGAGCTGCTTATGCGCGCGCTGGCCGCCGTGGTGCTGGCTGTCTGGTGGGGCTTCAACGGGGTTGGCCAATCCTCTGGCCTGGCTGGGGGCCGCGTTGCCCTTGGGCATCGCTTATTACGCGAGTATGCGCCGTCTGAAGCGTGAGGGCCTGCCCCCGCCCGAGGCCGTGTAACACACTGTGCCCGAGGATTCAGATCAGGCTCTCCGCGCCGGGCCGCCGCGACAACAGCCGGGCCCGGACCACAGCCTGGGATTGATTGGCATAACAATAGACGCAGGCGTGGGCGCAGGTGCTGTACGCGCCGATATCCTTGGCGGGCAGGCATTGGCAGTGCTTGCGGCGGCTGGGATCTTTGGCGGCCTTGCCGGGTCTGCTTGCAGGCAGTAAGGACACGCGTGTCGGGTCCAGGCCGCAGAACCGCCGGATCTCCGCGTCGTCCGGGCAGAGGCGACTGACCAATGCCGGATCCACGCAGGCATTGGACGCGATGCCCAGGGCGGAAAGATTCAGAGCTTCGGCGCAGGTGCTCAGCGCCAAGGGATGCGGCCACGCGGCGTTGCGGCGGGCCAGGCCTTGAGCCAGGGCCAGCATTTCCGCTTCCGAAGGCGCGCGCGGCACTGCGGCATGGGCGGCCAGACGGCTTCTGATCTTCAGGTACATATCCAGAAAGCTGATTACCAGCTTGTCCGTATACGGGCTGATCCTGCGGCCCAGGGCGTCCAGGCGTTCCAGCAGGGCTTCCGGAGGCAGTTGCGCGGCCAGCAGCAGCGGGTCCCAGCGCCAGATCACCCGCTGCCTGCCGAGCCGTTCCGACAGGCGGCAGAAGGTTTCCAGGCGCTGCTCCAGCGGGGGCAGGCCCGGCTCCAGGCCCTCGGCTTCATAATTGTTGAGCGTGAACTGAAAGTAATACTTGAAGCCGTAATCCTCGATTTCCGACAGATGCGGCAGCAGGGGCAGGGGATTTTTGCTCCAGAAGATCAGCAGCCTGCAACGCTTGAAGGAGACGTATTGTCCTTGTCCGGCGTTAAAGGGATTGCGCCAGAGACAATATCCGGCGCGCAGGCGTTCCAGCAGCCAGCGGACGTGAAAAGCCGGAATGTCCGTGGCCCGGCTGGCTGAAATGACATACGGGGCCACGGCCCGGCTCGGGCCGTGGGCTGTGGTGATCTGAAGAGTGGGCCAGGGGGACATGGCAGCGCGCGGGTTCAGGGCCGCCGGTGCCCGCGCAGGGCGGCCCAGACGCAGCTTGCCGCGAACCAGCAGCAGGAAACCAGAATTATGGTGGCTCCACTGGACGTGGCCAGCCAATCCTGGGCGGACAGAGTCAGCCCGGCGAAGCCGGAACTGATGCCCGCCAGCAACGCCCACCAGAACATGCCGCCTGCGGTGCGGGCCAGATTGCGGGCAGTGGCCGCCGGTACGATGAGCATGGCCGTGACCAGCAGCACGCCCACGGCCCAGACCGAAAACATGACCACCAGGGCCAGCAGGCCCGCGAAAAGATATTGCCAGAGAGCCACGCGTATGCCGTGCACCCTGGCCATGACCGGATTGAGGGCTATAGCCAGGAGGCGGTTGTAGCCCACGGCCTGAAAGAGCAACATGCCCAGGAAGAGCAGGCCCAGAAAGGCGATTTCGCCTTCGCTGATGGTCAGGATGTCGCCGTAGAGGAATTGCTGCATGTCGCGGGCCACGCCGCTGGCCCGGCTGACCACGGCCAGGCCGAAGGCCACCACCGCTGAAAACACGATGCCGATGGCCGTATCGGCGGAGAGATTGCTTTTGCGGCGCACGACCATGACCGCCAGCCCCACCAGCACGCCGAAAAGCGGCATGGACAGCCGGGGGTTCACAGCCAGAATCAGGCCCAGGGCCACTCCGGCGAAGGCCGAGTGCCCGATGGCGTCGGAAAAGAAGGCCATGCGGAAATTGATGACCTCCACGCCCAGCACGGCTGCCATGGGCGTGAGCAGCAACAGACCCAGCAGGGCCTGTTGCATGAAGCGGGCCTGCAGGCAGTCCAGGGGCAACAGGCCGATCAGCGTGTAAACCGGCGAGAAATCAGGCATGAGGATTTCCCCCGGCGGTATTGCCCGCTTCGGCCGGATTGTCCGGCGCTGCCGTGGCCGCCGGGGGCATGTGCAGAGCGCAGCCCCGGCAGGGCAGGGGGGCCAGGACGTTCAGCCGCTGTCCCGGATCGGACGGCAGATGATCCGGCCCGTGCAGCGCCCCGCACTGGGGGCAGGCCGGGTCCGCGCCGTCGCACTGGTCCGGATAGAGGTGGATGGGCACACCGAAGAGATTCAGCAAGGTGGCGGCGGTCAGGGTGGTGCGCGGCGGACCCTCGGCGCGCACACATTTGTTCAGGCAGATCACATGCGTGGCGTAATGGGCCGCCAAGGGCAGATTGTGGCTGACCATGAGCTGGGTAAAGCCGTATTCGCGCCGGGCCGTGTCCAGCACTTCCCAGAACAGGCGTTCGCCCTGAAAGTCCACGCCCGCTTCCGGCTCGTCCAGCACCAGCAGCTCCGGCTCATGGCCCAGAGCCGCTGCCAGCAGCACCCGGCGCAGTTCGCCGCCGGAGAGGTCGCCCAGGCGGCGGTTTTCCAGATGCTCGGCCCGTACCAGAGCCAGCAGGCGGCGAGCCCGTGCGCGCGCCCCGGCTTTCAGTCCCAGCCAGAGCGGCCTGCGCTGGCGCTCCAGAGACAGAAATTCGCTGACCAGCAACGGCAGGCCGCCGTCCATCTGCAATTGCTGGGGCACATAAGCCAGGCGCGGCCAGGCCGCGCCGCGCCTGCCGTCGGGAAGGATGCGCCCGGTATAGGGCGCTTCGCCGATGAGGCAGAGCAGCAGGGTGGTCTTGCCCGCGCCGTTGGGGCCCACCAGCACGGTATTGCCGCCGCGCGGCACGCTGGCGCAGATGTCCTCAAGAATCTGATTGTTTCCCCGGCGTACGCTCAGATGCTCAAAGACGATGGCCGGGGCGGAACCTTCAACGCGGGTCAAAGTAACGCTCAAGGGTTTTGCAATTGGCGGTCATGACGGCCTCATAGTAGCTCAGGGGCGCATCGGCGGGACCCGAGGCCACGGGATCAAGCTGCGCTGCGGGCACGCCGGTTTCGCGCGCCAGGGTCTGGGCGGGTTTGTCTGAATACTGCGGCTCGCCGGCAATGAGCACGGGCTTTTCTTCGCGGATGCGCCGCACCAGTTCCATGAGCCGGGCCGCCGAGGGTTGAACGTCCTCGCTTTCCTGAATCACGTCCATAACCTCCAGGCCCGCGTCATGGACCAGATAGGCCAGCGCGTCGTGTTGCAGCACAATGCCCTTGCGCGGGGCGCAGGCCCCCACCTCGGCAAGACGGCGGCCCACGGAAAGCAGGCGCGCGGCATAGTCCTCGGCGGCGGCACGATAGGCCGCCGCCCCTTGAGGATCAACGCGGGCCAGGCCTGCGGCGATATTATAGACCATGGCGGCGGCTTGCCGCGGTCCGGCAAAAATGTGCGGATTGACATTGCCGTGGTCGTGTCCGGCATGCGGAGAAGGCGACATGCCGCGCGGCAGGGGCAGAGGATCAATGCCTTTGCTGCTGTCAATGACCGTGGCCTTGGCGTTGATTTTTTTCAGGGGGGCGGCCAGGAACTCTTCCAGCCCCAGGCCGTTCATTACCACCACCTGGGCCTGCGCCAATTTTTGCAGATCGCGGGGCGTGGGGGCGTAGTCATGGGGGCAACCGGCCTGAGCCGGAATCAGCAGCTCCACCCGCACATAGGGGCGGCTGTGGGCCACATTACGGGTGAACAGATATACCGGAAACGTGGTCGCCAGCACGCGCAGTTCAGCGGGTTGGCCGGAGGCTTGGGGCGGCGCGGCCTGCACGGGTTGGGGCCGCATGCTGAAAAAAAGCCCGGCCAGAACAGCCAGGACAAGCAGAATATGGGGCAGGCGGGCAGGCGGGCGGCCCGGCGCGGCGGAATGTGCGGACATGGCGGTATTCCACGGTTAAGATAGTAACAAGATTACCTTTCATAAGACCCGAAATGGGCGCTGTCAAGGCGGCGGACGGGCCTGCGACGTTGCCGGGGCTTGCCGGGCCGCCTCGCCCACAGTATTCTGAAAAAACGTGCATGCCCGGCATGCGGGCGGCGTAGAGTTTGAACTGTGTCACATTTCAAACCTAAAATATTCTAATGACAGCAGGCCGTGCCGGAACAATCCGGTACGGCGGGAGTTTTATATGATTGAAAATATTTCCGCTTTGTTGCGTCTTAATGACGGCATGGAGATGCCCGGTTTCGGTTTCGGCTGTTATAAGGCTTCAGGACCTGAACTGGCTCTGGCCGTGCGGGAGGCCGTGGCCTGCGGCTACCGTTATATTGACACGGCCGCGTATTACAACAATGAAGACACGGTGGGCGAAGCCTTGCGGCAGAGCGGCCAACCGCGCGAAACGCTGTTCGTGCTTTCCAAAATCTGGCCCACGGACTTTGCCGAGCCGGTACGCGCTCTGGAACAGAGCCTCAAGCTGTTGGGCCTGGATTATCTGGACGGCTGTCTGCTGCACTGGCCGGGCCTGGACGACGCCCGGCGGCTGCGCGCTTTTGAGCAGTTGTTGCGCCAGAAAGAGCAGGGCAAGATCCGCGTCCTGGGCGTTTCCAATTTTCTGGCCGAGCATCTCAGCGAGATGCGCGACACCTTCGGTTTCTGGCCTGCGCTCAACCAGATTGAAGTCCACCCTTTGTTCAGCCAGGCGGGGCTCTGCCGTTTCTGCGCCCAATGCGGCATCCAGGTCGTTTCCTGGAGCCCGTTGGGCCGGGGACGGGACATGGAGCAGCCCGTTGTGCGGGAACTGGCCGCCACGCTCAACAAAACACCGGCTCAGATACTGCTGCGCTGGCATCTGGAAAAAGGTCTTTTGCCCATTCCCAAATCCGTCCATCGGGAACGGATCAGGGAAAACAGCGAGGTTTTTGATTTCCGACTGACCTCGGAGCAGGTGGCGGCCTTGGATGACCTGGAACTACCGGACGGGCAGGGACGTATGGGACCGGACCCGCTGACATATCCCCGTTGACCTATCTCCGCTGTCCCCCACTGATCCACTGTCCGGCCTCTTGTCTGTTTGCCTTTTCTCCCGGCCCTCCTCATATAATCTTCTTTTCCCGGTATCCGGACCCCCCTGGGGCGGCCCGGATACCGGGGTTTCGGCTCGTTCAATAAGCCGCATCAAACACTTGGGATGACCCTTATGAAGTTCCGCCGGGAACGATTGCCGACAGACAAAATAACCGGGGTCGACCAGCAATCTCCCATATATATCTTTTAATAAATATGATCATATGAAGGCAAGGCGTTTGCCTGTTCCGGGCCGGAGGCATTCATGGGCCCGTGGTTCAGGTCGGCCCGTTGCGAAGGACTTCAGCGCACAGCCGCGGACGTTGCGGCCGTGCGTCTATATACCGCAATGAAGCGGGTTTCTCCACATAACGAGGCGTTCTTATGTTTACGAGCAGTATAGGCAAAAAAATCGGCAGCGGTTTCGCGCTGCTTCTTCTGCTCGCCTGTCTGGCGGGCTATCTTTCTTCGGCGGAAATGCGGCGGGCGGCCGATGATTCCCGGCGCGTGGCCGCCGAATATATTCCCAAGGTCAAATTCGCCCTCAACCTGGGCTGGAGCCTCAACGACGCGTTGACGCGCATCAATGAGGCCCCCGGAAGCGAACAGGCCGGACAGGAGGCGTTACAGGCTCTGGAAAAAGTGCGGGCCGACTTTGAAAAAATGCGTGAGCATTCCATAAAATACCCCTCGCATGTGCCCTTGGTGGAATTCGTGCGCGATTTCCCGGCGCCGTTTGAAGCTCTGGCAGCATCCACCCGGGAAACTATCGAAACCGGGGAACACACGCGCGCCGTCATAGCGCGTATGGAGGGGCTCGGCGCGGCGGCTCTGGAATCCCTGGCGGCTCTGGAAGATCTGGTCCGGGAAACCACCCGCGAGTTTGTCGAGGCCGGCAATACGGCCATGAGTCTGCAATATGCCGACAATCAGCGTGACGCGGCGCGTCTTTACGCCATGACCCAGGAAATCCGCCTGTTGATGAAAGGCGTTATATACAACAATGATGCGGCGGCTTTTGCCGCGGCGGAAGAAATTTTCACGCGTATGAACGCGCTTGCCGCGACAGTAAAGGGAAGGCTGGTCAAGCCCGCCTGTCAGGAAGCCTTTGCGCGGGCGGAAAAAAGCATGAGCGAATATATGACCGGCGCGCGCGAAATGTTCGCGGCCAAAGGCAAAGAGGCTGAGATTTCGACGCGGCTGGCAGACTATGCCGCAGCCACAAGCCGTCTGACGCACGATATCGGGGTAACGGGCTTGCGCATTGCCGAAGGCATTGTCAACAGCAATTACGAGGATCTGAAATCCACCGTTCGCAACAGCCTGATTATTCTGGCGGCGGTATTGCTTTTGGGCGCCGCGCTGGCTGTGGGCATTACGCGTATGATCACCAAGCCCCTGCGCGCGACAGTGGACTTCGCTCAGGGAGTGGCTGCCGGAAATCTGGACCAGGAACTGGCTCTGCACGCACGGGATGAAACCGGCCGTCTGGCCGATGCCTTGCGCAGCATGGTGGGCAGCCTGCGGCAGCGTCTGGCGGAAGTGACCGAACAGTCGGAACAGGCGCGCCGCAAGGGCGAGGAAGCCCGGCTGGCCTTGGAGGAAGCCCATGCCGCGCGCAAGGCTGCCGACAGCGCCCGCAGGGAGGGCATCCAGTCCGCGGCTGCGCGGATGGAGGACATTGTGCGCGCCGTGTCCGAGGCATCGGAGATTCTGAGCAGCCGCATTGCCGGAGCCGGGGCCGGAGCGGAAGATGCCGCGGCGGGCATGGGCGAAACCTCTACCGCCATGGATGAGATGAACGCCACGGTCTCAGAGGTGGCGCGCAATGCTTCTGAAACGGCTTCGTTCAGCGACAGGATGCGCAGCCGCGCCCACGAAGGCGCGGGTGTGGTGCGTGACGCCGTGAACGGCATTGAAAAAGCCCGTAATCAGGCCTCGGTGCTCAAAGAAGCCATGGAAGCACTCGGCGAGCAGGCCGAGGGCATCAGCCGGATTATGACCACTATCTCGGACATTGCCGACCAGACCAATCTTTTGGCTCTGAACGCCGCCATTGAGGCGGCGCGGGCGGGGGACGCGGGACGCGGTTTTGCCGTGGTGGCCGACGAAGTGCGCAAGCTGGCGGAAAAAACCATGAGCGCCACCACGGAAGTGGGCAGCGCCATCGGCGACATTCAAAAGGCCACAGGCAACAATATCCGGCATGTGGAACAGACCGTCGCAATGATCGTCAGCACCTCGACCCTGGCGGACAGCTCCGGCGCGGCTCTGGAAGAGATCGTCTCCATGGCCGTTGAGGCTTCGGACAAGGTGCGTACCATAGCCACGGCCGCTGAAGAGCAGTCTTCGGCTTCGGAAGAGATCACCAGAGCCGTGGGCCGGGTGAACGGTATTTCCGGCGATGTGGCCGAAGCCATGCGCGAGGCTTCGCGGGCTTTGGAAAGCCTTGCGGCGCAGGAAGAAGTCCTGCGGCAATTGATCATGGAACTGAAGCAGGGATAAGGAGAGGCCGGGAGCGTTGATTGTCAACGCTCCCGGCCTCCGGTTTTCGATAATGATTCGCTGATGCTCTGGGAGCTGTTTCTAAATTAGGATTTTCGTTCTCTGCCAAGAAAGGCGAATCCTGGGCGGAGGGAGCATATTCAAACATATTCGACCGTCGCACGGGCGAGCCTGACGCTGGCAGAGAGCGAAAGGACAATTAGAGACAGCTCCTAGCCGCGCAGCACGCGCTGGAACAGGTCCCGCCGGGAGATGTTCCGGGCGGGCTGCGTTTTTTCGGTGCTGGCCAGCATGGTCCGTGAGGCGTCGGCCACGGCATGCTCAAAATAGGCGGCCGGGGCTTCTTTGAAGAGATAGATGACGCGCACGCTGTCCGCATCCCCCAGGCTGGCCTCGGGCCAGTCTTTTTTGACTTCCTCCAGGCGCTTCCCGGCGAGGGCCTGCATTTCTTCCTCGTCGCCGAAGTTCATGCAGCCTGTGGGGCATGAGGCCACGCAGGCCGGAACCATGCCCTGAGTAATGCGGTCAAAGCACATGTCGCACTTGGTGATCCGGCCGCTTTCCTCGTCTTTGCGGGGAATGTCATAGGGACAGGCCGAGCGCACGCCTTCAAAGTCCACTTTGGCCGAATCCGGCATGGGCACCACGGCCCCGGTGGCTTCATCGTGCAAAAAGGCGCTTTCCGATTCCATATCCGCCTGGGCTTTGCAGGGGGCATCCACGCAGTGGCGGCACTGCTCGGGGAAGAAGTTCCAGCTGACCTTGCCGTTCTTGTCCGCTGTTTCCTTGAAACGCACCACCCTGATGGTCTGCCCCGAGAGATCGGGCGGGTTCTGGTGCGAACCGCTGTTGCGGGTTTTTTCAGCGGGCAGGTTTTTCCATTGCTTACAGGCGATCTGACAGCCACGGCAGGCTGTACAGCGCGTCAAATCCACAAAGAACATCTTGCCCATGACTAGCCCGCCTTCTTTTCAATGTTGACCATAAAGGCCTTGCTTTCCGGAATACCCGTGTTCGGGTCGCCCACCATGGCGGTGAGCAGGTTGGCGGCGTCGCCGCCGTCTTCCGGAACCAGCCAGCCGAAGTGCCAGGACGTGCCGATGACGTGCACTGTCTTGCCGTTGGCGGTATAAGGCTTCAGGCGCGGGGTGACCATGGCCACGCATTCTATCTTGCCCCGGGGGCTGGTCAGCACGACCTTGTCGCCGTTTTTGATGCCCTTGGCCTTGGCCAGTACCGGGTCCAGCTCCGCGAAATTCTGGGGCTCGGCCTCGGTGAGCCAGGGCACGCGACGGGTCATCAGGCCGGTCTGCCAGTGCTCGGTCACCCGGTAGGTGGTGCCGATGTAGGGGTATTTTTTGTCATTCACGGCCAGTTGCTCACCCGGAGCCTTGTAATAGACCGGACTGCGCGCCTGGGACGAGAAGTCGTGCTTGGCGAAGGGAGATTCGGCGGGTTCGTAATATTCGGGGAAGGGCCCGTCGGCGCAGCCCGGCCCGTAAATGGCCCCGAAGCCGTCCTTCTGCATAATGAAGGGATGCTTGGCCCCCGGACCGCCGCCGCCGTCCACGATGTCGCCTACCCAGGTCTTGCCGTCCCAGGTGATGACCGCCTTGTCCGGATTCCAGGGTTTGCCGTTCTTGTCCACCGAGGCACGGTTGTAGATGATCCGGCGGTTGGCGGGCCAGGAGAAGGACCAGTTGGGGAACAGGCCGATGCGGGCCTGGTCCTCTGTCTGGCTGTGCTCCTGCCGGGCCATCAGATTGCCCTTTTCGGTCCACGCGCCGGAATGCAGCCAGTTGCCGCTGGCCGTGGAGCCGTCAGCCTGAAGCACCACAAAGTTGGGCACCTGCTCTCCGGCTTTGTATTCCTTGTCGCCGATCTTCACGTCGCGGGTGAAGTAACCGTTCATGATCTTGGCCACCTTGGCCGGGCTGAAGGCATGGCCTTCCTTCCAGCCGTCGATGCCCAGTTGCAGCACCGGCTCCGGGAAAGCGCCGCCCTGCTGGTAGAGCTTGCGGATTTCCTCCATCAGCTCCAGCATGATGTCGCCGTCGGGCTTGGTTTCGCCCCAGGGGGTGGGCCCGGCATAGCGCCACTGGATCCAGCGCCCGGAGTTGCTCACCGAGCCTTCTTTTTCAATGGAAACGGCGCAGGGCAGCAGGAAGACCTCGGTCTTGATCTGGGTGGGATCCATGCCTGGACCGCGCCAGAACGAGCCGGTTTCATTGTCAAAAAGATTGACGTTGACCAGCCAGTCCAGCTTGGTCATGGCCTGGCGGTGCTTGTTGGAGTTGGGGCCGGAGCAGGCCGGGTTCATACCCCAGGCGAACAGGCCCTTGATCTCCCCCTGGCCCATCTTGTGGAAGACGGACTGCCAGTAGTAGTCCAGCAGGGATTTGCCCGCGTCCACGCGCGGCAGCAGGGCATAGCCCTCCTCGGGCGAAAGCGCCGGGAAGAAAGACTTGATCAGGCTGGCCATGTACTTGGGCCGGTGCTGCCACCAGTTCACGCTCATGGGGTCGGCGGACTTGGGCGTGGTCGCGTTGTAATCCGCCAGGGTCGCATGGGCGCTGGTGGGACCGGCCAGATAGCCGGGGAAGCTGGAGGAGAGCAGGCCGTGGTCCGTGGAGCCCTGCACGTTGGATTCGCCGCGCAGGGCGTTGACGCCGCCTCCGGCCACGCCGATGTTGCCCAGCAGCAGCTGGACCATGGACATGGTGCGGATGTTCTGCACGCCGTAGGTGTGCTGGGTCCAGCCCATGGCGTACAGAATGGTGCCCGCCTTGTCCGGCCTGCCGGTGGCGGCAAAGGCCTTGTAGACGGTTTCCAGATCTTTGGCCGGAGTGCCCGTGGCCTTGGCCACGGCGGCGATGCTGTAGCGCTTGTAATGGCCGCGCAGCAGATTGAGCACGCAACGTGGGTTCTTGAAGCTCGCGTCACGCACAGGCACGCCCTTGTCGTCCAGCTCAAAGGCCCAGGCCTTTTTGTCGTACGCGGCTTTCTTGGCGTCAAAGCCCGCGAACAGGCCGTTTTTAAAGCCGTACTTCTTGTTCACCACCAGAGGGGCGTTGGTGTATTCGCGCACGTACTCCTCGAAATAGAGTTTATTGTCGAGGATGTATTTGATCATTCCGCCCAGAAAGGCGATGTCCGAGCCGGGACGCAGGCCCACATGATGGTGGCACAGGCCCGAGGTACGCGTGAAGCGCGGGTCCACATGGATGAGCGTGGCGCCCTTATCTTTGGCGCGCAACACCCACTTAAAGGAAATGGGATGGTTTTCGGCAGCATTGCTGCCCATGATCAACACACAATCACTGTTGGCGATATCGTTCCAGTGATTCGTCATCGCACCGCGTCCGAAAGACTCTGCCAGAGCCTTGACTGTGGAGCTGTGTCAGAGACGCGCCTGGTGCTCGATATACACCAGGCCCAGGGCGCGCTGCATGGCCTGAAGGGCCCAGCATTCTTCATTGTCCAGAGCGGCGGAACCCAGGGAGGCAATGGCCTCGGTGCGGTTGACCACCTGACCGGCCGCGTTTTTCTCCGTAAAGGTGGCGTCGCGGGTGGCTTTGACGCGCTTGGCGATCTCCGGCAGGGCCCAGCTCCATTCCACTTCCTTCCATTCCGTGGCGCCGGGCGCGCGATACAGCGGCTTTTGGGGCCGGTCTTTATTGGACGCCAACTGGAAGGTGGACGCGCCTTTGGCGCACAGGCTGCCTTCATTGATGGGATGGTCTGGGTTGCCTTCCACGTTGATGGCCTTGCCCGGCCCGTCGGGGTGCCCTTCGGCGCTGGTGCTGACCAGCAACCCGCAGCCCACGGCGCAATAGCAGCAGACCGAGGTGGTCTGCCTGGTCCATTTCAGCTTGGCGTCCTGCGCCGCCGCGGCCACCGGAGTCAGGCTGATGCCCAGACCGCCGAAGGCCACACTGGCGGTGGCGCCCGCGCCCAGCTTCAGAAAGCCTCTGCGCGAAAATTGCATATGCTCTTCTCCTTGGTAGAGGAATGCGCTGTCTGGCATTCTTTATTTTATTATGCTTTAAAAAACATAATAAAAAATTTGTGTATAACGCACTCACGCCATCAGAATATTCTCGCCATCCTCATATACTTCTTCCTTAAGCGATAAAAATGACAGTCATCATGGGGTATGCTGCGTTATGGTAACGGTATATGTGCCTTGCTGCCATGTCAATATAGTGAAAAAAAATTCATGATTGCCTCTCAACTTCCGCTGTTATAAATTCCGACGTATTGTCAGATACGGGCGGGACAAAGGGCCTCGGAGGCGGCCAAGGCGACGCGTAAAATTTTTCGCGCGGTTGCACGGTTCCGGCTTCTGTCGTATAGCACGAGCGGGGGATTGTCCCGTATCCTCCGTGGTTATGCTGCTTTTACCCGGCACCCTCAGCGCCTATGGAAGAAATATATGGTCACTCTCTTTTCTCTTGATGACGCCGCCCTGAGCCGCCGCCTGGAGCGTCTTGCCTCCCTGGCCTGGCTGCCCGGAGCCCTGCTGGAAATTGTGGGCGGCACGCTGCGTCTGCAACGGGCGGCTCGCAGCAGCCTGAACCCGCCGGATGCGGCGCGCCTTGCTGTAGCCGGACCCGAGGCCCGGGCCCAGGGCGCGCCCTGGCTGCCCGCCGCAGACTTTCCCTATGACCCTGCTCCGGCCAGTCCGCTCTGGGACGAACTCTGCACCCTCCTGGCCTCGCTCCGGGGCAGCCCGGCCGAGGCCGTGCAAACCCTGCGCCGGGAAACCGCGGCGGATGAGATGCTGCCCGCCAAAGCCTTTGCGGCCTTCATGCAAAACGATGAAGCCTTTTTCTCCGCCTGGGCCGCCCGCCTGCCGCAGGCCCCGGCCCTGATTCATTTTCTGGCCCAGGCCACCCTGACTCCGCAACTGGCCGCCGTGACCGATGCTCTGGCCACCGCGCGCGACGACCGGCGCGTCTGGGAACACGGGCATTGCCCGCACTGCGGCCGTCCGCCCTTCATGGGCGAACTGCACGGCAAGGAAGGCCTGCGCCGGCATACCTGTTCATTCTGCGGCGCGAGCTACAGAGCGGCCAGGCTGCAATGCCCCTTCTGCCTGGAGCGTGGAGAGGACAAGTTACGCATGTTTACCACCGACAGCCTGCCGTTCTTTGAAGTGCATGTCTGCAAGACCTGTAACAACTACATAAAGCTGGCCGATCTGCGTGAACAGGCCGAAGCCCTGCCGGCGGCCCTGAGTGATCTGGCTTCGCTGCCGCTGGACATGCTGGCCCGGCAGGAGGGCTACAGTCGCCCGACGCCGTCGGCCTGGGGGTTCTGATGCATAGCGCCCGCGGCGGATGGCCGTCCGGCCCGGCCCCTCTGGATGTGCGGGCCCGGCGCTTCCGGCGCGGCCGCTGGGGGGATCTGCCTGAGGTGGCCGCCCGTGAAGAAGCCGTACGCGTGCTTCATCCCGGCGGAAGCGCCGACCTCTGGGCCTGGCCGCACGAGCTGGAGGATCTGGCCTTGGGGCATGTGCTGCTGGACTGCTCCCCATGCAGAACGGCGGTATTCCGCTCTGACCAAGGGCAGGGGAATGTCTTGGGGGACAGGCCCGTGCCCCTGCGAGCCGGGCGGGTGGAGCGTCTGGACACGCCAGAGGGACGGCATTGCCTGCGGGTGTGCTTGGAGCTTTCTTCGGCTGATCCCGCTGCCCCTGCCGCGACGCCGCGCCTCGGCGCCGCCGCTCTGCTGGCGCGGATGAATGATTTTTTTGCCGAACCGGGTCTCTGGGACGGCACGGGTTCGTTCCACCGCGCGGGCTTGTTCCACCCTGAAAAAGGGCTGGTACGGGTGGCCGAAGATATCGGACGCCACAATTGTCTGGACCGCCTGGCCGGATTCTGCGCCCGACAGAACCTTGAATCCGCCGCGTATGCGCTGTTTATCTCCGCCCGGATCACCGGCAGCCTGTATGCCAAGGCCCGGCGGGCAGGCTTCGCGTTGCTGGTCAGCCGGGGCGCGGTGACCGGCGCGGCCCTGACAGCGGCCATGGCCCAGGACATAACTCTGGTGGGCTTTTGCCGCCCCGCGGAGGAACGGTTGACCGTGTTCTGCGACAGTGCCGGGCGGGTGACGGCATGACCAAAACCACCAGGGGCGACGTGGCCGGTGTGGTGCTGGCCGGAGGACTTTCTTCCCGCTTGGGGCAGGAAAAAGCCCTCTTGCGGGTGCACGGCCGGGAACACCCGGATCTGCTGTGCCGCACGCACAACCTTTTGACCGCGCTTTTACCCCAATGCTGGGTGGCCTGCCGTCCGGGACGCCCGCGTCCGGGCTATGACTGTCTTTATGATCAGGTGGAGGGCCTGGGCCCGTTCAGCGGCGTGCACGCGGCCCTGCGCGGGGCCGCGCAACAGGGGTATGCCGCCGTACTGGCCTTGTCCTGCGATCTGCCTTTCATGGACGACGCCACCTTGCGCCGCCTGCTGGCCGCGCGCGATGTCGCGTCCTCCGACCGTCTGCTCACAACATTCTGCCAGACCGAAACGGGTTTTATTGAGGCGCTCACGGCCATCTATGAAGTGGCGGCGCTGCCCTTGTTCGACAAGGCCCTGGCCCGGGGCGAGCGCAAGTTGAGCCGCATCATTCCCCTGGAACGGCAGGAGCGCATCGCCTACAGCCAGGGCGAAGCCCTACCTTTTTTCAACATCAATTATCCCGCTGACCTGGAGCTGGTGCGCCGCCTGCTGGCTGCGCTCTAGATCTGATCCCCTTTGAAACGCTACACGTTTCAAAGGGTTCATTGTATGGAGAAAACCCCCCGCTAGGCGGGGGGTTCTAAAAAGCTTACAGCTTTG
>ERZ857951.367-NODE-367-length-61293-cov-6.496832_pt1 | contig 61293 bp, 83 predicted proteins | sample MGYA00519759_ERZ857951 | MGnify/ENA primary metagenome ERZ857951 (study PRJEB31778, sample SAMEA3449377) | human gut metagenome | biome: human gut; feature: human-associated habitat; material: faeces | place: United Kingdom | collected 2010/2012 ...
CATCAGCAAAAGGGGATGATAAGTTTATCACCACCGACTATTTGCAACAGTGCCGCAAAAACCGGGTCTTTACGTGCAGCTTCAAGGATAGATGCGGCACGCGCGGCATCATCTTTAATGAATTGGTTATCAGTACCGAACTGCGCAGTGCTTGCCCAGCCAAGCACAGCTTTAGAGCGTTTTGCGATATCTGCAATACGATTCTGGTATTCGCGTAAGTTACTCAATTTACTCTTCCTTAAACACAAGGCACTTGTGTGAATCCCTTTTCGGAAGAGATTTTATTGAAAGTCACTTGTTGACTTTCTCGCGAAAAGTAATTTTTTAAATTTTTTGTGCGGGGAAGTGGACGGTGAATGCAGGCGTTAAATCGTGGGAATTTCAGTCTGAAATTCTCCTAAAAAACACATGCAAATCATAAGGTTAGCAATGAAATTGGTGCAGGACATTTTAGGAAGGGGAGGGGCTAACACCACCTCCCACCAGCGGAATTATTCCCCAGCAGACATTTTCCCAATGATTTTTTTTATTGCTTCGTCAATTTCAGTTTGCACTTCAGACGGGAGTCTGGAGAACTCGTAGGCGACAACCCGTTTTTTCGGATCGGACTTCTTTCGAGCATATTGGCGACGGTCAGAGAAGTCTCGCAGCTTCTCAACCACCACAGATTTAACCGGCGCGGGCTTCAGGCTTTTGCTTTCCGCTTTGAAGATAGCCAGTATCTTCGCTTTATCCTCTTTCGCGCCCTCAGTCTCTGCAATTCGTTCGCGCACCGTATCAACCAGCTCTTCAATAGGCACGCTTTTAGCGTTGGCATCCTCGGAGATCTGGAGCAGTAACTGGTAATCTGGCAGGGCGAGATCGCTGGCAACAGGGAAGACAGCAATCATCTCATCCGGCACCGCTGCCGCCTGGAACGCGCGCGTAACTTTAGCCTTTGAAATGTTCTCAGCGCGGGCGATCTCTTCTTTGGTCATGCTCTTACCATACATAACCTCGAAGCGTTTACCCAGTTCGCGCAGGGTGTGTTCGCGGGCTGTCTGGATATCAATGGCCAGCTGGCGTGCATCCGCCAGGCTGATCTCATCTTTCGTCACCAGAATCTCAAATTTCGTTTCATTGAAGATACACGCAGCGCGGCGACGTGATCCGTCCAATACCTCAATGCGCTCCCCAACCATACGACCGATAGCCGGGAAGAACTGTTGCAATTTAATGGTGCGGGAAATATCGCTTACCGACTCAGGGGTGAGCAGAGACTGATCGCGGCCGTTAACTGCCGGGTCAACGAACGTGCGCGACTCAATCTCACCACTCAGCACAACGGTAAGCAAAAATTTAGCCTGGCGGCCAGATTTTAGGGTAAAGGTTTTGGTGCCTTCACTGCCTTCAAGCATGCGAGCAAACTCGGAGCTATTCTTGCCCAGCACTCGTCCACGGGAAACTATTTTTTTCATGCCGCCTCACCCCTAACAAACTCAATTCGATCAAACACAGCCTTAGTGAAACGCTCGGCCTCGGTTCGTGCCTTCTTCAGCGCCTCTGCACTGCCTGGATACGATTGCGGGTTGGCACTGATTACGGTGTCGAAAGACTCGCCGCATCGCTCAAATCCATCCAGACGAGGCAGAGAAGAGTCCAGAATGTTGCTGGCGTAAACCTCACGCGCAAGGCTGTGTGATGTCTCGTGATCGCGCTTGCCGGTCATCTTCGACATAAAACCAATGCTGGCGCTTAAACGCGGTTCTACGCCTTCCTCCTCCAGTTGCTCCAGCATTTCTGGCAGACGGGTGAGATATTTCAGTGTTGAGTGGAAGTCAACCTGGGCTGGTGGGGTAGGGGTAAGCAGCAAATCGCTGGCCGCCAGACCGTTGAGCAGGAACGGATCCAGGTGTGGACCGGTATCAATAAAGATAAAGTCATAATCATCAGCAACACGATCAATGATATTGCGTCGAAGGATTTCGTACTGATTTTGTCCGGGAAGATGCTCTTCAACCAGCTCTTTCCATTGGCTGGCAACAAAGCCATCGTCGATAGAGGCTGGAATCACGTCTACGCCAGGAACAATGGTCGGACGAATCACCTCTTTGCGTAGCGTCTCCGCGTCCAAGTCGTTCAGCATCGCCTGCGCGGCGGTTTCCAGGATGGAACCAATACTGTGAGTATGGTCGAGGAACATTGTGCTGGATGCCTGAGGGTCAAGGTCAATTACCAGAATGCGCAGATCGTGACGCAGTAAATCCTGATGCACACGCAGAGCGTGCGCCAACGTGACTGTGGAAACCGTTTTGGATACGCCACCCTTCAGGTTTACGACAAAAATAACGTAAGGCGATTTGTGAATGTCGCGATATTTTGGGATCTTACGGTGGGCATAGATATCAATGACGTTCTGGATGGTCAGCGCGTACTGTTCAACGTTACCGACCTGTTTCTTGTTGAACTGGTACCCATCATCTTCCATCTCTTTGATGGCCTGCTCCACAATGCGGCGGCTCAGCTTCGGCAACTTTGCCACAGCGTTACGAGTGAACGTCTGATAATACTCGGTCTGATTGAACTCTTTGCGCTGATCTTCAATATCCTGACTCATGGCCTTAAGTAATGCGCTTGCACGAAGAGCTATGGTGCCGACACCGCCGTAATCGCGTTTCATCATCATCTCCTTATCATTTCGTATGAGTGAATTGTACGTTTGATTCTGCTACGTGCAACTTATTTTGATTCGTGCGTAAATTATTGCACGTAAAGAAATGGCGATGAGGCTATTAGATGTGTGCTGGAGGGATGATGCAGGACCAGAATGTGCGATAGAGGGAAGTCGCATTGAATTATGTGTTGTGGAGGGATCGCTGGTATCAAATATGTGCGCTGAAGGGAAAGATAGAAGATTAGATGTGCGCTGGAGGGAAACTTGGATGGTTAGATGTGTGCTGGAGGGAATGTCTGGGCAAACTGCGTGGCGCAACCCTCCAGCGCACACCAAAAACAGGAAAATGGGCAGGCATTCCCGGCAGCGCACATTTTTCAAATGCAGCTGCCCTCCAGCACACACTTATTCGGGAAGTTTCAGCTTTGGATTGCGAGAATGGACGATTACAAAACTTTCCCGGCCTTTCTTCTCAATTGAACAGTCGAGATAGCCAATTGTTTTAAGCTGTTCTATCGCTTTCTTAATGATACGGTTTTGCTCGCCAACAGCTGACTGCAAAGCCAGGCGCTCACGGATTCGCGCGAACGATAGCGGCAACGGGTTCTGCGGAAGGCTTTCGATGAAAGTGTAAATGGCTTGTGCAACTTCTTTCTTCGGAAGGGCACGCAAGGCGTGGTGTTGCAACAGAACGCGATAATCAAGCTGGAACAGCTCCCAGAGCTTCGAATCGGCCTCCAGCTCTATCAGATCAAGGTCAGCATCAAAACGCCCGACCTTCAGCAGACCAGTCTGATAGCCGCCTTTAGCATCTTTTCCGCGCTTAAAAGCGATACCCTTGTTACGCAAGCGTCCAAGTGATTCATGAATGGTTAAACGCAGTTTCGCATCCAGACGTTTTGAGGGGAAACCACAGGCTTTAGCGAACTCCTGAAACGATAACTGGATGGTGTTTGAAGACAAGCCGTATTTGCTGAACGCGTAGATGACACCGATCCACGTTTTGAAATCAGTATCCATATCGAGTCGAGGACCGGTGATTTTAATATCATCGTAACCCTCGGCTTTAGCTATCTCCAGCTGGGAAAACGCTTTGGTGGCATCAATCTCTTTACTTTCTCCTTTGCTCTTTGATGGCTTCGGAACGAATACCCCCAAGCGCATCAACGCTACAGGCTGCACAGTGTTGTTTGAATTAACTGTTAGTTCTTTTGCCTTACTTTCAATGTCTGCGTAAAGAATATCGGAGATAAATGATTGATTCATATTACTTTTTCCGAATTATGTGGATAGTTTTTATAAGTGGTGATAACTACCCAGGCTTTCCCGTCAGCACACATCCTATATCCCGCCAGCACACATTAGCAACCCGTCAGCACACATTTTTATCCCTCCAGCACACATCTTTTTCCCTCCAGCACACATCGCGATACACTTCTAAGCCAGACGTGGCGCGGCCTGCAACGATCAGGGATCTATATGGATCTAATTGGGATCTGTATGGACCTAATTATTGGATCTACCCAGTGGATAATGTGGATAAGTGAAAAACCGGCCAACATAGCCGGTTGGAAGGAAGGGTATTATTCTACGCTTTCGATAAGAAGACCATGTTCATAACATTTAAGCTCATCGCCTTCGTACAGGAATTGGTATCCAATACCACCATTTTCATGGACATTAGGGAATAACTCATAACTCACTGAAGAGCAAATCACACCAATGCAGCGATCAACGCCTTCTCGTTCACGTATAGGAAATTGAAAAACCAGTCGATACCATTGTCCACGCCTTATGCCACGTGAGCCTTTCTGCTTTTCCCACCACTCCGGTGGTTTCCCTCTCTGTATGGTCGATTTTTATACCGTAACAGGCTGTTTTTTATACTTTCACCGATTCCCGGGCACACTTAGCCTGTGTCAGGCCGGCATATACCTCAGTAGACTGATATCCCGCGCGTTTTTCTTCAGCCCTGATACATTCAGCCCCGCAATGGCCCGGCGGTATACCATCCGGCAGCCACACAGCACGCATTCGAACGGGTCACGACTCAGGAACTGTTTCACCATTTGTGCATAGCACACTTTCGCCACTGGTTCCGGTTTATCCATCCCCAGTGCACGGTACACCTGCGGCAGCTTCTCTCCACACACACGGTTGGCAAGGAACCCGAAGTACCTCACCATCTTAAAAAACTTCTCCGGGATGTGCTGTTTCAGCCTCGCGACCAGCTCACGCTGTGTCAGCGTTTCCGTCGCCGTTTCTCCCGTTTTGTGGTCCAGGTAACGGAAGCTCAGGCTTGCCCCTCCGTTGTAATGAGCCAGTCGGGAAGCCGCTATTGGTGGCTTCTTCAGATAACGACCCAGGTAGCGTGCCGTATTCCGCCCTCCGGCTGTCTTCTTCGACATGTACACATGCCAGTATTTTCCGCCGGATTTCAGCACCAGGCTTCTCCACTGTGATTCCGTCGTGATATGTGACAACGACTCCGGCATTGCCATCCCCTCTGACCACGCTTTCAGAAGCAGCTGCCGCATATTCCACATCCACCGTGAACGCATCGCGTCTTTCAGGAAGCTCAGCTTTTTCCACTGACCATGCTTATTCAGACCTCCACAGGTTACAGACACATGTACATGCGGATGCCAGTTGAGACGACGGCCATACGTGTGGATGGCGCAGAAGATACCGGGTTCCAGCCCCCGTTTTCGGGCGGCATACAGCAGATTCTCCACCGCCAGACGGCACACGTCATTCAGCAGCCAGCGGTTGCTTTCGAACACCGGCCACAGCGTGTCCGGCAGGGTGAAGACCAGATGTACCCAGTCGCAGTCAGGAAGACGATTCAGCTGTGTTGCTGTCCACAGGTCTGTGGCCTTCTTTCCGCAGGACGGGCAGGCACGGCTGCCGCATGAGTTGGTCAGGTACTTTACGTGCTGACAGTCCGGGTTATCACACCCGAACTCTTTTACACCCAGTATCCGTGTGCCGCAGGCCAGCATTTTGGTGACGGCTTCAACCTCGATATCGCGCAGACCGCCCGCATCCAGGAAGGACGTCCAGCACTGGTTGGCTGTGAACAGACGTTTCAGAGGGCGGGGAGTAAAACCGGACAACATGAGGATGGATTAAACCCCGGTATCCTGTAGCAGGGTAAGGGCTGCTGTATCGCCACGGCGCTTCAGGATGGAGGTCGTCACCATCGCAGGTGGTGGGTCCATGGGTTTGAGCATTTTCATCCAGTCCCATTCTCGTTGTGAGAGCTTCTCAGTACCAACAGAGAGCAGAACTGTATCGATACTTTTGCGGGTCAACATAAGGGGATGAGTCCTTAATAAAACAGGTCCTCAGAGCATACATATTCTGCGGGGCGTGCGGCAACAACAGGACGAACCGGGGCGGTTTTCAATTTGCAGCCGCCAGGCTGCCGTGGTTCATTACTTCCCATACCTCTTCCTCAGTCCAATGAAGAACGGGCCTCCAGGCATCAACTAACCGTGCAGTCTTCCCATATCTTCTGTCACAGGCATGAGCCTCAAGCTGGTTGTACTTGGATCTGTTTGCACTTTCCTCCCGGCGCTCACCAGTGATGAAAAGGATCTTCTTCCCCTTGAAGCGCTCCTGGTTATTAAGAGCTCTGCGGCCAACATCGATCTTCAAGGCTGATGAACACCACCTTGTTTGGAGTGATGGCGATTGCTGAGGGAAACGAAGGCGTGTACCAGGCTTAGAGCGCTTATGGTCTCTAGGCAGCACCAGAAGCCCCTCAGGCGTCTCTACACGATGGGGGTGGCTATAGGCATTGTCTTTGAGCATTTCGCCCTCAAAGCCGCCCTCAAGCCACGAGAAGTACATTGGGACACCCAGTTCTTCCCCGAGCTGACGACAGTAATCACGCATGAAGGCCCAATCCATCAACGAACTACCTTCCTGACCATCAACATCATGGTGCCAGAACTCCACCTTTGACTTATCAACACCCATGTCCACCAGCCGCAAGTACGCAGCAATCGAGTCCTTGCCTCCAGACAGGCAAACAATGATGTGGTCGTACAAACTCAAGTCCACATCCGGCGCTGAGAAGTACGTTGTTCTATCGTCACAACGCTGACTGGAAGATATACCGGTAAGAACCGACTCCAGTGATGGCAACACCACCTGGTCATCGAACAAATCTCCTTGGTTTTCTCGTCTCAACATAAGTCGCTCTTTTTTCTTTACTGGGTTGTTTTTATGATTTACAGTATTATAAAATGATTCTGTGAAAAGTAAAGTTTTCAGAACGACCAGTCACTCAGGAGAACTTGATAAGCACCAGAAAGCAATCTAAAGGTGGTTTTTCGGTGAGGTTAGTTCAGGGGCAACCTGTCTTGCTGATTGAAAATCATCAAGAAGTGGTTTTTTGGTGTGGTTACGGTTTGAGGGGGTGAGTATGTGGGAACGTTGCACGGTTAAAGGGGGCCGCACATGAAAACGATAAAGCGGTTCATCGTATGGGTGAATTACGGTCTTGAGGGTTGGAGCATTTTCGGATCGAGCGATGACTGGGATGAAGCGGTATCCATCCGTTCGGAAGCGATAGACGAATGCAATATTGATGAGGAAGACATCATCTTGGCAGAAAACAAAAACGAGCTGGTGGTAAAACCTGCGGCCAAGCAAATGACGGAGTGGCACCGGGAACTGGAAGCCGTCCTTATGACCTTGGATGACTGCCAGATGGAATGTGACGGCATGACATGGGCAGTAAGCCACCTACTCAATGACGCGGGTGTACCTCATGACTGCATGTATGGTTTTGTGCGAAACGAACAGACCAAGGACATCGTGACACCGCATTTCTGGGTTGTCCTGGATGATGGGTGGTTGGTGGATCTGAGGCTACGCATGTGGCTTGGCGATCACGACAACATTCCTCACGGGGTATTCCATCCCGATAACGAGCCAGGATTTTTCTACAAGGGAGACCCCGTTCAAAACCATAAAGGGATGAGACTGGGCAAAGCCGTCCTGGACATCATGACCGACGGAAAAATTTCACATGTGAAAGTTCCTGAACGACAAGACGGAGAGTAATAGCGTGGAATTTGATTACGACAAGTCAGTATCAAACGCACATCTTGAGGCCGCAGGCTGGGGTATGGATGCCTTTAATCACTCCAACCCATTTGAGAGCCATGTCATCTATGTGCGTGACTACCGCAACGATCACATCCGCCTGTTCACCATCAAGAAGGCTGACTTCGACACGATAAAGCTGCCGCTTCACCTTACCTCCGACATGCTGGCTTCGGTGATCGCTGAGTTCGTATCGAAGGCAGCAAAAGGGAAGTTGAATACGAAGGAGTCCGATACGCTGGCTCCTGCCTTGGTTGGCTATGCCAAATCAACAGAAACCTACCGGAGCTGGCGGAGAGTGTCTGGAACAACAGAGCGATTGCATATGGTCATCAATATCTACGCGGGTTCTGGATTGCTGAGACCTTTCATCGCTCGGGCTCCTGAGACCGTCCTGACGACCCAAGAGCTACTGGTCTTCTCATCACAGGTTAAGAACATGGATGTATCCAATCATCCAGAGTGGTTTAGGGGCCTGAGGTAGTCATGAAGGCAGTTCTCTGGATATTCGTCCTTATCATTGCACCTTTCGTCATTGCGAAAGTGGACCAGTGGCGCAAACGCGGCATTGGAGACACCTGGGCGTGGTGGAAATCAGAGAACATGCCTTATGAGCTGCGCTCGGCCACTCTGTTTTTATCCGAACAGGACATATCAACCACACAGCCGGTGCCCATGCACGGCAGGGTTGATCAGGTGTACAAAGCCAAGAATGGGGTTCTCATTCCCTTGGACACCAAGCTGCGCCAGGTAAACCACATCTATGAGTCGGACATTATCCAGCTCTCGGTTTACCGGGTAATTCTGTCACACAAGTACAAGGCACCCGTTGCCAAGTACGGCTATGTCCGAACCGTTGTTGAGACAGCGGACGGGGATAGAGTCCGTTACATCAAGACAAACCTTCTCAGCGAAAAAGAAGTGGTCAAGTTGTGGCACCGCTATCAATCCATCCGTTCTGGTCAGGTAAAAACCTCCTGTTCCTGTGGCGGAAAGTTTCACATGTGAAAGTTCTGGATTGAATTAGGGTTGCCCGAATTGGGCAGCTAGGCGGGGTTGCATTTTTGAAAAGTCCTGTACGCTGGTTGGTATAGGAGGTGAATAGTGGCCCAGCTTAAACATAACCGCTTCGTCATGTTGGGGTCCTTGGTAGCGACGGTCGTAGCTGCTGCGAATGGCTTGAGTTTTCTCACCCTTATGGCTGGTGGAATGACCCTTATCCAGTTCATGGCTTGGAAGCAACAAGATGCTGTCCGTAGCCGGTTTAAAGCTGCGAAGGATGCGTTTGAAGCGTTGAACGTTATTGCGTTCGACAAGCACTGGGTAGGTTCAACCGCGACGGTCGCCAAAGTGTCGAACATGATCACTCCGCCCGAACGACTGGATAAGCCCTGGGCGGTGCAAGTTCTGGCCGTAACCAAAGGTGGGACGTGGTTCGCAGTGGATCTGCAAGTGACCGGCACTGACAAGGTTCAGATGCTTAGCCTCCACCAGCTTAGTGAAAAGGCGGCAAAGACCATGCTGGCCTTCGACCTCGAAGTGTATGAAAAATTTTTCGGAAAACCTGATGTTGCATGAGGACAATGTGATGGAAAAAGTCAAAAGCGTAGATGCCGTGGAGTTCACGGCAGCAGATAAGAAGGCGATGACCCATGCGGCATACGCCCAGTGTTTCTTCATTCTGGCCCAAGTGATGGCATTCCCTTCCCTAGGGGTGGCTGGCGCTATGGTTGCTGCTCTGTGCGGCATGATGCCGTGGTTGACCAAGTTCGCCAAAGAGGCTCCATCGAAAGCCTTTGGCATGGTGATGGCTTCACTCTGCCTTGCTCCTGTGTACGGGAAACTCTGTGAGCTGGTGGTCCACGCGATTCAGGGAGCTTGAGCTTATGGGGGTAGTACGAGTTCCCTACCTCTTGGCTGAGCTGAAAGAACGCGGATGTGCTGATGAATCTGCTCTGGCGCAGGTTATGCAGCCTGGATGCCGAATTGGAGAGGAAGACCTACGGAAGTTGGCCGCAAATTTAGGGCTTGAAGTTTCTGAGCTGGCACCAGCGCCAGAGAACGCGGCCAACACCCGGTTCAAAGCAAAGCTGAGAGGAGGTTTGGCCTCCTTTCTTTTTGAGTACGACGGCTGTTTCCGACATGCCGAAGGCTCCAGCCATGCAGAAATGTTGGGTATCGAGCAAGAAGACGATATTGGTCTTCCGAGTCGAGCTGCTGACGCCATGCTCCTGGAAAAGATGCTTTACCAGGTAATCGCTCGGGCTAAGTACATGCTCGGCAAAATCGACAGCAAGTTTGTCAGGTCAGAACAAGCAATCGAGTTCCGTGAGCAACTTGCTCCTGGGATCTTCAGGCCAGGGTACAGAGGTTTCCGATTCAAGGAGGCTGCCGCTGGTGATTTGCCTACAGTCATGATTGACGGTCGGAAGTTCAATTGCGTTGCCAGTATAGCCAGAGCGCATGGACTTGATCCGGTAACGGTGCGTAGGCGCATTGCGGACACAAGGAAGGCCGCAGACAAACTCTCCAATGATGAGTGGAAACTCATCCTCGCCAAGAAAAAAGGTAAAGGGAAACCCTTCACCTATCTGGACAGGACCTACAGCAACATTGCCCAGTTCTGTCGTGAGCATCAGCTCAACACCAACCTTGTTTACCAGAAAGTCAAAGACCGGGCTGATAGCGCTGATGAAGAGTTCTGGGGACAGATAATCGAAACATGCAAAAGGAAAGACTAATGGCAGAAAACAAAGAGATCCCCTGGGAGAAAGAGCTCATTGAGAAGTACATGTTCACCCTGCATAAAGAGCAGGTGAAAGACCGGCGCTGGCGGACCATGTTGCGTGTGCTTCGCGCATCAGGTTTCGTGCTTCTCATGATCGGCTTCATCATTTTGGCATCTAATCCGGGTGGGATGCCGTGGCAAAGCGCCAAGGCTGGAGCCCCTCACACCGCGTATATCAACATCCGTGGTGAAATTGCTGCTGGCACACTGGCCGATGCTGATCACCTTATCCCGTCCATCCAAGCAGCATTCGACAACCCGAATTCACAAGCTGTCGTGCTTCGCATAAACAGCCCTGGCGGTAGCCCGGTTCAAGCAGGACGGATTTATGAAGAAGTGAAGGCGCAGCGAGCCCTTCATCCGGAGAAAAAGGTCTACGCCATCATTGATGACATCGGTGCCTCTGGCGGTTATTACATCGCCTCTGCTGCGGATGAAATCTATGCTGACCGCGCCAGTCTTGTCGGTTCTATCGGCGTCATTAGCTCAGGGTTTGGATTCACCGGCTTGATGGACAGGCTCGGCATCGAGCGCCGGGCAATCACTTCCGGAGAGCACAAAGCGCTTCTCGACCCATTCTCCCCTCTTACCTCTGATATGAAGAAATTCTGGGAGGGCGTTCTATCGAAAACCCACCAGCAGTTCATCGAACGAGTGAAGGCTGGGCGGGGTGATCGACTGAAAGACGCCCCAGAGGTGTTTTCTGGATTGCTCTGGAACGGGGAGCAGGCCAAAGAAATTGGGCTGATTGATGGCCTGGGGAGTTTGAACTCCGTGGCGCGAGACGTCATCCACCAGAGCAACTTGGTGGACTACACACCAACCGAAGACATCATCCGGCGACTGACCCAACGAGCGAAGCTCGAAGCCAGTTCCTTCGTGCAAGAACTCAGCGCTGTGAAAGTTTACTGATAGGAGCAGTTTGACATGACAGAACAAAGTACCAAATCACTACGTCTCGGGGTTTTTGCCGCCATTATTTTGGGGCTCGTAGGAACCGGGTTCGGAATCTACCAGCTCGTGAAAGAGAAGGATCTGGCGCAAGAGATCGCCAACGTGAAGTCCACGGTCAACCAGGTGAAAGATGCCGAAGGCGTCACCTTCAAAAGCAAGGCAGAGTTTGAGGCTGCTGTGGCCGAAAGCATCAATAAGTTTGTCGCGCAGAAACAACAAGCCGACATCGATCAGAAGTATGCCCAGTTCGAGGCGGCACCTGAAAAGGTCGAAGACGGCAAACACATCTATGGGGACCTTGGTGCCCGATTCACGCTGGTGGAGTTCTCTGATATGGAGTGCCCCTTCTGTAAGCAATTCCACGACACGCCCAAGCAAATTGTGGATGCCAGTAAAGGCAATGTGAATTGGCAGTGGAAGCACATGCCTCTCGACTTCCATAACCCGGCAGCTCACAAGGAAGCGTTGGCCGCTGAATGTATTGCTGAACAGAAGGGCAACCGTGGCTTCTGGGTCTTCGTGAATGAGATTTTCCATCACAGCAAAGGCAACGGTGCCGGTGTTTCTGACTTGGCCTCTGTTGTCACGGGTGTTGGTGCTGATCTGGATGCTTTCCGTGAGTGTCTCAGCTCTGGCAAGCACGAAGATAAAGTTCAAGCTGACATCCAGAAAGCCAAGAGTTACGGCGTTAATGGTACTCCAGCAACCTTTGTTGTAGACAACCAGACAGGCAAGAGTCAGCTACTCGGTGGTGCTCAACCGGCACAAGCCATCATGGCGGTGATGCGAAAAATGATGATTGAGTCGCAACAAGACGACTCAGCGAACCAATAAAAACTTTCACATGTGAAAGTGGAGTGAGAACTGATGATCAAGATTACAACTAAATTGGGGTGCCTTCTGGCGGGGCTGCTTGTCCTGTCGGCTTGCTCAAGCGTCCCTCAGACAAGCAACGAATACACGAAAGCCCTGGATGATACCAAACAGGTATGTGCTGCCTGTGCTCTGGTTGGTAATGACCTGCTGGTTGCCCTCAACAAGTCATGCGACAAACCCATAACCCCGGAGACTCTAACCAGCGTCATGAACAGTAACTCGATGTTTGCCGCCATGATGGCAATTAACTCCATTGGTGGAACCGACCTTTATCAGGTTTACCGTGATGCGGCTATCGACACCCTGCGATGCAATGAGATGGACACTTGGCCTGAACGGACCAAGGTGCGTTTCCAGCAGCCCGACATGCAAAAGGCGCTGGCCTTGAGGGTTTCTGTCAGACAGCAGAATGCAAATTAACTTTCACATGTGAAAGTCAGGTCCCTCAGGGGCCTGATTTCACTATGAGGTGTACCAATGGAGTTACAAGAAGCAAAAAATGCTCTCGATAGCCTTCACCCCCACAAGGCCTCAGCCCCTTTGAGGCTTGTCATCCACCAGCCTGGAGGGATTGGTGGAACCCCTACCGTAGGGGTGAAAGCAATTCATGCTGGGTTTGATTGGGACAGCAACACCATCCTGATCTACCCGGAAGAGCAGCTCACCCGGTTGACGCCGGATGAGGTCGCCGCCATCACGAAGTCAGTATCGAAGGGACAGTCCTGGCATTCATATCAGCAGTTCAAGAAGTATCGGGAGCAGTTGGCCGAAGCCACGGAGGAAATTAATAGGCTCAGGGCTGAGCTGGGCAGGTATCAGAATAACGGGAGGGGGTAATGCTAAAACGCGGAATTATCAATCTCGCTGCTAGTTACATCATTGTTGATGCCCTACTCCGGAATGCAGCAATTTGGATCTTTGGCTTGTCCTTCTCCATTGGTGGCACTTACGTCGCTGGCGAGGCCAGTACATGGGGCGTTTACCTAGCCACTTCTGGTGCAATGACACTCTGTTCTGTCGTAACAGCCTACCTGCTCGTGACCTATCACCGCTGGGGGCTGATGACGGCCAGGGTCTGGCTGCTATTGAGTGCCTGCCTAAACGGCTATGCCGTCTATTTGAGCAGCCACAACATCCAGTTGGTGGTGGCACTGCTTTCCAGCCTGTTTATTGCTTTGTGGATGCTCAAGACCCTTGAGCAACCAGCAGTGAAGGGGACGTACAAGGTAATCGCTGATCTTCACCGTCAGCTATGGGGAATGTTGAAGGGACAAACACAATGACGACGAATACTCAAAACGCGAACGCCAACCAGGTTCGGTCTTTACGCGACATGCTTGTCCCCGCCCTGTTGTTCTATGTGGTGATGACGGCCATGTTTGTGGGTCTTGACGCATTCATGGATAAACCCACCAGCATGAACCTGCCATTTATGCCGTTCCTTGTCTCGATGGTGAGTTTTACCAGTGACGCACGTCGAGCGTGGGACTGGCGGAACGGGACCAAGGTTGTGGCCGTATTGACTGCGGTAGCCATGCTGTTGGCATTCATCTATCAACTCGCGGTCGGAGAGGTAAATCTCTTAGGGGTTGGTATATACCCGGCCACAGCCATCCTTCTGTTGGCAATCACCTGGGTGATTCGCGCTATCGGAAAGACGGCTCCTTTCCAGTTCCTGGGGAGACACCTGGCGCGGTTTGGTGCATCGAAGTGGGTCCAGCGTACCGCCGCAGTCATTGTGCTCGCGGGTGGCCTTGCCATCACTGTCTATGCCTACTGGCTTAACCACGGGAGCTGATGATGATCATTGCAACGAAGAGCGGCTTGCTGGTGGCCGCAGAACTAATCAAGGAAGAGGCCGGGTACTGGCTACTACAGCCTCGTGACCAAAAGACGCCGGTCAGAGTGAATAAGCAAGATGACAATAAACGCGCTTTCACGCATATGGGAGACGCCCTTCGCTGGGCAGGTGATCCTGAGCTTGCAAAGCAGTTCGATGCCGAGGGGGAAGAACATGCAAATTCGTGACTACATGACAAAGTTGTTTGAAGCATTTGGTGATGTAGAAGAAGTCACCCGAGAAATGCTTCTGGAGCAGGCGGAGCTCATTCATACGATCAGCGATAAGTGTCAGAGCACAGGCCTGTTTCTGGATAGTCAGGTTCGTTTCAACCAGTTCGTTCAAGAGATTGAGGCTGACGACAATGTAGAGGATCGGTTGCTTCATGCTTGGTGCTGGGTAATGGACCGAATAGTGAAGGCACCAACATCCTTTCACATGGATGGGGCTGTGATTTTGACAATGCCTCTGGTCGCCAGATACCTGCCACCAGTTGAACGGGAGCCGGAAACCATCGTGGTGAATCTCGATGAGGACTACAAGGCTCCTGTAGGCAACCAAACACTCTGCGAGCTCATTATGGAACGGAGGCATTGGCCGCAAGGTGCAACGTGCGCGACCCAAGAAGCGGATGGTGAAATCCTCTACTGGGACGCCCCGGTTCAGGTAGTAGAGGAAGGCAGAAAGGCCGCTGGCAAGCATGGCATGATGGCTGAAATAGGATTAAAGCATCAAGTAGACTTTTGGTTTTCTGACATGGCCGAAACTCGGCTCGCAACCGATTGGAACACCGCCGTCATCACACCTCACTGCTTGCTACTTTCCTATCTTGATGTGCTCCAAAAGAACAAAGTGCCGTTTGATGAGGGGGTGCGGCTCGCTGCCGAATGGGTAACGCAACTTGGTGGGGAGTCTCGTAAAGATACCGAGGAAGAGCCGGAAGCTGATGCTACGGTGCTTTCCCTTGGGCGAGCCACAGCTCATTGCTTTAAACCTTATCCGGACACACAAAATTTCTATTACGAGGCCTAAGCCTCACCCAAACAGGAGGATCAACATGCGATACCAGGTATTTAAAACGAAGGAAGGGGGCCTGCCGGTGTTTACTGCACCGTGGTACTGGTTGGCCTCTGCCATTGCTCACTGGTCATCTCTTAACTGGGATGCCTGTCGAATCGTAGACAGCAAGGCGGATAAAACAATGCTCTGCTGGGCCAAGGCTCTACCGGCTGCAAAAAAGATGGAGTGATTATGAGGTTCGGTTTTGCAAAAAAGACGGGGATTTCAGCGTTCCTATCAGCAATGCTGGTGCTGGCTCCTCATGTGTGGGCAGAGACCTTCACTGCAAAGGTTGTGGGGGTGTCTGATGGTGATACGGTCAAAGTGCTAACGGAACAAAGCTGCGATACCGGAAAAGACTGCCGGAGTGGCAAGATCCAGTACCGAGTAAGGCTCGCGGAGATCGATACTCCAGAGAAAAAGCAGCCATACGGCTCAAAGGCGAAGCAGGCCTTATCAGATCTGGTGTTTGGTCGAATGATCAAAGTGGAGCAAATCGACAAAGACCGTTATGGCCGCCTGGTTGCCAATCTCTATGTCGATGGCAAATGGGTCAATGCCGAAATGGTCCGTTCTGGGAGTGCGTGGGTGTACCGGCAGTACGCCAAAACACCGGAGCTGTTCAAGCTGGAGACCGAGGCCAAAGCCGATAAGCGAGGTCTCTGGGCATTACCGGAATCGGAGAGAACTCCCCCTTGGGAGTGGCGAAGAAAGCACTAACCACACCCCAGAGTATGCAGGTGTAAACAGTAACCAAGAAAACAAACAGGAATAACGATGAACAAAAGCGAACTGATTATGAAAGTGGCCGAAGACGCTGATATTAGCAAAGCAAAGGCCGAAGCTGCGGTAAATGCGCTGATCAACTCAGTGAAAGAGGTGCTTAAAGCGGGTGGGACAGTAGCGCTTACTGGGTTTGGTACTTTCCACGTTAAGGAACGCGCAGCGCGAACCGGACGGAATCCCCAGACTGGAGAGAACATCCAGATCGCGGCGGCCAACATTCCTGGGTTCAAAGCTGGTAAGGGGTTGAAAGACTCCGTGAACTAGATCTTAATCATGTGACACATGAATAAGGTTTACATAAGGCTCCTTTCGTGGGAGCCTTATTCATATCAGACATGAATAAGGGGGCGGAATGAGGTTGTCGTCAACTCAAAAGGACGTTTTGTTCATTCTATACGCAATTGAGGCCGGTGGAAAAGCCGAGCCTGTACCAGGTGTAAAAATACTGGAGATGATCAACTCAGCTCGCCAGAGCGGTATTCATGGAACGAACTTCCGAACGTCATGCCACACGCTGGTGGAGAATGGCCTGTTGAACAAGTACCGGAATGCTTCTCTAAAGCTGGCCTTTAGGCTGACCGACGATGGCAGGGAACGTGCAGGAGAGATATACCGCAAACGGCTGGAGGAAGTGCAAGATAAGTAATACGCCCCATAACGGGGCGTATCGAGTTAAACGGCAAAGCCGTAGTGGGTGCCGTCCGGAAGTTCAACATCGAGGCGTAGCTTGCCACCGGAGGCCTCAACGTACCGCTTAATGGACGACAGCTTGAGATCTCGTCCAGGTTTTTCCATCTCGGAGACTGTCGGCTGTCTCACACCCAGAGATGCAGCAATTTCCCCCTGGGTAAGGTTCATGCGATCACGAAGCTCTGCCAAGTGGATGTTCAGTAACATCTCAGTGGCCGCTTTCTGTGCTTTGGCAACAACCTCAGGCTTTTCTGTTGCCAGCATTTGGTCAAGAGTTCTTGCCATAACGTCACTCCTTCTTCAATTTATCCAAGTGCGCCGCAAACTCGCGGTCTGCAATTGGGATCATTACTTCATAAAACCTTTTCTCGTCCCCGGTCTTGTTACCGGCGCAGAGAAGAATCCCCTTACGCTTTGGATCGAACGCAAAGAATGCCCTGATAGGATCTCCTTTGCTTTGGACCCGCAGCTCTTTCATGTTGCTGTAGGATGAACCGTTAACAGTATCCGCGTATGGTCTCGACAGCATGGGACCTCTATCTCGCAGCACCATCATCGAAGCCAGCACGTTGGCTCTATCGGTATCATCCAGTGCATCGAACCACTCATCAAAGGTGTCAGTTGTCTCGATGACCCACATGGTTTCTCCTTACTTAATATAGGTGCAATCCTATATAGATTCAAACCTATAATCAAGAAAAATCGGCGGCTATGGGGGACGAAATGCCGGTAAGTAGTCATGTGACTAAAATAGGGGGTAGAATAGGCCTCAATATAGTCATGTGACTAAAAGGTGTACTGAATGAACAACCTGCCCCTACTGCTCGACGCAAGAGAAGCCATTGACTACTACCACCAGCATCCAGACATGACTGATGCAGAAAAGGCCTATGTGGTCGCGTTCCTAAGCGGAGAGGGGCGCTCAAACAGTCAGATCAGAGAGGAACTGGGGATTGAGAAGGTATACACGGTTACACACCTGAAACGCGCCGGTACGCTGTCGGAGGAAGAGCTCACACTCTGGCTCAGAAATCCACGCAAGATCACCCTGGGACATGTGAGAGCCGTGGCTAAGTTACCTATCAGCAAGAGAGAAAAGCTCCTGAGGGATCTCCTGCATACCAGGACACCGGTTCATACATATGAGGCGATAGCGAAGGGCAAAGAAGTGGATAGGGATGCTGACATTAAGCGTCTGGAAACCCTGATGAGCGATGCGACGGGTAGGCCCATCAAAATTCGCTATAACCCCGCGAAGCGCTCCGGGGAGCTGACGCTGGGATTCTTCACGCTCGATGACCTGGATGACGTGTGCAAGGCTCTGGGGTTTGATCCAAGCGAGCAGATGTAAACCAGAAAACTTTCACATGTGAAAGTCTTGCAAGGTGTCTTTTTATTGTTTACAGTATCATAAAATGAATCTGTAAAGGTGCGCGATGAATGTGCTTCCAACGAAAAGCTGGCCTTGGGCGTTATAACTCAACCAGACCTGAGTGGCTGGCGGCGTACCGAAACGCAAGATGTATGAGAAGCTCAGGTAAAGAACCTGATGCTTCTCTTTCCGGGATAGCTTGGAAGGCGCAACTCATTGTTGCCCATGAAAGAGGCAGAATTGACAGCCTGGCTGTCCCTTTGGATGCCAGATTGATAGCAAAGAACCTCATCGACGAGATCCTTGCTGAGGAGAACTGATGGACGAAAAAATTACCTACGAAGAAATGCTTGAACAACTCGACCAGAAAGGCATCCGCGTCACCAACGGGGCGAGACGGCTTTATGTCGCGTTGAACAACGGAGTCAAAGCTGAGGTGCTGGGTAACTGCGGTCCCGCCACAATCAGCTTGGTTGACGGGATGATTGTTGTGGAAGAGCAGACTCTCCACTAAGGGCAGCAGCATGGGCAAAAAAGTACACATCATTTGTGGAAAGTGCGGCAGTGACGAGATGAACTTTGTCATCAATGGACACTGTCCAGACGATCCCCAGAATGTTGCCAGTATGTCCTGCTCAAATTGTTGCGAACTGACAGGCATAGCCGAGTGGTCGGAATTTAATGGACGTGAGCTGAAAGGTGAAGCCGTCGCCCTATCAACACCGGCAAACGTGAATGCTCTTCTAGGATTGCTTCGCCAGGCGATGGACAGCGTTGAGTATCGCCTCTATGGCGGGGGCATGTCATTGAGCGGTAATGATGCTGCCGAACTCATAGACCTCCAGGAGCGAGCTGAGAAGGTCTTGTCTGTTCTTCGGAGTGATCAGCATGAGTGATTTATACGAACCGCTTGAGTTTGTGTTCTGCGGCTTTAGGAAAGGGGACGCTGGGCTCTTTATCTCGGTAGCCACTTTGCGCGATGGTGTTTTAGGCCGTGAGATGTATTTCTCAAAGGGAAAAAGCAAAAGGCGCTGGGTTGTCGGTGGCATTTACTCAGGGGCCTCGTTTTCGGACAACGGAGCAAAAGGTCTGGATGATGCTCATTACGTTAAAGCATGGGAAGTGCAAGGCGACAAGATAGAGTGGCAAGCAAAAAGCGAGCAAGCCGAAGCCTTGGCGCGAAGCGAGAAACTTGAAGCCGACGATAGGAAGCGCAATGAACTCGAAGAGCTGATGCTACCCATCAGGAAGCAATATGGGGCATTAACAAAGCGACGTGATAGGGCAGGGGCCGCAGCTCTTGAAGAAGCTGTCCTGAGAGCGCTGAGAGCGCCCATCAGGAAGGCTGAGGAGAAATAACCGTGGAGCCAGTCTTAGCTAAAGCATTCGCCGGTTTTAAAGTCGTAGCTGTAAGTGCCCATCAGATTGGCTTTTCGGCTTTTTTTGCCATTGGTGTTTGCTGGCGCTTTAGGGGTCGCAAGTACGCCATAGAACAGGATACCAACAAGTGCCGCTTGCCACGCGAAAACAGCAACCAGAATCCAAAAAGCAGCAGCCAGAACCGGCAGTTTGTGCAGAAGGTTGAGCACCGGCTTGGCCCAAATCACTGCCGGGATAGCCAGCACTGCGTAACCCCAGTTGGTTGCCTCAAGCATAGCCAGGCCAAGAACAACAACAGCCATCAGCGCGATATTCAGTACATGTTTCATGGTCATCTCTCCTTTTCAACTTACACTTTTATCCTATCACAGCATTAAAAAATGCAACTGTGAAAGGGCGTTTTTCATTCAAAAAGAGGTGACACTTTGAGTGCAATTATCAGCAAGTGCGGCATGTACAGATACCGTCTGGAAAGGGATGTGCAACCCGAAGGCCTTGTGTTCGGTTATTTTGGTGTAAACGGCTCTACGGCCACGGCCACCGAGGACGATCACACGGTCAGAAAGTGGATAGGGTTTACCAAGGTCAACGGAGGGAGGCGATTCATAGTCGGTAATGCTTTTGCTTTTCGGGCGACCGACGTTCGAGAGCTGGCTACGGCGGTTGATCCTGTCGGGCCTGAAAATGAAATCCACTTGGAAAGGATTATTCGGGATGCTGATGTCTTGGTGCCCTGCTGGGGGAGCCGAACTAAGCTGCCTAAGTCTTTGCATGTTCATTTGGACAGGCTTTTAGAGCAGCTCGTTGCATCTGGGAAGCCGGTATTGGCATTTGGCGTGACTGGTTCGGGGGACCCGAAGCACCCACTAATGCTTGGATATTCGACAAAACTTGTGCCCTGGGGAGGAAAATAATTATGTCGATGCTTGAAGCACGTTACTTCGTGGCAAAGATAAGCGATGCACAGGCCGTGCTCTGCGATGAGGAGCTGGCGACACTGGAAAGGCTGATCCGGAAGGTTGATGATGGCCGCAGAGCAAATGGCAAGAGCTCGCTTACTTGCGTTGTTGTCGAAGAAGATTGGCCGAACTGGCAGCAAACGGTTGACTCTGTACTTTCACTTGCTGACGGGAAAGACAACGATTGGACCAATGCCACACCAGAACAAATCAAGGCCTTTTGGGTCGATGACTCAGTTTGGAAAACTCTGGATGGCCGGGATAAATGGATTGAAGATCTCGACCTGCTGGTGGACGGTTCCCCGGTGGCTTCTGAGTGGGAACCTTTTGGCTTGGAATCAGGGCAGTCTGTCGTCATACGAGGCGGATGGATAGAAGGGAATGCCTTGAGTGATGATGGCGTACCGCTAGTGCAGGCATTCGTCGCTTGGAAACAGGGCCAAGACAACCACTAAAGGAAAATTACTTCGGAAGGGCGGCTATGGCCGCTTTCTTTTTAATATTTACAGTATCACATAATGATACTATGATGTTGTTAATTTACTTGGGGAGGCGCTTATGCTCACTGCTAAATGTATAGGGTGCGGATGCACCGATGATCACGCTTGTGTTGAAAACGGTCAACCGTGTCACTGGCTTCGCGTGAATAGAGTGGAAGGTATCGGGGTCTGCTCTTCGTGCCCGGATGCTCTCAATCAATTCGCATCGACCAGCCAGGAACAAGCAACTGGACAGGATGACTACCGGAACAGTCCAGAATGGAAGGATTTTTCATCACGCATTGGTAATGCACTATGCGGGGGCCGGAGCAAAGCAAAGTAAGGTAAAAACGGCTATGCCGTTTTTTATTTGTCTATTACGGCATCACATTATAAGCCTGTAAATGCTGAATCTGTAATTGCCCAAAATGGGCGTGAGCAGGGGCGGGGTGTGAGGTCGTTCTAAGGCAAAATACTTTGTACTGGCAGAACAAAGAAAGAATGAACTTTCACATGTGAAAGTTTTTGGGGTACGGGATGGAACAAGCAATTCAAAGTTACTTGGCTGACGACCGGCAATATCAAGACAGGATTACCGCAGCTCTCAGCCAGGTTGAAGAGAAAGGTGCAGAGTACGAAGCTCTTTGCCAACAGCGTGCTCAGTTGGGGATCTGGCAAAAAATTATAACGTTCTGGCAGTTTCGTCGAGACATCGCCGTTATACGTTCAGCACTAAAAGGCCATAACAGCGATTTGCGGTATTTGCGCCGTGGGAGAGACCAGCTCAAAGAGGGATTGGTTTCTCGGGCCGTGAAGCAAGCGATTGACGGTAGCCAGATTCTGGAACGAATCACCCAAGCTCAAGATAGGCTTGACGCCGCATCTCGACTCCACGAGAGCAACAAGCGACTGGTGGACATGGGGCAAAAAGCCTTACGTGAAATCAGTGAGGCCTCTTCCAGTATTTCATCAGCACAAACAATGGAGGTTCTCGACCTTGTGACTGACAACAAGGGCATTTCCGTCATGTCGTCGATGTCAAACTCCTCGGCCAGCAGTGAAATAGACGATGCGAAGAGAGCTGTGAAAGCCTTCGCAAATGCGCTGGGGGATCATCGTGACATTGTGGGCTCACTGCACCACTCAATGGCAACTGAGTTTATCGATCTGGGTATGGACTTTGCCGGTTTGAATGATGGTTTCGACTTTGGGAGCGTCTTCTCGCTGTTCAGCTTGTCGTCTGCCAGTTCCTCTCTGGACAAAGTAGAGTCTCGCGTTGAATCTCTGATGCCAGATCTAAGACGAGCCGCCTCCAATTCGGCAGCAGAGTATGCCCGTGTTAACGAAGAGTTCTTTGGCCTAAAACAACAGGCCTGTTGCCAAGTGCATGAGTTGCTGGTGACAAATGGTATAGACGTGTCAGTCAAGCGCGTTGAGTCCGCCGTGAACAGCTACAGAGTTGGAAGGTGATATTTACAGCATCATAAAATGAACTTATGATGTGAGGTGATCAACAAGTCGAAATTTATTTAAAGGATAAGCGATGAGCGATATTACACAGCAAATGGACAAACTTGAGATTCCAATCAAGTTGTCCTTTCCAGTCATCAACGTTAGCACTTTTGAGCTGGGCCGTGCAGAGAGCGTTTTCTCTGACATTGCAAAGAAAGTCGGCAAGCACTTTATTGTGATGCCATTCAAGAAGCTGCCCGATCCAGGCACGATGAAGGCAATGGTGGACGAGTCCAAGAAGTCCTCCAAAAACGGTGTTGTCGTGTTCGACACTTTCTTTTTCGACCGACAACGTGCAAACCCGGAAACACTCCCAGCCCTCAAGTCATCACTGACCTATCTGGAGAATGAGGGGATCAACTACATCATCGCTGGCAAAGACGTCTTCAATGAAGAGTTCGTTTATCACATCGATCTCCCGGCTATGAGCAATCAGGAAATCCTGAAACTGCTCCAGACCTGTGAAGATAACGTGAAAGATGGTGGAGTCTTCGAGAGCAACGAACGTGCTGTCATCGCAAACCACGCCCTGGGCTTGTCACACACCCAGATGAAGAACGTCTTCACCTATTCCGCTTACTTGAAATTCAAGGGTGAAGAATACCTGGGCGAGATCCGAAAAGAAAAAGCTCACATCTTGCGTGATGTCGGCCTCGATGTGCTTGAGGCCATTGATATTGGGAATGTCGGTGGGCTCGAAAACCTCAAGGAGTTTCTCCAGATACGTAAAGCCGGTTGGGACAAAGACCTTCCGGTAAAAGGTGTCCTTCTGGCCGGTGTACCTGGTGGTGGTAAATCGCTGACGGCAAAAGCCGCTGCCGGTGTACTTGGCACTACCTTGGTTCGCCTGGATATGGGCCGTTTCTATAGTAAGTATCTCGGTGAAACCGAGCGCCAGTTCAATCGTGCATTGCAGACCATTGAGCAGATCGCACCCGTTGTTGTGTTGATTGACGAGATGGAGAAGTTTTTTGGTAATGCCGATGGCGAACACGAAGTATCCAAGCGCCTGCTGGGCTCTTTCCTCTACTGGCTTCAAGAGCGCAAGAAGAAGATCTTCATTGTGGCGACGGCCAACCGGGTTCAGTCGCTGCCTCCTGAATTGATGCGAGCTGGCCGCTGGGACCGAGCATTCTTCATTGATCTGCCAAGTGTGGCTGAGCGCCAGAAGATTTTCGAGATCCACCTCGCCAAGCAGAAGGCCAACATCGCCGCGTTCGATATGCCTACGCTACTGCGTACCACCGAGGGATACACCGGGGCAGAGATTGAACAGGCCGTCATTGACGCGATGTATCTGGCGAACGCTCAGGACAAAGAGCTCAACAATGAAGCGCTGGTGGATGCGGTCACTCGCATTACCCCGACCAGTGAAACTCGCCGAGAAGACATCAACCAGATTCGCAGTTTGCGGGATCAAGGCTTCTATCCGGCCAATAACTTCGATGTTCAAGAGCAGAATGGCTCTGGACGAAAACTCGCCATCGAGGACTAAGCGATTAACTTTGTCATGCCGGAACACGGCATGACCCCCGAAACAACTCAGGAGTGATGAGATGAGCCATATCGTAAAAGGCAAGGTGCAGGTCGCCTACAAAGACAAAGAGCTGCTGTTGAAGGCTCTGGAGGGAGTTGGCGTCGTTGTTGAAAACGAAAAGCTATACCGCGTGGGCGCTGGCTACACCTTCGAGAAATACCCGATTGTTCTGATCGACCAGAACAACAAGGAGCACCGGATTGGCTACAAGGAAAAAAACGGTGTTTGGGAGCAGTACCAGGAAAACTACGGCTCTTATGGCCGCTGGACGCAGCAGGCAAGCAGCAAGGTGCAGGATCGCTACATTGCCTTCCACTACGAGCAGCAGTTGAAAGAGGAAGGTTTCAGCGTGACGGTGAAGCAGCATCACGATGGCACTTTGGAACTGGAAGCTGAGGAAGCTGTTTGGTAATAGCGCCAAGGCAATCAGATTAGTTGAACTTAACGACGAGGTGACAAAGTGAAAAAGGTAAACATCAAGATCAAGGGCGGCAAGATTGCTGCCGATTTCACGGGGTTTCAGGGTAAGACCTGTGAAGCGCTGGAGCAGCGTATTCGCCCGGAAGAGCTCGAAGTCGAAGAAAAAGAGCTGAAACCCGAGTACCACTTCAATGCTGGTCAAACCCAGCACGAAACGGAACAGAACGAATGGTGATGAGAAGGACAGGGCGCGTCCCCCTTCTTTTGCTGGTTGGTCTCATGGTCGCAGCTCCTGCGGCCTTTGCCAGTGACTTTGTGACTGGCGTAATGGTGGGGCAAATGCTCTCAGATGACTCAGGCAGCAAGAAGGTAGAGGACACTGGCCCGGAGAGCAAAACGGTCATTGATTACCATGACGGTCAGCCAGTTGTGACCAAAGTGGAGGCCTTCAAAAGCAATAAATGGCGCAAACTGGATGGCCCTCAGGGCGGCTATTTTGTTTGCCCAGGTGAATACCGTAGCTATTCGGGAAGGCTGCGTTGTCGCGTCCATGATGACGGGCTCAATGGCTTTATGGGCGGTATGACTGATGCTCAGGAGCTACCGCTCCAAGAAGCTCTGACCAAGTTGGAAGGTAAACCCATCTCCCTGCAAACCATTGAAGTCCACGGGAACAACCTGGCAGTCAAATACCAGTTAGCACCACCAGCACAAACGCACGTCAAAACTCAGGACCTGGGGGTGGTTAAGCAAGATGGTGAAATGCAGAAGGTTGCCAGCCAACCACCAGCGCTATCCATAGAGACTGCACCAAAGAGTGAACCTCCCAAGCAGATTGGTGCTGCACAAGACACCGACCGCAATACCAGTGCGTTTCAAAGTCCGTTCGAGGAGGTAAGTGACTCCATGATCGGTCTAATGGATAGCTCTTTCGTCAAAGTCATAGCGGGGTTGATGCTGGTGTTTGGGGTTGCTAGTGGAATTATGAGGCAGAGCCCATCAGGAATTGTGATGGGGATAATGCCTGCAATTATGATCATGACCGCGCCAACGGTTATTCGTACCATGTTCGATACAGGCGCGGCCAGTACCAAGCCAGTGGAAGATAGCGGAAGCTCATTTCCTTTCTTCTTGGTGGCAATAGTGCCGGTGCTGATTTTCTTTGCCTATAGAGCTTTTATGAACAACCGGAGCGACTCCGAAATTGATGAGTTGTTAAGAGAAGCCCGACGTGCTGAAAGGGCTGAACGACCAAGCAATGAGCCTCCCTCAGTGGATGAACTCCGTGAGCGCCAGCAACAAAACCCAGAAAGAGAACCGGTGGTTGTCAGCTCATCAGCTCCGGCACCAAAGGTGCAAAAGGAAGAGCCAATCGAAGTACAGCCAGGCAAGCGCAAAATTATTTTGGATTAGTGGGGTAGGTTATGAGCAAAAAGCGCATCGTAATCAAAAATGGTGAGGTCTGCGGGTTTGCCGATGAGGTTTCCTTCAAAGGCCTTGAAGTGCAGGAATACAGTAAAACAAGGGTTTCGCGCATCGTGCCGACGAGCGGCATTCTAATGATTGCGTTCTATGTTATTCGCGGACTTTGTTCAGACGAGTCAAAGATTGCGGCATGGACTCGTGTTTGGCGTTGCCAGTGGAAGGTGCTGATCGACGGTAAAAGCTATGGACCATTCAGCAGTCGTGCGGATGCTATCTCGTTCGAGAAGGACGAGATCTACAAACAAGGCAAATTCTTTGCCGATGCCACTCACGAGGCGGCAGTATGATGACACGGGCGGCTATGGCCGCGCTGTTATCCGCGTTGGTAATAGGCCTTGTGTCTGATTTGTCCGCACAAGAGCTGGTGGTAAGCCAGGTGGCTATAGACAAGTCCACTGAGGTGGAGAAAGAAGCTACCTTCCACAACCGCAAGTGGGTGTTAAGGACGGGGCAGGTTAGTGGATTCTTCATCTGCCAAGGAGATAACAAAGACATTTACTACCGGCATGACAGGGTGGGCGCTCACTGCCAGAAGACATCGACTGGGTGGCGCAATGTACTGGGTCTCAGGGACGATGTTCCGGAAGTTGAGCTGAGCGTGTACCTGGGGACCGTTGAAGGTGTCCCCGTGAAAGTCCTTCATCAGGAAGTGGATGGTTACGATCTGAAAGTGCAGTACAAGGTTGCACGTAAAGGGTCAGCAAATGAGTGAGAGTGTGCGTCGGTCAACGCCGATGGTAAAGATTAAAATCCTGCCGAGTTTCGTAGGGGTTCCCTTCCCGTCGGTGCTACTTATCGTTGCGGGGCTCCTTAATGGCCCTTTGTGGGGCTTTGCCGCATTCGTCTTTCATATCGTCATCAAGCGGTACATCTACAGAGAATACCGGAGGTTGCCATATCCGATGCCAACCGGCTCAAGGCCTATGGATGAGTTGAGCGAGCTCCTTGTAAAGGGGATACCGGAGGAATTTTTCCGGCGGCTTGACGCAGCTTGCAGCTCTGATGCGTCAGTACAAATAACCTGCCCAAAGAAATACCGGCTGCTCAAAATGTCGTTGAATCGCTATGCCAACCGCGCTGGTTGTTACCCGCAGTTCCGGGAGGGGGATGAAATAGCGATTGAGGTAACAGAGCAGAGACCAAGAAAAGCAGGAGCAGGGAAGGGCTTTCCAAGTATTCAAGTTCTGAAAGCGTCAGAGGGTGTTCTGAGTGAACCGGAGCAGCCTATCGAAATTCAGAAAGATAAGCGCAAGATTATCTTGGATTGAGGTGGGTTGGAATGCGGTCATTTTTATACAGAATATTGCTTCTTTGCTTCGTCATTATCGTCCAGATAGGGCTAATCGCCATTGATGCGAGCCCGTTGGTTGTTGCTATGTTCCTCTCGCTAACAGCTTTAGTCGCTGGGGTCTGGATGGCGTACCTTCATTCCCGATTTTTGATGGCGGTGACTCCAGTAGTTATCTCTGTGCTAATGGCGACCCTCGCCATGAAAATGTTTGAGCCGAGACTCTTTGTTTCTGCCAGCGAAAAAGGCTGGTTCCCTTTGTCATTGTTCGTCTCGATACCGTTTTACTTCTACTTGAGTTACTTGCTTGAGATAGAGGAGAAGAGACGTACATTCCGGGCCAATGTGATTGGGTTTTTGCGTGGAGTTTCGGAAGAGATCCGTCGTTCAACCAGAGAGCATAGAGATCAAGGTGAGATAAGACACGGTGGAACAGAGCTGGGGAGTATTGACGAACTACAAAGGGGCGAGGCCAAAGAGCCAGAAGTCATCAGCTCTACATCGGACCAGAAAGAACAAGGCACTCCCAAGCGAGACAAGAGAAAAATCATTCTGGACTGAACATGGAACAAATCAGAAAAGGCTTAACCCTCGAATACGCAAAAGAGAAGCGTGAGAAGCTCTTGGCGGAGCTCAAATCAGATGAACACTACAGCCAGACTGAAACAGTAGCCTATGGGCACCACGACCCGCTCAGCGTTCCTGTGGCAGCCTGCGATAGTTGTCATGGCCGGGCGCAAATGCAGAAGGTTATAGGTCCTCCTGTGCGCTGGAATATGGTCTGCCTGGGTTGTGGGAAGGCGATCCAACAAATCCAGAAACGACCGTGGCAAGCAGCAATGGCGTGGAACCAAATTAACTTGGGAACACAGGACTACAGACAACTGCCCCTCTTTGGACTTGGGAGTCTGTCTCCTGAATCAGCAAGACAGAGAATGGTGGGAATACGCAGGAACCTGGAGCTGAGAAAGAGCCTCGCCGGTATCGAGAGGACGATAGCCCACAAGGAAGGTCAACGCCCACCAGGGAAAGAGTACCAGCAACGACTGGAAGCATATCTGCAATGGGCCATGCTGGCGCTGAGGTTGCTCAAAGTCAAAGCAAGTTAGTGGTGAGAAGGAAGAGAGAACCCGGTACTGTAAAGCGCCGGGTTTTTTATGCCGCCCTGTTTACAGTATCAAAAAGTGATGCTATAAAGTGAGCAAGTCACAAGGAGAACCAACGAATGGCTGTTATCAACTCACTCCGCGCTCTCAAAGGCGTAACCGCCCCCGAAGAACTGAAAAAAGGGGATGGATTCACTATCTCTCCTCAGCTTCTGCTGGAGGAAGAAGGGTTTAACACCCGTGGCGCTTTCTGCGAGGACTACTACGAGCGCCCGGACATCAAAGCTGGTATTCGAGTGCTGGCCGATGCTTACAAGCGTGGCGACTATGTTCCGCCGATCATCGTCAAAGTTATCGACGGAAAGGTGTATGTCCGTGAAGGTCATCGCCGTCGCCGCGCCATCCTGCTTGCTATAGAGGAAGGTGCCGACATCCAGTTCGTGCAGGTCGTAGAGCACAAGGGCGATGAAGCCGAACAGAGCCTTCTGATCGCCACCAGCAACGATGGGCTCCCTCTTTCTCCACTTGAGCGAGCCGTGATCTACGCTCGGCTTGCAAACTGGGGGTGGAGCGACCAGATGATTGCCCAACGTGTTGGCCGCTCGGCTGAGCACGTTCGTATCGCCCGTGCCCTTTTGGAGATGCCTCTGGAACTGAAACGGATGATTCAGGAAGGCTCTGTGGCTGCCACCTACGCTCAGGAGCTCTACAACGAGCACGGCACCAACGCTGTTGAGATCCTGAAAAAGGCGCAGGAAGAACAGGCCAGTGGCAATGACGGCAAGAAGGCCCCGAAAAAACTGACCAAAAAGTCTGTCGAGAAAGGTCCCCGCCTGGGCAAAAAGGTGGTTGAAGCCATGCACCGAGGCGTGAGCTCTATTACCAGTCGTCTGGACAACATCAAGCCGAACGATGACGGTGAAACGTTCACCCTTACCCTGAGCCGGGAAGATGTTGATGCGTTTCAGGAGCTGAAAGCCAAGCTGGCGGAGCTGGAGCCCAAAACTGACGAGTCCAATGAAGACCAGCAAGAGCTGGATTTGGCGGGTAATCAGTAATGGGGCGCTGTACTGTTGAGGATGCCATCCAGTTGCTGGAAGGGGGAACCATTGTTGCGGTCGTACCGGCGTCATCCGGACCAGATACGCTGGTGGTTTCCTCTATCAGGCTTGAATCCGGACTGACAGTACAGTTTTCCCCTCCAGCGGCAGCCAGTGTCAGTGTTCAGCTCGCGGAGCTCGATGATGAACAGTGACAAGAAATCGTCTGAACTAGCCAGACTGAGGCGTCAGCATCAGCTAGTTTGCTCTGTCATCGCAGCCTTGCTCATCTGTGCAGGTATATATGGGACCGTTGCACGTTTGGGCTTCATCCTGATGGCGCCATTGTTTGTTATCGCCTTAGGTGTGTTAGTCGATGCGTTCCTGCCAAGGGTAAGTTGGTTCTTCTGTGTGCGGGACGTGAGAGACATATTTGGGTGGAGAAAACGATAGTGGCGAAGTTGAAGGTTTATGGCGGGATCACTTATGGGGCCGAGGGGCAGTTCAGAACTGTCGTTGCGGCCACAAGTAAGAGCAAGGCTGCTTCAATTCTGAATATCACGATTTACCAGATGAATAGCTGGTGGACGGAGACTTTTAACAAGTACGAGGTCGAGGCGGCGATGTCTGAGCCGGGGGCTATTTTTTCAAAGCCTCTCGATGGCAGAGACCCATTTGTAAAGCAGGAAGGATAATTGTGAGAAGTGTTTTTGTATGGTTGAAGGCCGGGGCAATACTGGCTTTCCTATTCTTCGGTATTGCTGGTGCTGTCAACCGGGTCTATTGGGTTAACAGCCAAGGTTTGAGCCAGGGGTCGATGTCATCCACATTGGTTAAAGAAAAGTTTGGCCTAGACCTTGGTGCAATGTGCCGTTATGACAAACCCCAGCATGTCGAGTTCAAAGTCCTTCCTGATCAGACAATCCAGTTCCGCTGCTCATGGTTTGAAGGTGGCGGATTAACCTGGTGGCCTTTCTACACCGAGCATGATGTAAAGAGCGCCGAGGCGACCTCTGTGCTCAATGACATATTCCAGGGTACGGAGGGGCATGATGAGTAGCCAGCTAGAACTCTTTCATGTCCAAGAGGCGTATGCCAAGGCCGATAAGCCGTTATCGAATGAGGAGCTCTACGATTCGGTGGCAGAGCTCGCTGGAATCCCGAAAAGCGCTCTGAATGAACAAAGTGAAATTGGCAAGGCAAAGGTCAAGCGGAGCAAGCTGAAAAGACAGATACGCTGGTATCAGCAAACCCTCAAGTCGATGAACCTTCTCCAGAAGGTGGACGGCGAGCGGGGTGTCTGGGAGCTCTCAAGCAAAACCAAGAAGGGCCTGCATGAAGCGCTAGGTGGCGTTCGACTGGTCGCTTATTCAACAAATCTTGGGCTGGCGGTGTGGTCAAACAACAAGAGCTTTTTCTCTGACCTCGATGAGCCGGTGCATCTGTGTGTGACATCTCCGCCGTTCCCGCTCCGTATACAGCGTGGCTATGGAAACGTTGATGAAGCCAAATGGGTGGATTTCATTACTCAGGCACTCGAACCGATAGTCAAGAACCTGGTGCCAGGAGGAAGCGTTGTCCTGAATGTCAGCAATGACATATTCGAGGCCAAGAGCCCCTCCAGATCTCTCTACGTTGAGCGAATGGTGCTGGCGCTCCATGATCGGCTTGGGCTCTCTCTCATGGATAGATGGCCGTGGATCAACCTGTCAAAACCACCAAGTCCGACCCACTGGGCTTGTGTGAACCGTTACCAGTTGTGTGCCGGGTGGGAGCCTGTTTATTGGTTCACCAACGACCCTGACAGGGTGCGTTCTGACAACAGAAGGGTCCTGATCCCTCATACAGAGAAACATCAGAAGCTGATGGCCCAAGGCGGTGATAACAGAGTGGTCAGTTATGGTGACGGGGCATATCGACTGAGAGGGAACGCATTCTCTAACGTCACGGAAGGACGGATACCGAAAAACGTTATCCAGCGCGGCCACCGTTGTGCGGATACTCTGGAGCTTCGGAGAATCGCTAGAGAACTGGGGTTGCCACCGCACCCGGCAATGTTCCCAACAGACATACCTGAAATGGCTATCCGCTTTCTGACGGAAGAGGGCGACCTTGTTGTTGATCCGTTCAGTGGGTCGAATAAGAGCGGGTTGGCCGCAGAAAGGAATAACCGGCGCTGGATCGCCTGTGACATCATTCTTGAGTACATTCGCACCCAGGCGGAAATGTTCACCGGCTTTGATGGATTTTGGATGAACCCGGCCATAGCAGCAGTGGGCGGGGGAGCGTTGAATTAAGAGAACAATGCCCATGAATTTAAGTATTATCGCAAGAGTCTTGCGCCAATTGGCAATTATTTTTGTCCTCTCCGTGCTTCTTGTGGCCGGATATATCTACTATGCCGGTAAACAACATCAGCAGGCAGCAATCAACTTTTGGGGTGAGCAATACCAGCCTGATGCCATCTCGACGCAAATTGATTGGGGGTTTATCGGTAATTGGGTTATTCCTCGCGGGGGGCCAATTATTTCTCCGGGCATTGCTGGAGTGTGTCCCAATACACCACTTCCCGTTGTGCCTCTTAAAACTGGTCCTGATGGCCGGGGTTATGTTCTCTGTGGCATTGGAAGTGAGGCTGTCGCTACCAGCTTTGATGTCAATGACATCCAGGATGAAGAGATACGAAACACATTAAAAACGATGTTTGAGGAAGAATTTGAAAAAACTGTTAAGGGGGATAAATGGACACTCAAGAACTGAACCACATGATAGCTGAGGCCTACAGCCGGGATTTGCAAAAGCCTGAGCTGGTATCGTTCAAAGAGGTGAGTCGCTGGGGGCGTAAGTACGGTTTCCCCGTCGTATGCACTCTGGCCGATGAAAGTGAAGAAAAGCAGATTCACTGGGCTGCCAGTTTGCTCATTCAAGTAGCCGGTACTTGGCCGCGAGAAGATATGCCGGAATTGCTCACACCGGAACGGGGCTCCGCGCTGTTCAACGATGCGATGCAGTTATTGGCGAATGGGCTTGGAGCAGCAAATCAATTGCGCTGACAGCACAAACCTTGTCAATAAGCGGCCTTCATGGCCGTTTTTTTGTTTAAAGTTTGTTTTAACAGAACCATAATTAGATATTGCAGTATCATTTTATGATCGCTACAATCTTTCACATGTGAAAGTTTGGGGGTGGTCTTGATCACCTGCGAGAAACCAAAATAGAGGTGGGTATGGCAAAAGTAATCAGCTTCGCCAACCAGAAAGGCGGAGTGGGTAAGAGTACCCTCTGTATCCAGCAGGCCTTTTATCTGGCGTTACAGAAGAAAAAGAAAGTGCTGGTCTTGGATATGGATGGTCAGGGGAACACGTCCTCTCGACTGGCCCCCAGACGAGAGCTTGAGGATGGTGACTACGAGCCCATCCTCACTGGAACCAAAACCGCAGAGCTGTTCGCTTACGAGCTGGACGGCATTGAGGTCATGCACTGCCCTTGCGGTGCAGACCTCATTCATACGCCGAAGAATGACCCGGATCTGTTTGAGATGGAGGCTGTGCCTCTTGACCAAGCCATGAATCCGGCTCGCCATTTGGCTGAGCTGTTTGAGAACTACGACTACGTGCTGATTGATTGTCCGCCTAGCCTCGGCAGAAAGCTGGTGGCAGCGTTGGTGATGTCTACCCATGTGGCATGTCCGGTAAAGCTCTCTGGCTTCGCTGTGGACGGCGTAGAAGGTCTCCTGAACACGATTATTGGTGTGCGCGAGGCATACAACCAAAATTTGGAGATCCTGGGCATCGTGATCAACGACATGGACCGCTCTGTCAATCACGACAAAGCCCTCAAGTCGCTGGAGAACACAGTTCCGGATCTGCTGTTTGAGAACAAAATTATGCACCGGCCTCCGCTCGATACGGCGACGACTGATGGCATCCCTGTCTGGGAGCTTCGCTATGGACATGTCGCGGCCAAAGAGGTTGAGGCGGTGTTGGAAGAACTATTAGAGAAGGTGGGCTAAGCGATGGCATTGAACAATTTAAAAGGCCTGTCCGAACTTGCTAAAGCCGCCAAAGGCAAGAAAGGCAAAGAGGTTCTTACCGTACCTGTTGACGACGTTGTATCCAAGGTCCAGGTTCGTAAGCGCTTCCGTAACATTGAAGAGCTGGCGGCAACCTTGCTGACCGAAGGGCAGCAATCTCCGATCATCGTGTTCCCGAAGAATGAAGAAGGCAAGTTCGTCATCCAAAAAGGGGAGCGGCGTTGGAGAGCGTGTAAACACGCTGGTATCGAGACCATTGACCTGGTGGTGAATGATAAGGTCCAGAACAATTTGGACGAGACTGCTGGTGAGCTGATCGAAAACATCCAGCGGGATGACTTGACTCCGGTAGAGATTGCCGAGGCGTTAAACCTGTTTATTGAAGAAGGTTGGAAGCAAAAGGATATTGCTGATCGGCTCGGTAAGAATATCACTTTCGTATCTACGCATCTGTCGTTGCTCAAGCTACCTGACTGTGTGCGTGAGTTATACGATAATGAAGTATGTTCTGATACAGAGACCTTGAATAACCTTCGTCTCTTGTTCGATCTGAATGAAGAAAGATGTCGCGCCGTCTGCGCGGTGGCTATGTCTGACGGGATTACTCGTAAACAAAGCCGTGAGCTGCTGAATGATGCCAAACGTATCAAAGACGAAATGGAAAAAGGCCCACTGACTGGCTCCCACCAGAATGATGAGCTTGGCGCTGGCAACACCGACGAGCAATCCCTCAACTCGGGTGGGGATGGTACGTCGGAACAAACCGGGAATGACGACCTGAACCTTGCCCAGGAGGAACTGGAAGGGGGTAAAAATTCCAATGGTCAGGACGATGATGACGAAGACCCTTTGCGTGATGAAGAGGGTGAGCACAAAGATCCTGTCAAGCAGCCAGATAACAGCGGCAAGGACAAAGATGAAGAAGGCGGTGATGCTCTTCCTCCTCTGCCGAAGGACAAGGAATGGAAGAACGTCCGGGCTGACAGTTTGATTTTTGCTGTCAACGTTAACCTGGATGGCGAGACCAAACGTGGAGTCATCATGACCGACCGTGTTGCTCTGGTTCCGTCTACTGTCTGGGTTAAAACGCTCGATGGCGAAGGCAAGGAAAAGCATGTTCATGTGCCTGTGTCAGACATTGAACTCCTGAGTGTCGAAGGCTAATAAAGGAGGCCCAGCCAAAGAGGTTGGGCCTGTCAAGAACAGGTGAATATGAAGATCTCACAGGACATGAAAAGAAAATTTGCTTTGGTGAATGCCCTGTCTAAAACGGAGAAGCCAAGTCTCCAAGACCTTCACAAGGCAACAAATATTCCTGAATCAACGATCAAGAGACAGTTGTCTGCCCTGCGTGATGAGTTCGGAATGAATATCTTGTTCGTCAGGGAGTCTACCGGCGAACGAGGTGCCACCGGCTACTACATGCTGACAGACTGGGGGATCTTAGACAGGTCTTCGTTCTTGAACCGGTACGGAAAACTGTAAGGTGCCATAGAGCAGCGCATTGAATGCAAAACCCGCCAATCGGCGGGTTTTTTTATGCTGCCACGGTAGCGGCGGTTGCTGGAGGTTTTTCGGCGTAGTAGGCGATGTTCTTGGTTCGTCTGCTAAGGGTGTCTATGCCGACGATACTCAGCGTTTTGGGAGTGGTATTGCGGGACTCGAAATAATGGAATAGCTGGATCATGCAGCACTTCACCATCAACGGATCGATGTCTTCCAGGTAGATTGAGGCTTCTCTCAATGCTTCGGGACCGTGGTTCTCGATCAGGTTTTCCATCCAGTGAATGGCGTTGATGCCAGAACCACAGCAGGGCTCATAAAAGTCTGCCGAAGACTGTGAGCCAACAATGAGTGACATCAAGCGGCCAATCTCTGGAGGAGTGGGGAAGTAATTGGTGCCCTTCTTGTGGAAGCCAGACATGCTTAGGACGTAACCCAAAACATCGCTGGTGGGGTCGCGCTTAATGGCGGCAGACAGGACGTGAGAGAGCTCGAAGGCGACCGGCTGAAGTTCTTCCGGGATCTCCTCCTTGGCTGGGTATAGGCCAGTCTGCAAGTATGCCCACTGGTCAATAAAGGCCTCAACAAACCGAGATGTGCCCATTCTGTATCGGGACTGCTCGATGAGAGATAAAGCCTTGGATGTAAGTTGCTGTGTTTCTGGTGACATAAGCGCTCCAGTTTGTTCTGACGAAACATTCAAGAGGTAGAAACGAAGAACCCCGCCGAAGCGAGGTTCTTTGCTTTCCTGCCTGATCGCCTTAATGCCGAAGCAAAGACGTCTTGATAAAGTCGGGGCAACCGGACATTTCCCGGTCGATGAAGTCCTGACGTTTCGCCAGCGGCCATTTCATGAACGCCGCGAGCGGGATGCGCTTATTCGTGTTAGTATTGCCTTGCAGCATAACAAAGCTCCTTAATTGCTTGATTGTGTTGTAAGGGCTGCAACGAAGGTCGAAGAGCGATGCGGCCCTTATTTATGATTATTACAGCATCATAAAATAATATCAAGAGACAATAAAACGATACCAAGAAACAAAACTTTCACATGTGAAAGTCTCCCCGCTGTCCACCTCGCACACTCCAAACGCCCAAACGCCCAAATAACTTGTCTATCTGCCCAAAATGGGCGCGTAAGCGTCCGATAGAAAGTAATTGTTAGTGAGATATTGACTACACGGAATATGGCTATATCATAGAATCATAAAATGATGCTGTAAAAGTGATATGTATGCCAAAGCAAGCAAATCATCTCCGTTTGAAGAAACCTTGCGCCAACTGTCCATTCCGGAAGGAGGGCGCTATCGAGCTGGCCCCTGGGCGATTAGAAGGCATCATCAACGACATCGTTGAAAACGACATGACGACGTTTCATTGCCACAAGACCGTGCACTCAAAGTCAGGTGGTGAATGGGATGAAGAGGGTAACTATGCACCTTCGGGACAAGAGTCGATGTGTGCCGGTGCTGCGGCTTACTTGATGAAAATAGGCAGGCCGACAGTGGCTATGCGAATTGCCTTTGCGTTTGGTGATGCAAAGGTGTCCGACTGGGACGAAGCTCAAGAGCTGGTTGTCGAGCCTTTGGTACAAGGGGACCGAAATGAGTAAGCGATATGCGGTAGTGCCGCATCCGAAACTGAAACGAGAGTACAAAGGTCGGCTGGTCAGAACTACTCGGGTACTAAAAAACGGCTGGGGGTTGATCCCTCTAGGGGCTGTGGCAACGGTCACGCATCAGTCTCCCAAGGGATCAGAACTGACCTTTGAACCATGCGACTGCTGCGGCCTGAAAGCCATTATCAGTCATGTAAGCATGGACTCCATTGAATTTATCGAACCGATTACTGAGGAAGAAGATGGACGAGAACAAGCTCAACATTGAAACGGTCGATGGGCACAACGAGCTGGTAGTCAGCTTTTTGTCCAGAATGGTAAGCCTGAGTGACGAGGAAAAGCAGACAGTATTGTCCTGCCTTCCGGACACCGGCAAACAAACAATCACCCAGCTCTATGAGGCGCTGCGTTCTCAAGGGCACCAGGATCTTGCAGAGAAAGTCGAACCATACCTCCAGCAGGGGGTGTTTGGGCCGATCTTCGATAACGCCAAGTCCAAGGTGTTCGTTCGGGACGAAGCGCCTTTTTTCCTCATGGATGAAAATCCTTTGAACTGGGATGACGCTAAAGCATTCAATCGCCTACGTATGAGTACGACCTGTGTTCTTGGCCGTGGCGGCTGGACTATCGGTGAGCGCTTTGATGACCGCTTTGATACCGAGGTGGGCGGAACACAGCTTATCGTCACTCAGTCACTCAACGAAAAAGGTGAGATTGAAGGAGGACTTCCTACCTCGATGTCGCTGAATGACTTTGCTGAGTTCCCTAAACAGCCAAGGCCTCCTCAAATAGTCGATTACCAGGAAGACAAGCGATACACGCTTGAGGAAGCGGAAGCTATCCCTGAGCTCGCACCAGTGGTTCAGCGTCTGAAAGAGCGCATCGAAGAGTATGAGGAGAGAAGAGCCCATGATTGACCTGACATGCCGCCTTTGTGCTGGTTCCGGTGTTTATGACTTTTCCCCTTCCAAAGAAACCTGCGGTATGTGCCAAGGGCATGGGAAATTTGTTGACGCCAAAGCAATGCTGGTGGCTGCCATCGAGCTGGCAAAGAAGCAACGCGAGCCTGTCATTGAAGTGGTAATGGGGTTGGTGCTCCAGGGTGTGGATGTTAGAGGGAAGGAGCCTGGAGAGCGGTTCAAGGCTGCTCAGGCCTTTAACGCCCCAGGGCACAACCTATTACGATACGGGTGGGATGCTTGGGAGCTCTATGCCCTCCATGAGGGTGTAAGTCCAGAACTTGCATCGCTTGGCCGAAGTGTGATGCGCGAGTGGCATAGCCATTCATGGGGCCGGTTCAGTGGAGAGGTAGGCTTTAACGCCGCCGAGATCATGATCAAACAGGCCAAAGACAACCCAGAAAAAGCAGAAGAGCGCTGGGCGTTCCTGCTTAGTGAAGAATGGATGGTGGAGTAATTGTCGTGACAGAACAAACCAATAAGAAATTGATGCTGGATGAGTCTCCAGATATGCCCCTGCAATTCAAGTGGAGAAAGTTTGGTGGTGCGATTTTTACTGCCACGCAAACAATGGAGCACGTCAAGGAAGGACGTAAGCTCGGGCCGACTCCAGCAGGGATGCTACCTCAAGAAGTGTGGCTGAACCGCCTGATCGCTATGGAAGAAACCCTGCCACGAGGGAAGTTTTTTGACAGATTCCGCCGCCGCGACAAAAACGAGCAGTATGACTTGGCCGCCGATCATCTCCGTCTTGTCGGACAGAAAAAGCGATAGGGGGATAGATGAAAGCCCAGGCATACCCACCATCAGTCATTCGTAAAGGCGCTGTGTTGTACGCAGCCCTTTATTACATCTCTGATGATGATAAAGCAAAGGTCGAGGTTACAGAGTGGATAGTTCGCTCTATTCAGAAACGACGCAACTCAACCAGCGATCAACGCTATGTCAATCTTGCCCAAAAGTTAGATGGGATTACGTGGGGGAAAAGGTCACGGAAGAATGGGGACTTTGGTTGGTTGCCATCTATACCGAGCTGGTGCTTGAAGCAGTTCCGGGAAGGTGGCGAATTGCCTTTTGGCGTTTATACGACGCGACTGGCCGCTCTCAAGTTTGCGAAAGTCAGCTTGCAGGAAGAGGTCCAATATTGCGAGGCCGAGCTGAAAAAGGCTCAGACAGAAGAGGATACTCAGGAACTCCAAGAGGAGCTGGCGGAGAACCAGAGACTTCTGAAAGCTGCTGGAGCAATGGTGAAGCGCGAGCAAAACAAGAAGAAAAGAGGTTGACCAATGTTACCGATCGTCTCCCCCTCCGTAGTAACCAAACAACTTGCGTTCAATCGAGTAGGCGATAAACGCAAGGTTAGGGTTTCGTCCAACTTTTTGGATGTTATGGGGTTCAAGCCAGGTATGGGCATCGCCGTTGAGCCAGGGGAGGGGATGGGCGGTTTTTCGGTGATCCCAGCGACCGATGAACTACAGACACACCAGGTTTATCAGCGCCGGTATCAACCAAAGAGTCGCTCCAACAACCCGCTGGAAACCGTTATTGAGTTTTCTGGACAAGGGCTCATAGATAAGTGCTTCCCTCGCTATACAGAGCGTTTCCACGTCGAAATGCGAAAAGGTCGAGTAGTCTTCACTCCCGTCGCAAACAGAGCCTTTGCCATTGCTGATCGGTTCAGAAAAACCAGCCCTTTCCGTGCCTTTGTGGCATTGACTGGCGGGGTAGACATTCATGTTATGGAATCGCTTGGCTGGAAGGCTGAGATTGTTTTGGAACATCGTCCAGTTGAAGCCAGAGACAGAGCATCCGGGCGGAACCTGAGTGAAGTACATGCGCTCAATACGCTGGTGAACAGCTCCCCGCGTATCCTGCTGAATGAAGACATTCATCACCTGGAGCTGGATCGCCTTGGAGCCTTGCTGGCGGAGTGCCCACCAATTGGTTTGGCCCATTACTCGTTGGGGTGTGATGACCACTCAAACGCCAAAAGTCCAAGGGACAAAGAGCGTTCTCTTGAAGATCTCTCCACCATGCTCGACATGGTTTACCCGGCACTAAAACAGATCGAGGTCGTGAACCCTGCCGTCGTGCTGGTGGAAAACGTCCCGAACTTCAAAGCATCCGGAGCCGGGGCGATGATGGGAACGACACTGCGGCGGATGGGGTACTTCCTCACTGAGATGGTCTTGAACGGTCTGGATTTCGGCGCGTACCAGGGGCGAGAACGCTATTACATGGTGGCGTCGGTCTTCCCTGGGTTCGTTCCACCGAAACCTGAGCAGAGAGCTGGTGGACGATTGTGGCCGGTGATCGAGAAGCACCTCGGGGATTGTGCAGACGTCACAGCGTTGAAGTCAATTCAGGCCAGAGAGTCAACTTCTCGCAGGATGCCTGCGTTCTTGACGAGAGAAAGCACCAGTTGCCCGACCATCCTCAAGTCTCAGGATCGTGGGGTAAAGGATGCAGTGTACATCCAAGACGGTGGCCGCATTTACAAGCCATCGGTCGATCTGGTTCAGGAGTTGATGTCGATACCTGATAGCTTTGATATTTCGTGGATGGCAAAAGAACAAGCGACAGAAACACTTGGGCAGAGTGTGGATTACAGATTGCATTCAGCGGTCATGGCCGCAGTTCGGGATCACCTGAATGTGAATTGCGGTCGCCATACCGTGGTGCAGCACGGTATCAGAAGTAAGGAAGGTAAATAATGGCAGTCATTTACTACGGCGAGGGAACCCATGACGCCGGTTTCGTCGGGTTCCGTGTCGCACGAACAGTTGGGGTGGCGGATGATTACCGGCAGGAATACTTCTCCTTGAGAGAGTATTCCTACGCAACAGCTCACCGGCTGGCCTACAGCTTGGACCGAAAGTGGGAAGCTGAGGCAGAAGAGGTGAAGCGTCAGAATAAGACTTGTAAGCGGCGACGCAACTCCGGGCCAAATATCATTGCTGAGGGGCTGAGGGCTTATATCAGTATCGAGAACCGGAGCCGGATGGGGGTGAAGAGAACCTACTTCGCACCTTGTTTTCTCGTCACAAAGCCAGGCTACGGCAATGGGGATATTGTTTTCAGGATTTCCACTCATGGCTACGCAGAAGCCTACGAAAAGGCGGTGGAAAAATATTGTGAGATCCATGATTTGACGGATGAGCAGTATGTTGAGTTGCTTGACCGTATGCCGAGTACAGAGGTGTTCACTGGATACCTGCTGAATGCTCTTTTAATACGCGGTCATCGCGCCACAAAAGCTGAAATACTGAGTAAGCTGGGGGCTGCGAAGAATGAAGATGACATCACCAATAGCAAAGGGAAAAGCGGCCACAACAGAGTGCGTTGCCCAGAGTATCGGTGGGCGCAATAACAGCGCCAGATGTTCAAACCATGTTTTATAGCAACACCTCTTTGGGGGCGGAATTATGTTTTTTGATAACAAAGTAGAATCTCACTCGCTCGTAATGGGAGCCAGCGGGAAGGGCAAATCGGTCTTGTCCGAACAAGTGCGGAAAAACGCGAGGCTGCGCGGTGATCTGCTGGTGGATACTGAGATGTACCGTGAAGGTCGAGGGTTGAAACCATACGAGCATGAGTACGCTCGTCGCTTAGTTCTGGGGCTAAGTGGACCGTTGCCGCGTGAACTGCGTGGGAAGCCGGTGACGGTTATCTCTGATGTGTCCAGACCAAAAAAGGTAAAGCGTCAGCCAAAGCAATTTGTTAAGACCGTAAATGGCGTCACCCTTGAACGCCAATTGGTGGCAGATGCAAGAGACCAGTTGGAAATGCAAACAGGCGTCTGGCTCAAACAACCTCAGCTCATCGAGCTGATGGAAGAGTCGGGCATAGACGAAACTCTAGCCGATTTTGGTGAGGCTGAAACACAGATCCGAGAAATGCTGGCGGATGCGTTGGCGATGAAACTGGTAGGGCGCTCATGGCCCAAGTGTGGAGCCCTCTATAACGCGGCAGAAAAGTCCGACGTTAACTTTTCCTCCGAGCTTGATGCTGCGGCAAAAGAAGCTGGATACATGGTTCGCTGAATGGGATTTGGTGTGGACAAGATAGATCGGCAAAGTTGGCTCGTTAAATTCAGGCGAGCGAAGTGTCAGGACACTTTAGACACGATGCGGGATGCGGCCATTCGCAACTATGAAGGGAATATTCGTGTTATCGCGGATATTGTATTGGCCCATGAGGCGAGAGAGACAGAAATTGAAAAAGGGATGTTTTGTCTAATAGTTAGATAGTCTGATGAGCTATCAGGTGGTGATTATGAAAAAGAGAATACTTCATCTGCCCGTAAAAAAGATTTACTTCGATCAGATCAAATCTGGAGAAAAACCAGATGAATATCGCCTCGTCACAGACTACTGGATAAAAAGACTAGAGGGGCGCGAGTATGATGAAGTCCATGTTAAGTGTGGCTACCCAAAGGCTGGAGATATGTCCAGGATAGAGATTCGTCCTTGGCGTGGCTTCTCAAGGAACGTCATAACGCACCCGCACTTTGGAGATTATCCGGTTGAAGTATTCGCCATCCATGTGAATTGATTTTGGTATTCTGATTTAAAACTATTGTAGCTCAGGTATCAAAAGAACTTGGGTAATTAAAGATAAGGGGCCGACGGCCCCTTAATTGTTTTAGTTTGTGAATATTGAACAATCGAGGTGGGATAGCGCTTGTTCGTAGCTACCTTTGTTGTTCGTCTTACGCAGTGCCACCAGCTCAACAATCAATTGGCTTAAAGCCAGTGATTGAGGCTCCCAGACGCGCTTGCATTTGTCAGCCATGTTGGCATTTACGTCTGTAATGACGTAGAGGAAATCAGGGACGTCTTTCAAGGTCCCCAGGCCTTTTGCCATATCAACAGCCTCAGGGTTTTGATAGCTTCGAGTGGCGCTCAGGTCATCGTGGGAAATATAGCTGGCAGATGTCTCAGCGAAACCTAACACCATGCCTTTTCCTGCGCTTTTTGCAATGGCCGAGCCGATAGCTAGAGTTGGCATGATGGCCTGACCTATTTGGCGGGTAGATGCAGTTGCCAAGCCTGAGGCGATGTTCTTCCCGGCATCTTCGGCAGTGGCAGAGCTGGTTGTGAGCATCGCAGTTAAAATGATTTTTCCAAACATACTTAATTCCTCTATCAATCCATAAAGTCCGACTTTTTGAAGGGCATAGTGCCTTTGCAATCGGGATACGCTGTGCAGCCCCAGAACTTAGAGGCTCGTTTCTTGCCAGGGGCTTTTCCTTTCCTGAGACGCATCGGGCTACCGCAATCTGGGCAGTCTGGACAATCCTCCGCCGCGATACGTTTCTCGGGTTTCCCTCGGTTGTCTGGGAACGTCTTCTTGCAAGCCTCGTTCTGGCAGCCCCAGAAAAAACCGTTCTTCCCTTTGATCCGGTGCATCTCTCCACCGCAGTTGAAGCATTCGTGTGAAGGAGGCTTCGCGCCCTCGAAGGCTTTAGCCATCGCGCCACCTTCTTTGGTCAGAACCGGTGCGGCCACTTTGAGCTGCTCAACCATTTGGCAGATCCAGGTGGAAATCTGCTTCATGAAGACAGACATGTTCCCGGAGCCGGAGGCAACTTTCTCAAGCTCCTGCTCCCAAGCCGCAGTCATGCCGGGTGATTTGATGGCTGGTGGAAGCACTGCTATAAGCGCATGAGCCTTATCAGTTGCAAGCAGTACCTTTTTCTGACGCTTGAAGTAGCCTTTATCAACAGCGCCCTGGATGATGCTTGCGCGTGTTGCTGGAGTGCCTAAACCGGCTGTGTCTTTGAGGATTTGTTTGAACTTCTCCTCAGTCACGAACCGGGCAATGTTCTCCATCGCGGCAAGCAATGTGGCTTCGGTGAAGTGCGGTGCTGGCCGCGTCATTTTGTTTGCCAGCTCGGCCCCATTCAGCAAGGCAGGTTCGCCCTGGCTAACCCTGGGGAGCTTCTCTTGTTCAACCGGCGCGTCGGTGTCTTCCCCCTCGTCCTTGGGACTGCTTTCACTATCAGAAGCAAACAAAACCTTCCAGCCTTGTTTGGTAGGTGTCTTACCAGCGGACGCAAAGAGGTGACGCCCACACTGCACCTCGATGGAGGTTTTGGTGAACTCGAACTCGCTGTAGAACTGCGCGATGTAGAAACGACGGATGGCGTCGTAAAGATTGAACTCGATCTCAGACATGGCACTGATGTCTGTTCTGGCCGGTGTTGGAATGATCGCGTGGTGCGCGGTCACTTTGGCGTCATTGAATACCCTGGCCTTGCGATGAGGATCTGCGCCAGCCACCAGCCCAGAGACGTTCTGATCGGACAAAATGAGCGCCTGGAGAATGTCCGGAATGTCTTCCTTTTGGCTCTCGGGTAGATAACGACTGTCAGTACGAGGGTAGGTGGTCGCTTTGTGCGTCTCGTACAGAGCTTGAGCTGCATCCAGTACCTGCTGAGCTGTGTATCCCCATCGTTTGCTCGCGTATTGTTGCAGCGACGTTAGATCGAAGGGGAGGGGGGCTGACTCTTTACCTGGTTTGGTTTCTGCTTTGCTGATAACAGCATTGGCACCATTGACCTGGGAGGCTACCTGCTCGGCATAGGCCTTATTGACGCACCGGCCTTGCTCGTCACTGCACTCTTCTGGTGGTATCCATTGGGCGGCAAACTGTCCATTCTGTACGGACACGTTCACACCCAGAGTCCAGTATGGTGAGGGGGTGAAACCGGCGATCTCTCGGTCCCGTTGACAAACAAGAGCGACGGTTGGGGTGATAACCCTGCCAACGTGAAGAGTGTGGTTGAAGCCGACATCTCGGGCCAGCACTGTGTAGAGGCGGCTCACGTTCATGCCTACCAACCAGTCAGCGCGTTGCCGTGCCAATGCGGCGTAGTAGAGTGAGACCGTATCCTTGCCATCCTTTACGTTGTTCAGCGCTTTCTTGATGCTTGACTCATCGAGAGCCGTCAAACAAACTCGGCGAATAGGGCCAGAGTAGCGGAATCGATCCAGAAGCGAACGGGCGATAGCCTCACCTTCTCGGTCGTAGTCCGTTGAGATGTAGATGGTGCTCGCCTTTTTGACCAGTCCCTCAACAATTTTGTACTGTTTGAACGCACTCTTGCGAACGTTGTACCGCCATGACTCTGGTGCAATAGGGAGGGTCTCCAGTGACCATGACTTGTAGCGTTCGTCATAATCGTCTGGCATATACAATTCCAGCAGGTGGCCGAACGCCCACGTAATAACGCGGTTTCCTCCATCATGGAGAAATCCATCACCTCGTTGGGAGGCCTTCATTACGCCAGCCAAATCTTTTGCCTGAGAAGGCTTCTCGCAGATATAAAGGTCCATTAAGCAGCTCCTCTCATCTTTGATTCCAGATTCGCCAGCTCAGTCCAGCTTTGAGCCAGACCTTTGACTTCGGGGTAGTCTCTGGAGAGGTTTTCGAGGACTCCAGAAATGACATAGGCCGCTTCGCTGGAATTACCCCTCGAACCGGCCTCCTGGAGCATGATTAATAAAGCGTCGAAGAGCTCAGCCTTACGGCCTAGCTCTGTCTGGTTTCTTATTTCAGAGCTTTGCATGGGTTCACCACTGAATAGGGACGCACGGACTCGCGCACAATGCGGCGATCTGCGTCAGTTACAGCCTGACTGGTGCAAAAGTGCGTCCAGGCATTCAGATAATCTTTATAGGTGTGGGTAGGTGGTATGCAGCCGGTTACAACGTCCTTGGGGATGTTTGTGGTTCCCTCGGCTTCCACAAAGCGCCAATCGTGCTCGTCCATACCTTTGCCACCATCGCAATAGCGTTCCCAGCGTGACAACTCGTACAGCGAGTAGCCTTTGCCTTTATTCATGGACTTGAAGGTATTGATGGCTTCGTTGACATCCCCGTGCTGTTTGATCCCTGCTGGAGTTTTATCTGAACCAGCGGAGTCATCTTTGACCTTGTTCATCGTTGCGCTGACATTACCGTCGCCCAGCACATGGATATAACCAGGTTGACGTAATGCAGCACCACCGCGCCCCATGTTGTCCCATGCCATCGACAGTTCCCGGCTAACTCGGGCAGGTTTGTCATTTTCGGCAGGGGCGGTCTGGGGCTGAGGCTTTTGCTCGGGGGCGTTAGAGGCACACCCGGCCAGAATTGCCACTCCCAGAATTGCTATCAGTTGTCTCATCGTGTCGTTCCTCATAAAAAATTGTCGATGAGCCCATTCTAAAAGGGGGGGGATGGAAAGCTGGTTTCTCAAACTGCCCAAATTGGACAGATAGGCGTGTGTGCGATCTAAAGGTGTTTTGAGAGCATGTAGCGACGAGAAATACGATAGGAATATGGTCAACCTACATGCTGAAAGCCCTTAACAAGTTATTTGGTGGGCGAAGTGGAGTGATCGAGACCGCGCCGAGCGTCAGAGTGTTGCCGCTTAAAGACGTGGAAGATGAAGAAATCCCTCGATACCCACCTTTTGCCAAGGGCCTGCCAGTGGCCCCACTAGACAAGATACTGGCAACCCAAGCTGAACTGATTGAGAAAGTGCGGAACTCTCTCGGTTTCACTGTGGACGACTTCAACCGGCTTGTTTTGCCGGTGATCCAGCGGTATGCCGCGTTTGTTCACCTGTTGCCAGCTTCCGAATCACACCACCACCGTGGCGCTGGTGGTCTGTTCCGACATGGGCTTGAAGTGGCCTTCTGGGCAGCTCAGGCATCTGAGTCAGTTATCTTTTCCATCGAGGGGACGCCTCGTGAACGCCGTGACAATGAGCCGCGTTGGAGACTGGCGAGCTGTTTCTCCGGGCTGCTGCATGATGTGGGTAAACCGCTCTCGGATGTGTCCATTACGGACAAAGACGGGTCAATCACATGGAACCCGTATTCGGAGTCACTTCATGACTGGGCACACCGTCACGAAATCGACCGTTACTTTATCCGGTGGCGCGACAAGCGACACAAAAGACATGAGCAATTCTCGCTGCTGGCGGTGGATCGAATTATTCCGGCTGAGACTCGGGAGTTTCTGTCCAAGTCTGGCCCGTCCATCATGGAAGCGATGCTGGAAGCTATCTCAGGAACCAGCGTCAATCAGCCTGTGACCAAGCTGATGCTTCGCGCTGACCAAGAGAGCGTCTCACGGGACCTTCGCCAGAGTCGTCTCGATGTGGACGAGTTCTCCTATGGTGTGCCTGTCGAGCGGTACGTGTTCGATGCCATCCGCCGCCTGGTTAAAACCGGAAAATGGAAGGTCAATGAGCCAGGCGCGAAAGTCTGGCACCTCAACCAAGGTGTATTCATTGCCTGGAAACAGCTTGGGGACCTTTATGACTTGATCAGCCACGACAAGATCCCCGGTATTCCACGAGACCCTGACACACTGGCCGACATTCTCATCGAACGTGGTTTTGCTGTACCAAACACGGTGCAGGAGAAGGGTGAACGTGCGTACTACCGCTACTGGGAAGTTTTGCCTGAGATGCTCCAGGAGGCGGCGGGATCGGTGAAGATCTTGATGCTCCGACTCGAATCAAACGACCTGGTGTTTACGACTGAGCCTCCTGCGGCTGTTGCTGCGGAAGTTGTTGGTGATGTTGAGGACGCTGAGATTGAGTTCGTTGATCCTGAGGAAGTCGATGACGACCAAGAGGAAGATGTGTCAGCTCTGAACGATGACATGTTGGCCGCAGAGCAGGAAGCAGAGAAAGCTCTAGCTGGTCTTGGCTTTGGTGATGCGATGGAGATGCTGAAAAGCACCTCAGATGCTGTCGAGGAGAAACCAGAGCAAAAAGATGCTGGATCAACGGAATCATCTAAGCCTGACGCTGGCAAGAAGGGTAAGCCGCAGAGCAAACCGGGCAAAGCAAAACCGAAGAGTGATACAGAGAAACAACCCCACAAACCAGAGGCAAAAGAGGATTTGTCCCCTCAGGACATTGCCAAAAACGCACCACCTTTGGCAAACGACAATCCGTTACAAGCACTCAAGGATGTTGGGGGTGGACTGGGGGACATCGACTTTCCGTTTGACGCATTCAGCGCATCGGCAGAGACAGCCAGCACTGACGCAACAAACTCAGAAATCCCAGATGTGGCAATGCCCGGAAAGCAAGAGAAGCAGCCAAAACAGGACTTCGTTCCACAAGAACAAAACTCCCTGCAGGGCGATGACTTTCCAATGTTCGGTAGTTCTGATGAACCGCCATCATGGGCGATTGAGCCGCTCCCTATGCTGACTGACGCACCAGAACAAACAACACCAGCGCCAGCAATGCCACCTACGGACAAACCTAATCTGCATGAGAAAGACGCAAAGACCTTACTCGTTGAGATGTTAGCCGGGTACGGAGAAGCATCGGCGTTGCTTGAACAAGCGATCATGCCTGTTTTGGAAGGTAAAACGACGCTGGGCGAAGTCCTATGCCTGATGAAGGGTCAAGCCGTCATTTTGTACCCGGATGGCGCTCGGTCGCTGGGTGCGCCGTCAGAGGTTCTCTCGAAGCTGTCCCACGCCAACGCGATTGTTCCAGACCCGATTATGCCAGGTCGCAAAGTTCGTGATTTCAGCGGAGTGAAGGCAATTGTACTGGCGGAGCAGCTTTCAGATGCAGTCGTAGCGGCCATTAAGGATGCCGAGGCGTCAATGGGGGGATACCAGGATGCCTTTGAGCTCGTCTCTCCCCCTGGCTTGGATGCAAGCAAGAATAAGTCTGCACCGAAACAACAAAGCCGAAAAAAGGCGCAGCAGCAGAAGCCTGAGGTTAACGCCGGTAAACCCTCGCCTGAACAAAAGGCGAAAGGTAAGGACTCCCAGCCACAGCAGAAGGAGAAGAAGGTCGATGTTACTTCTCCGGTTGAAGAGCCGCAGCGCCAGCCGGTCCAAGAAAAACAGAACGTGGCTCGCCTTCCTAAGCGGGAGGTTCAACCAGTGGCTCCTGAGCCCAAAGTTGAGCGTGAGAAGGAATTGGGACACGTCGAGGTGCGAGAAAGGGAAGAGCCAGAGGTTAGGGAGTTTGAGCCGCCTAAGGCGAAAACAAACCCGAAAGACATCAACGCGGAAGATTTCTTGCCGTCTGGTGTTACGCCTCAGAAAGCACTCCAGATGCTCAAGGACATGATCCAAAAACGCTCGGGCAGATGGCTCGTGACACCTGTCCTGGAAGAGGATGGCTGCTTAGTAACCAGTGACAAAGCCTTCGACATGATTGCCGGTGAAAACATCGGCATCAGCAAACACATCCTCTGCGGGATGCTGAGCCGGGCACAGAGACGGCCTTTGCTCAAGAAACGTCAGGGAAAACTGTATTTAGAGGTAAATGAAACATGACAATGAGTTATGACCCGCTCGCCTACGAGATGCCGTGGCGGCCCAACTATGAAAAAAATGCTGTAGCAGGCTGGCTTGCCGCCTCCGGCGCGGCTTTGGCCGTAGAGCAAGTCAGCACGATGCCTCCGGAGCCCTTCTATTGGATGACGGGGATCTGTGGCGTGATGGCGATGGCTCGTTTGCCAAAGGCTATCAAACTTCACCTGCTCCAAAAGCATTTGAAGGGGCGTGATCTGGAGTTTATTTCTATTGCGGAGCTCCAAAAGTACATCAAGGACACGCCGGACGATATGTGGCTTGGTAGTGGGTTCCTGTGGGAAAACCGCCATGCCCAGCGCGTGTTTGAGATCCTGAAACGCGACTGGACTTCCATCGTAGGGAGAGAGTCCACGGTCAAAAAGGTTGTCCGGAAGATACAGGGTAAGAAAAAGGAGCTGCCAATCGGCCAGCCCTGGATTCACGGGGTAGAACCCAAAGAAGAGAAGCTGATGCAGCCACTCAAGCACACTGAGGGGCATTCGCTGATCGTTGGGACCACCGGCTCGGGCAAGACCCGTATGTTCGACATCCTGATTTCACAGGCCATTCTGCGTGGGGAAGCCGTGATCATCATAGACCCGAAAGGGGATAAGGAGATGCGGGACAATGCACGACGTGCCTGTGAAGCTATGGGGCAGCCGGAAAGATTCGTCTCATTTCATCCAGCATTCCCGGAAGAGTCGGTGCGTATCGACCCTCTGCGTAACTTCACCCGCGTGACTGAAATTGCAAGTCGTTTGGCAGCGTTGATCCCGTCCGAAGCAGGGGCCGACCCGTTCAAATCATTTGGATGGCAGGCACTGAACAACATCGCTCAGGGCTTGGTCATCACTCATGATCGTCCCAACCTGACAAAGCTCCGCCGATTCCTTGAAGGTGGCGCTGCTGGCTTGGTCATCAAGGCCGTTCAGGCTTACTCAGAGCGAGTTATGCCCGACTGGGAGGCAGAAGCAGCGGCTTATTTGGAGAAAGTCAAAAACGGTTCGCGTGAGAAGATCGCTTTCGCGTTGATGAAGTTCTACTACGACATCATCCAACCTGAGCACCCAAACTCTGATCTGGAAGGCTTGCTGTCGATGTTCCAGCACGACCAAACCCACTTCTCCAAGATGGTGGCGAACCTCCTGCCGATCATGAATATGCTGACGTCCGGGGAGCTAGGCCCTCTGCTGTCTCCAGACTCATCTGATCTGAGCGACGAACGCCAGATCACTGATTCCGCAAAAATCATCAACAACGCTCAAGTTGCTTATCTGGGGCTCGACTCCCTGACCGACAACATGGTTGGTAGTGCTATGGGGTCCATCTTCCTGTCAGACCTGACAGCGGTTGCCGGTGACAGATACAACTACGGCGTCAACAACAGACCCGTAAATATCTTTGTTGATGAGGCTGCTGAGGTGATCAACGACCCGTTCATCCAGCTCCTGAACAAAGGTCGCGGTGCGAAACTTCGTCTTTTCGTTGCAACTCAGACTTTTGCTGACTTCGCAGCTCGACTGGGTAGCAAAGACAAAGCGCTCCAAGTGTTGGGGAACATCAACAACACGTTTGCTCTGCGTATCGTCGATGGTGAAACACAGGAGTATATCGCAGATAACTTGCCGAAGACCCGGCTCAAGTACGTCATGCGGACTCAAGGCCAGAACTCGGATGGCAAGGAGCCCATTATGCACGGAGGCAACCAAGGCGAGCGTTTGATGGAGGAGGAAGCTGATCTGTTCCCAGCCCAGTTATTGGGAATGCTTCCGAACCTGGAATACATAGCCAAAATTTCAGGCGGAACAATCGTAAAAGGCCGTCTGCCCATATTGACCCAGTAAGAGCAGAGCTATGTGTGACAAGAAGTATAGAAATTACGAGGTAGCCATCATGGTCGATGTGAACCCTTTCGACAGGGTTATGAATGAATTGAAAAGTCGTGGCCGCAAGAACGCTCACATCCTGAGCATCCTCCAATTCGACTGGCCTGCATCGGAGGCCATCATCGAGAAGCTGAGCTGCTACATCACAGACGGGATTAAGGCTAATCAGGAGCCTGTGATTTACCCGATCATTGAAGAAGCTCTGCATCGCTACAGCCAGCTCGTGTTTCATGAGCAGAGAGAGAAATATGAAGACCCGGCCAGAATTGGGGCATTTCTGGAAACCCTGATCACCGAAACCTGCCGGGCGTTGGAAGTGCAAATTGTCGATAGTGGCGGTGATTCATGGTCTGTCGATTCAGGAGAGTCGTTCTCACTGTGGCTTTCTTCCCATCCAGGAGAACTATCCATTAACCCGCAGCCCCATGAGGATGAGACCTCTTTGCGTGGCTTGCTGTATGAGCTCATCACCTGTGAGAGCGTGAAAACTGTTTTAAGGAGAACCGACTATGAAGAAGCCGTGGTTGCTGGTCGCATGGCTGCTGGTTATTGAGTTGCTGGCAATATTGCTGCTGATCCCTGGCGACTGGACAGACAGAGCCATCAAAAGGGAATCCGAGCTGGTGGAACAGAGTCTTGGTGTCGAAGCAAGAGACTGGATACAGAACAAAGCATCTACCTGGTTCAGGTCGAGCGTTATTGATTCAGGATTCTATGAGGGGATGTACCAAACGCTGATCCCATCAGAAGAGGAGCGCCAGAAGTCCAAGGGGATGCAGGACATGGGCAAGGGCTGGTTTGTGTGGGTCAAAGGCCGCATGGAAGCCTTTGTCAACGTCATTTACCAGTTCTACACAAGGTTGGCACTGTTAGCCGCGTGGGCTCCCTATATGCTGATCCTGTTCGTACCTGCGGTATATGACGGGATGATGACATGGCGAATTAAGCGGACCAACTTCGATTATGCGAGTCCGGTTCTCCATCGTTACAGCGTTCGCGGAACGATGTACCTGATGGCCGGATTGTTCATCGCGTTCTTCATCCCCATAGCGCTCGATCCGGTTGTCATCCCGATGACAATGATGACGTGCTGTGTCCTGGTTGGCCTGACGTTCGGCAACCTCCAGAAACGGGTATAGGGAGGGAGGATGAGCTACTCCGTTATAAATCAAGATGGGGTGCATCTGTGCGACATCCCATTGAACGTCTACCAGGTGATACGTCGCCAATCCTTGTCTGCGTTGTGGCTTTACTGGGCGCAGAGCTTGAATTTGGTGAAGGTGCTCATTGCTTGCGTCGGAAAGATGATCTTTGTGATGCCGGTAATGTGGTTCTGGGTGCTGGTGGTGTGCCGCTTGGTTGAACCAGAACGTATCTCAGACGTGTCAGGACTTATCTCTCCGGACGTGATCGGGTGGGCCGCTGGTGCGGCCATCACCCTCATTATCTTTTCCGTATTTACACGCCCAGCGTTGTACGGATACCACAACTTTTTCAAGCAGCATATTTGCTCAAGAGTAAAGCAAGTAACGCCGGAACTCAGAACAGTCACTGGGCCACTGTTCTTTTACCGAAACGAAATTGGAACGATATAGAGAGGAACCATGAAAGTAACTAATAGACTCCAACTGCTGGCACTGGGGCTGTGTATAGCCGGTACTGCCATCGCGGCTCCTGATGTGCTCAATGACGACGCAAAGCTCAAGAACCTTGAGAAGGTGTGTCCCGACTGTCAGATGGTGGCAAAAGATGTACTCAATCTGCGGGTTGAAAACTGCCAGCTCAAAGACACTTCCAGTGCAATGATGATTGGCACCATGCAAAATGACCCTATGTTTTCGTTTATGCTGGCTGTACACACAGCGGCAGGCTCGGAGGCATACAAAACGGTAGTTGGTGCCGCTGGCAACCATGTTGACTGTGAAAACCCGTTGAACTGGATCAAGCTGACCCAGCAAGCGATTAAAGGTGGCAAAGTCTAATGCGTAAGAGAGATTTCTTTTTTGGAGAGGTGTATGAGGGGAGTGGAGGAGCCACTCTACGACTGAGTGATATGGAACCATTGGCAAGAAAAGTGTCGGCAGAGTTCTTCACTGCACAACTGAACCGTATACTGAAAGAGCATGACGGTCAGTTGACGCTCAGCGATGGAACGTCGTACCCCAGCTTTTGGAGCTTCATCGACAAGGTTGATCCAGAGCAGGTTGGTTTCGTGGAGATCTACGCTCGGCAGGATGTTAACGATAATGTTGAAGCGACACTGGCGTGTGACATCGTTTTGGTAAATGGTGTGATCACCGTTAAACCTCACTGGTGTGCTTACAAAGACATCAGGGCTGACGAAGTGATTTCCACCTTACTGGTGCCTTTGCATTTGAAGGCTCTCCAGGGTAAGGCTTACATTCGCTGGGATGATGGTGAAACCGAACCTCTGTTACAAAACGACGACTATCAGGCTGAACTTGAAAATGTGTTTAGTGTTTCCAAGTACCCATCAGCCATGAGCTGGGGCGATACAGCAGACCAGAAGGTTAAGCAGTACAAGATGGACCTTGAGTGCGCCACAGATGTTGGTCGTCGAGGTGTCTCATCAGAGCAAGCATGGGATGCTTATCGAGAACTCCGTTACAATAGAACAGTGTGAAACAAGCGGCCATCGGCCGCTTTGAACTTTCACATGTGAAAGTTTTTCGCCTCCCGCTCTTATCATCTCCTCGAATAAACCTCCATAAAGTGCCCAAAATGGGCCGTAACAGCACTGTTCCTAGATTGATCAATTAAGAGACGATTACTCCGTGATGACGACAAGTTATTTGGAGGGTCTATGTCCGCACAAGCTCACGTCAGAGAAAGCGAAAGCTCATCTGGTTCATTCATCTCCTGGCAGTTCCTTGTCTGGCAGGTGATGTTCGTTATAGGTGTTGTTGCAGGGATGAACCTGGAACACGCATTCAATTTTCTAGGTTAATGGGAGGAAGTGTGAACCTTAATAAACAATTTTTCTGGTTTTTGATGAACGCGGTGCTGATGTGCATCTTCATCGTTCCAGTGGCCGTCGCGTTTTGGCTGTCTGCTTTTGCGGCAGGTTTTGACTGGAGTCAGTGGGTTAAGTTGGCTGCTGATACGGCCAACAGAGCTGCAAGTGACCCGGCCAAGGCTCTGGGCACGGTTCAGACCTACTGGGGCATTCTCAGCTTCTTCCTGCTGGCGGCGTACAGTCTGATGTTCAAGTTTAAAGCCAATGCTAACAAGGAAGTGAAAACTCTGGAGGTGGCCCGACCAGCCAATGAAGTTAGCGTTGCGGCTTCGGAAAAACATTCGGAAGCGGTTCCTCAAAATCAATAACCGATCCAGTAAACGCAAAAAAGGCGGCTTAGGCCGCCTTTTTTTATTTGTCGCTGGAAGTGCCCGAAAAGGGCGCGAAGCCGTGGCAGAAAATCAGTGACCCTGAATGAGAATACAGGCCACTAGGAAAAGAAGAGGGTTGCTATGAAGCCTGTAAAGATACCGCGCCGGGTCGATGAGCCCCCGCATCTGCTGTTGTGGAGCGCAGATGAGTTGGCCCCGATGCTTTTGGGGCTAACGATAGGGGTCATCATCGGTAAGGCTCTGATCTGCTTTCTGGGGGGGTTACTTGTAACCAACCTTTATCGCCGATTCAGGGATAACCATCCGGATGGATACCTGCTCCACATGATCTACTGGGCCGGGTTCATCATGACCAAGGCCAAATCTCTCAAGAACCCGTTTGTCCGGAGGTATTTGCCTTGAACCTGAAAAAGTATCTCAAGACCTGGGAAGGGACCCAAACAGAAAATAAGTGGGGGCGAATCTTCCAGGGTGGTCTTATTGCTATCGTTTTCCTGCTGGTGGTCCAAGTATTCAGCAAGGAAACCATCGTCACTATCCAGCCTTTCACGCTCACGGAAGAAGCCTGGGTGACGAAAAGTAACGCCTCTCAGTCCTATAAAGAGGCTTGGGGTTTCGCTTTTGCTCAGCTCCTTGGCAATGTGACGCCAGGAACCGTTGACTTTGTGAAAGAACGGATCACCCCGCTTCTCTCCCCGAGCATCTATCAGGACGTGATTGATGCCATCGAAATTCAAGCTCAACAGATCAAGAACGACCGCGTAACCATGCGGTTTGAGCCGCGTTTTGTTGAGTACGAGCCCAAGAGCGACAAGGTGTTTGTCTACGGATATTCCTACGTCAAAGGGGCTTCTTCTAACGAAGAGCGTAGCGAACGCTCCTACGAGTTCGCCATCAAGATTTCAAACTACGCGCCCGTGCTGGACTACATCGACACCTATGTAGGAAAGCCACGCACCAAAACTGTTTTGGAGCAACTCCAGCGCAAAGAAGAAAACCGGAGAAAGCATGAAGAACAACGCTAAACTTTCGCTCCTGGCGCTGTCCTTGGCGCTTGGAACTTCAATGGCCTATGCCTCGGATGACATTCCTGTTGTCCCGGCCAGTGTTATGAAAAAGGATGTTCCTGCCCCTGTGACGTCAGGACAAAGCTCCCATGAGGTTGTGGGCAGCATGAATGAAAACCCCTTACTGACGATGAAGCCGGGGGTTAACCAGATCATCCCGATAGCCGTTGGTCATCCGAACCGAATCGTCACGCCTTTCAGCAATCCTGAGATCGTTTCAACATCTCTGACCGGGGCGACGGATAACGGCCAGTGTGGTGAGGTCTGCATCAAAGAGAATGTGGTCTATGTCGCCACGGATAAGCAGTATCCGGTGACTATGTTCATTACTGAAAAAGGCTCGGAAGCCCAAGCTCTCAGCCTGACGATGGTTCCCCGTCGTATTCCGCCCAGAGAAGTCTTTCTCAAGCTCGATGGTGGTGTAGGTATCACTGGTGCTTTTGCCAATACCAAGGCTGAGACCTGGGAACAGAGCCAGCCTTATGTCGAAACCATCCGGTCGGTATTCCGCAAGATTGCTCTTGGTGAAGTCCCTCAAGGTTACACGTTGAACCGCATCCCTGCTGGTGCTGCGGTGCCGAGCTGCGCTCATCCTGGGGTAAAGGTGGATTTCAGCAAGGGGCAATACATGATGGGCCACCACCTTAACGTGTTCATCGGTGTCGCCCTGAACGTCTCTGATCAGCCTATTGAGTTCAAAGAGGCGTTGTGTGGGAGCTGGGATGTGGCTGCGGTGACTACGTGGCCGCTTAACGTGCTTGAGCCCGGCCAGAAGACGGAGATCTATGTGGCGAAGAAGCAGAAGCGTGGTCTCGCACCAACGTCTAAGCGTCCATCGCTGCTGGGAGGTGCCCAATGATTAAGCGATTTTGGACACAGTTAGACCCCAACAAGAAGCGTTGGGTGTCTATCGCTGGCGGCGTCTTCGTTCTTTTTGCGGTCGTGACAATGTTCTCTGGTGAACCCAAGAAAGAAGAGAAGCGCGGTCGCCAAGAAACCATCAAGCACGTTCTCACAGACAAAAACACCCGTGAGATCGGGATAGATTCGTTGTCTGCCGATGTGAAGATGGTGTCTCGTGAAAACTCCGACCTGAAAAAGGAGCTGGAACGAGTCAAGAAAGAGCTGGAGGAAACCAAAACCACTGCCGGGAAATCCAGTGATGTTGGCCGTGAGATGACCCGCCTTCGTCAAGATTTGGACCGCCTGACCCAGAAGAACATGGAATTGGCTAAGAAAGTCGAAACCGGCGCTGCTGGTGGAAAAACATCCTCTTCATCAGAGGATGCCAGAGCCGATGTTAATGGTGCATCTGGTGGTGATGGTCAGTTCATGGAGAAAAAGCTCGACTACAAAGATCCTGCATCCTTTTTTCGGGACGCACCGCTTCCTGACTCGAAGGGTGGGGCTCCTGCAACTGGCAAGGGAGACGGTCGTGATGCAACTAAACCAGGCATCCAAATAGTGAGCTACTCGCAGAAAGCGCCAGAAGTTGAAGAGAAGGACAACAAGGATGATGAGTCTATCTACCTACCTTCTGGCTCCATCCTGACAGGGGTGCTCATCAACGGTATGGACGCACCAACATCTCAAGGTGCTCGTCGAGATCCGTTCCCTTCGACCCTCAGGATTCAGAAAGAGGCTATTTTGCCTAACCGCTTCCGTGCGGATGTTCGTGAGTGCTTCCTGATTGTTTCAGGCTATGGAGATCTCAGTTCAGAGCGAGCGTACCTGCGTGGCGAGACCTTCTCGTGCGTTCGGGATGATGGGGGTGTCATAGAAGCGAAGCTGGATTCCTATGCAGTGGGTGAAGACGGTAAGGCCGGTGTCCGTGGTCGCGTCGTATCGAAGCAGGGGCAAATCATCGCCAAGAGCTTGATGGCAGGCTTCCTTGGTGGCGTTTCCGAAGCCTTTGACGTCAATCCTGTGCCGGTCGTTAGCACTAACCCTGGCTCAAATACCCAGTACCAGTCTGTGTTCTCCGACCAGATGTTGCAGGGAGCAGCAGTGAAGGGGGCCAGTAAGGCGCTAGATCGCATCGCTCAGTTCTATATCGACATGGCCGAAGGCATCTTCCCTGTTATCGAGGTCGATGCTGGCCGTCAGGTAGACATCATCGTGACCAAAGGAACCAAGCTACAAATTCGTTCCACCGGGGGAACCAAGAAATGAAAAATTTGAACATTTTGACCAGAAAGGGCAGTTCCAGAGGCGAGGCTCAAAAGGAACAGGCAGTAAGATCCGCAAAGATGTTGGGGGTGGGTGCAGCGCTACTTATTTTGTCGGGCTGTTCGACGTTCAACATCGGCAAGGATGAGTATAGCTGTCCGGGAATGCCGAATGGTGTTCAGTGTATGTCAGCGCGAGACGTTTACGCCGCAACCAATGACGGAAATGTCCCGCGTCCAATGAAACCAGAGGAAGTCGAGGCCAAAGCGGAAGCGGATGGCGAAGGTTCCTCAAACGTTTCAGCGAACTCATCTAGCTCCGGAGACCCGGTGATTGACAACTATGTCGCACCGCGTCTTCCGGATCGCCCGATTCCAATTCGTACACCAGCACAGGTTATGCGGATTTGGGTAGCTCCCTGGGAGGACACCAATGGTGATCTCATCGTGACAGGGTATGTCTATACCGAAATCGAACCGCGCAGGTGGGTGATTGGGGATGGCACACCGCAAAGTGAGCCAGTTTTGAGACCGCTGCAAACGGTACAACACGAACCGAAGTCTGAAACAACCAAATAGGAGATGTTCTTGATGAACGCAAATCAGTTGGCGAATGCCTCAAGTAAAAACAACGCACTCTTCCTCTTCCTGGGGTTGATGGTGGTAGCCTTCCTGCTCGTGCCGGATCAGGCCCACGCTGGTACTGGTGGTACAGCGTTTGACGACGTATGGGTAACTCTCAAGGATTGGACCCAAGGTACTTTGGGTCGAATCGTTGCGGGTGCGATGATCCTGGTCGGTGTTGTTGGTGGTATCGCTCGCCAGAGCCTCATGGCTTTCGCTATGGGTATCGGTGGCGGTATGGGCCTGTACAACTCCCCGACCGTAGTGGAATCCATCATGTCTGCTACTCTGGAACATGCAGAGAAGGTCATCCCGGCTGTTGTGCAACTCAGCAATGGCCTGGGGGTGTAAAAGACACCTTGCCGTTAATCAACGGGTGATAGGGGCAGCCTAAAAGCTGCCCTTATTTTTTGGCAAAAAGTCCAGTCATAACAAATTCCAACTATTTCCTTATTTGCTCAAAAAGGGCACTTCCACAGCCCATGTTTATGCACTCCCTCCCGTAACCTCCAGCATTGGGTTCTTGTAACTCAAAACGAATGGAGAATGCGATGATCAATTTCAAGCCTAAAATTCCGGCGATGCTTGGGGCTCTGGCGGTTCTTACCGCTGGTGCTGCTCATGCAGAGCTGCTGGAATACACCTTTAAGGCTCCAGATGGTACGCAACGGTCTCTGACTCCGAATGCCAACTATGCCAACCCAACGGGCAATATCTCGTTTGCCTTGAGTGCCGGTATCGACCGAAAGGTAAAGATTTCGGTGCTTCGGTCGGATGGAACAGTGGTTTCGACAGCGACCAGCCACCTTCTTGGGGCTACTGATCGCATCACAGTGGGTGGAAAATCCTACTATGGTGCGGAACTTCAACTACCAGCTCCAGTTGGTGGGGCATACACTATCAGGGCGGAAATTCTTGCCTCTGATGGTTCTACAGTACAGACGGATGAATACCCTCTTACTGTCGATGTGACGCCGCCAACCTACTCTTCGCTTGCCCCGGTTTATAGTAACTATGGGCAGGTTACTAGCGGTGATGTTTGGAAACTGGGTCTAGGTGGCTCTGAGGATAATGCCTTTTTGCTGTCAGGAATCTCTGATGAGTCACCCATCAAAGGCGTCAAAGCAAAGCTGTATCGTCAAGACGGTTCACTCTACAAAGATGTATCCGTGAACTACGATGACGCTAACGGACAAGCTAGACAGTCTTTCCAATCTGGCTTTTTCCCAGCCTCTGACTTGGATGAAGTGTTTACACTTCAGTTTGAGATAAGCGATAGCGCTGGAAATAGCTATCTTTCACCTCGTCAAAAAGTGATGTTTGATAGCATAACCAATGCTCCGTCTGCACCTTTTGGTGTTTATGACCCTTCAAGTACAAACAACTTAGGCCCTGGATTAACCGGATTTGTTGCTTACACTGAGGGCATGACAGTTAAAACTAACCCAATCAAGTTAGCTTGGCGTGTTCCGCGTGATAACTGGCATGAGTATAGAGAAGGTGGGATAAATATGACCAATGCCTTGGGAGAGATGTCCAAGGTAGGAGAAGATGCCAGCTATGTTTATCTCGTCACAACCGCACCTTATGGCAATACCGACGGCAATTATTGGCGTTGGGTGAACTTCGGCCAGTGGGGGGGAGGCGGTATTGCTTATAACCTCACACTCTCTCCATCAGCGCCTAAAAGTCCCAGACTTTTGGGTGTGGACTACAATTACAGTGATATAGGATGGTCTAGTTTTTACCGCTACTGGGTGAACAATTCTGTTCTTCCTGTCACTGTTAGTAGTATCCGTGTCAAAGTTGAACCAAGGCCTTACGTTCAAACTGCCGTTCACAGGGGAAGCTGTGAAATTCCTGTTGGTCAAGATAGCTGCGTGATTGCAAATAGCTTCACAATGGCTAAAGGCACAACAGGGTACGTCCACGATAATGCGACAGTTTTCAATCCGGATAAATCTCTTCGCTCGAATCCTCTTTGGGCAGAGGTTAACTGGAACGATCAGCACTACCCTCAGCTAAGTCAGCAGTTCGATCAAAATAGCAAGGTATTTACCTTATTCGTTAACCAGCCAGGACGAGGCGCTTACTTTGATAGGCTGCGTCTGCGAAGTGCATGGATTGAAGATAGCAAAGGCAACAAGCTGTCTCCAACTGGTGGGTTAATAGCCAACAACTGGGAGAACTACACTTACCAGTGGGATCTTAAAACTCTCCCTGAGGGGCAATACAGTCTTGTTGCCGCAGCAGAGGAGATGCACGGGCCTTTAACGCGACAACCAATGTTCCAGATAACGTCTGATAGAACGCCACCAACCATGACACTCAGTGTGGCAGATGGAGCAGCTATCCAGACTCTAGATGATGTTGTTATTACCTTGGCTGATGCTATCGACCCTTCACCTAAATTGACCTCTATTGCCCTTGTAGGGGGGCCTGCCAATGACAAGGTGCAGTTGTCTTGGCGTGAGGAGTCGAAAGGTCGATTCCGCCTTGAGTACCCGGTAATGTTCCCTTCTTTGAAGGAAGGGGAATCTTACACGCTGACTGTTTCCGGTGAGGATGCACAAGGCAATGCGGTTCAAAAGGCTGTTGGCTTCGAGTACAAACCTCGTCAGGTAATGCTGGCGGATGGGATGGATGGCAAGGTCATGGTCCCCGCTGTCACTCATGAATTTGTTCATGCAGATGGCAAACGGATCATCGAAACCAAGCCGCTGACGCTCAGTGATGGTGCTGTCGTGACAGGTTCATACGACGTGTTTGCGACCCTACGTTCTGATGCGAAAGTACCGCTGGTGGTTAATGGGGTGCGTATCGAGCCAGGCCAGACAATGGGGATCATGAGCCAACATGATTTCGGTGCGTCAGGTGGTCGTTTGAGCATTCCGGTTAAACCTGCTGTTCCTGATGTGGTCGGCTCTTCCAGCCTTCTTGTCATGACCTCCGCGCCGAACTCACCCATCTTGGTTGTGGACATCAATACCTGGAAAGGGACGGCTAAGCTCTCTGCTGAATCATGGACAATTCGCCAGGTCATTGACCCAGTGAAAATCTATGCCCTGCCAGAGTCGGGTGTGCCTTGCCGGTTCACCACGAAAGAGGATGTGGCTATGGCCGCAGACCCAATTCGTGACCCGGTGTGTTTGCTCCAGTGGGACAGAACTCCAGATGAGGCTGAACAAACTACGCAGGACAACAACGGGATGAAAGTTGCTGGGCTGGTGGGGCAGGCTGTGAGCATTGGTGAACAACCTGTCGAATACAGCCTGTACCTGTTCAGTGGTGACGGTTCCAAGGTAAAAGTGGCACTGTTGCAAAGTTAGCGATGAGGCAGCCTTTTGTCTTATTCAAAGGCCTTACATTTCAAAAACTCTGCTTACCAGGCGCATTT
>ERZ857951.374-NODE-374-length-60460-cov-5.434037_pt1 | contig 60460 bp, 73 predicted proteins | sample MGYA00519759_ERZ857951 | MGnify/ENA primary metagenome ERZ857951 (study PRJEB31778, sample SAMEA3449377) | human gut metagenome | biome: human gut; feature: human-associated habitat; material: faeces | place: United Kingdom | collected 2010/2012 ...
TTAGGGGCGAGCAGCCCCTAATCTGAGGGAGCGCAAGCGACCGCGCCACGGAGAGACCCTGCGAAACCGTAGGGTGTCAAGAAAAACCGACCTCCCGTCGCGGAGCCACCGACCCTCCTTTCCCCGCCCTCTACCGAGCCGCTGCGGCGTGCCCCGCTTTGCCGCGCCTGCGGCCTATGGTTTCCCGAGAAGAAGGGGTTTTCAACATTTCGATGGGCGGAGGGTTCCTAGACTGACCCGGAGCCTGTCGGAATGTTGGAAACCCCGGCAGGTCAGTCCCCCCCGTTTCCGCCAAGTAGAAGGCTTTTCCGCGCTTTCAATGGCCGGAGGGTTCCTAGACTGACCCGCAGGCTGTTGGAAGGGCGGGAAAGCCGCCCCCGAGTCCCCGTTCCCGCAACGACCCCGCGCCTTCACGCCGCCCGCAGTGCAGTTCCAAAAAAAAGCCAAAGAAAAAGGGCACCCTCCCGGATGCCCTTCACTCGACTTAGCAATCCCCGCAATATCCGTCAGCCCATGCCAGACATTCAGCGGCTCCGCCCTCAAACACGAGATTCCCGTTCTCATCTCCTTCGTAGACCTTGATGTTGATTCTGCTCAGATACTCTTCTGCGCCGATGCCGACCTTGCCGCCGAAGTTGTCGTAAGCGCCCGTGACAACATAGGTGTAGCTCGCAGAGGGCACATTGTCCTCCCCGATGAACTCGATATCGGCATCCGCCATGCACATCGCCTTGAGGAAATGCTGGCACCAGTTTCGGTTATTGAGAATGTTCCTCTCCACGCTCGCTCCCGAAAAGTCGATATGTTGTTCAGCCTTGGTTCGCGATGCCACAACGAGCGAGTTGGCGATATCAATGGCATGGCAGCTGGGATAACCGTCATAGTGGCGATAGAACGTGGCGATGGTCTCCTCTTCCATCTGATTGCTTTTCCAGTTGAGGACGAGGTTCTTGAGGATGGTGACGGACGGTGTGCTCATGGTTTTTCCTTCCTGCCATGGGGCAGCTCGGTTGCCGCCCCTCTTGCTGTCTATAAATATAGCAGAACGGCATACCAGCAAGCAGGTAAACCGTACACTCCATATATCCTGCATATACAAGCAAAGAAAAAGGGCACCCTCCCGGATGCCCCGTGGTTCCTCTGCCCTAATAGTTCACAATCGCCTGATACTCCGGCATATCTTCTGAGAACTCATGCTCGTCTAGCGCATTGTAATAGTCTGTCATCTTGCGAACCATGCACCGGTCGCAATACTTGGTAGCAGAGTCGCGCCAGTCCGCAAATGCCGGATTCGACTTGTCCCATTCAGCGCTGTCGTTAAAGATATAGGGACAACAGGAACAAACATAGTCAATGGCTTCCTCTAACTTCTTGTCCTTCATGTTCGTCCTTCCTGCCATGGGGCGGCTCCACTGCCGTCCCCCTTGCTGACTATAAATATAGCAGACTGGCATACCAGCAAACAGGCGAACCGTACACTCCTTATATCCTGCATATAAAAGCATGAATGAACTCGCCGATGGCGTGCCTAAACCTTATACTCGCAACTGCCGTATTCCAGACGGAATACATCATCCATGATGCCATCCTCGCTGTCGGGCACAAGCCTGACGAGACGGATGGTCTCATCCTCAGCATCGGAGCACAGGTCGATGATGAAACCGTCAAATCCCTCCCGCTCGCATCTTGAGACCATCCAACTTTCCTTGCAGTACGCTTCTGCAACGGCAAAGGCATCAAGCGCAGCTTCTCGACGCTTTATCTTCGCTTTGAAGCTCTCCTCCACCCCGTCACCACTACTGCAACGACTGATGGAAAGCGTGTATCCGTCCATGTCTGTTCCTTCCCTTCACGAACCGCTGCCTGTAACCCTTATGCAGCCTGAGACGGTCGGCGAGCAGGGCTTCCCTTTTTTCGACGGGATTGTCTTTCACATTGTCAGGCATATTTTCCACCCTCTGCTCCCTTCTGGCTAACTAACAATAAATATAGCAGACCATCAAACCACAAACACGGCAAGCCATAAAACCATCATAACAATGCAGAGAAAAAAAAAGGGGCACCCGCGCAGGATGCCCCTTCTCATCTCACACGAACGGATTGGCGCAACTGGAAGAATGCCGGACGCTGATTGAGGAAGTCCTTCAATATCTTGCCACCTCTATCTGGCACCGAGTAGCGCGATGAAGCCAACAAGTGCGATAAGGATGCCTAGAACGCAGGCCGTCGCAAATCCGAGTGCCGCCATCTTCGTTCCCTCCGGTCGGTACGGCGCGTTGATGTTCATCAGGGATGCGGCGAGAATCCCGACGATGCCGCCGAGGAAGCCGAGGAAGAAGGAGCCTGCCTTCTGCCCGCTTGTAAGCGCACGTTCCATCGTCATCAGCATCTGGTCTTTCCCCGTATCCTTGGAATACATCTGCCCAATTCCTTCCTTTTTCTTCGCAAAACCGGGGCACGGTGCCTTCGCCCCTGTTCCGGCACCGCGCCCTGCCGGAATCTTACCATCCTCCGCGCGTTATGGCACAATCTGTTCAGGGATGCCGTCAAGTAGGAAGGAAGAACCATGGCTACCATTCAAGATTTCGAGGAGCGTATCGAGAAGCAGAAGGCGGAACTCGCCAAACTCGAAGCGAAGAAAAAGGAACTTGAAAAGAAGATTCGCGAGCGGAACCGAAAGTGGCGCTCTCTGGTCACCCATTCCGCTGGTGAAAGTGTGCTCTCCGCCGTCGGTTGCGCTTGGCAGGAACTCGACCTCAACGCACTCGACCGATTCCTTGCGAGCCATGCAGACGAGGTGAGCGACATGCTCACCGCCCACGGAAGCACCCCGGAGGATGCCAAGGCGCGTCTCGATGCACGCAAGAAGAAAACGGTAAAAACGGAGCCTGTCGCTGATGGCTGGGAGCAGACAGCGGAACCGGATAGTGAAAAATCCGACTGGTAACAGAAAAGGGAGCCGTGTGACCGAAGCCACAGGCTCCCTTTTCTCCTGCCCGCACTCCGAGATAAAAGCAACAGGCAGAAAGGACTTTCGCTACTGTAGCACAGCGCACCGTCGCACGGGACGCGAATCTGGCAGAACCATCTGAAAACGCGTGTCTAATTGTGAAAGAAGCATGAAATCTGACTGGAAAAGTCCACAAAACAGGACAGATATAGTAAAACATAATCACAGATTGCAAGCAGAAAGGAGCACCATGGATTTCAGCAGCTACTACTACTACATCCCCTTGAACTTCTACGAGACACCTGAGATGACGCTCATCGACCATGAGCCGAATGGGGATTCCGCGACCGTACTCGTCCTCGCCCTGGCTAAAATCCACACGCGCACAGTCACGGAAAACGATGACGGCACGTTCACCATCGTGACCGATGACGGCACGTTCACGGATACCGAAGTCATGGATATGCTCTCCTCCTTCGGCTACCGGGCGAATTACGCCAAGTACACTCATGCCCTCGCGGTTGTCGCGAGGTTCCCACCCTTCGACCACCTCGCCTACTCCGAAGCCGAACGCGATAAGAAGACCCCGGAGGTGTACCAATGAAGCTCCGAGGAGCGTGGCGCAGGGACTACAGTGAGTTCTTCGACACGCAGGAAGCCCTACTCATCGACGCGATGGACAATGCGGACTCCATCTACACCGTCTTCGCCCGTCTACAATCGCTTGCGGTGAAATGCGGCTGCGCCGGGAAGCTCCTTCTCCACGAAAGCGTTCCCTACACCGACGAGATGCTTGCTGCGGTCACTAAGAAGACCGTTCCCGCCTTTCGGCAATGCGTGCAGCCGCTCGTACAGCTCGGCCTTGTCATCTGCGAGGATGGCATCTACGCCATCGCGGACTGGGAGTTCAACCAGAACGTCCCGGCAATCGACGCAATGCGCGAGGGAAACCGCGTGCGCAAGGCTTCGGAGCGCGCCCGTAAGAACGGAAAGGGAACCCGTCAGGTGAAGAAGGATAAAGTGCTCGCATACCTTACCGAGCATCCGGAAGCCACGAATACCGAGGTTGCCGAGAAGACCGGAGTGAGCCGCCCCTCCGTTATCAAGTACCGCAAGGAATATGCGCCAGCACTTCCAGCCCCAAAAGGCGGAAAAATCGTAAAAGATGACGGCACGAAAGTTGACACTGTAAAAATTGACGGTGTAAAAGTTGACAGCTTTGACAGCAAAGTTGACGTCAATTTTGACGTAAAAGTTGACAGTGATTTTGACACCGGTTTTTACACTGACGCAGACGGTAAAAGCGCAGGTAGACAATCTGCACAGGTTGAAAATGAAGCTGTAAAAATTGCGTCACACCCTAAGAATATAGATGATAGATATAAGAATACATCTACATCTACAGCTATGGCTGATGGGGAGGGAGCGACAGGTTCTGGAATCCCGACAAGGGAGGAAGTCCGCTCGCACTTCGCGGAAATGGGATTCGCGGTTGACCCCGACCGCTTCTTCGATGTGAACGAGGGACGCGGCTGGCGCACGAACTCCGGCAAGCCCGTCGATGACTGGAAGAAGCTCGCCGCAGTCTGGGACAGGAACGAGCGCCCGAAGGACGCGACCCCTCCCGCACGCACGGAACCGAAGGCCAATGCGGTCGGGAAAATCCCCTCCGTCGAGGAGGTCATGGCGAAATGGGGCTGTGACCGGGAGACGGCTCAGGGATATATCGACGAGAACATGTACTAGAAATGCCCCTGAGAATGCCTGAGAGCCTGCCTATGACACGTTAAATGTCATGTGGCAGCAACTGCCCGAACAAGACTGCAAAGTCCCGTAGACAGGCTCTCAGACAGGGTAACGCAGAAAGGACGAGGTAAATGAGTGAAAACGTAACGAAAACCAAGGAGCAGGACGGACGGAAGCCGGGCGAGGACTATCGCGACGCGGACGGCATCCTCGTCTGCGGGAAATGCGGAGAGCCACGCGAGCGGATGTTCCCGGCGGGCGGAATCTTCAAGGAGCCGCACCTTGTCCCGACCATGTGCCGCTGCCAGAGGGAGGAAGCGGACAGGCAGCGCGAGGAAACCGAGCGGGCGGAGAAAAGGCGTAGGACGGAACGGCTAAGGAAGCAGTGCTTCCCCTCATCCGGCAGGTACGCCTTCTGCACCTTCGATGCCGATGACGGCAGGAACGCGGCTCAGAGCACCGTCTGCAAGGCATTTGCCGCGACCTTCGACCCGAAAGACCCGGAGGGGCTTGTCCTGTACGGGAAGCGCGGCACGGGCAAGAGCTTCCATGCGTCCTGCATCGCGAACGCCGTCATCGAGCGCGGGTTCTCCTGTCTCGTGACCGATATCAAGCAGGTCGTGAACCTGATGGAATCCTCCTTCGAGAAGCGTTCCGGGAACCTTGAGAGAATCCTCGCCCCAGACCTCCTCATCCTTGAAGACCTCGGTGCCCAGCGCTCCACCGAGTACGTCATGGAGCACGTCTACGACGTTATCGACGGACGCTACAAGGCGGGGAAACCGATGGTGATAACGACGAACTTCGACTTTCGCGAGAGAATCCTGAACGCCACGGCGGATGACCCGTGGGGACGTGTCTTCGACCGCATCGTTGAGGTCGGGTTCCCGGTGAAGTACGACGGCAATTCGCGCCGTCGGGAAATCGGAATGAAGAACCGCAAAGATTTCAAGCGGAAGTTGGGAATCGAGGGGATAGAATCGTAGCGGAGCGGTTTTTAAGCATCAGCCGCTTCTTCCTGATTCTGGTGCCGATTTCCTTCCCGGCACCGTCCCCGCGCCCCGTAGCGTATCGACGCTGCGGGGCTTTCTTTTTCCTCTTGGCAGGAAAGGGCACGGAAATCGTGCCTATACCGAAAGGAGGAAAAAAAGATGACGAAAGAGAAAGCGAACCGTAACGAAGTGGTCGGCATGTTCCTGACCTATTGCCGGAAGACCCTCGTGAACGCGCGGACGGACGTTTTGAGGGAGCGCAAAAGGAGACGCAACCGCGAGGTGCTGTTCTGCGACCTCAGAAGAAGTGAACTCGAAAGCCTTGCGGACTGGCAGGACGTGCCGGAGCGGGAAACCGTATTCGATGCCGCCGGGAAGCCTATCGGCGTGACAGACAAAGACCTCGCGGATGCGCTGGAAAAACTCTGCCCAGAGGAGCAGGCAATCATCCTGCTCTCCTATTTTGCCGGATGGTCGGATAGGCGTATCGGTGAGGACATGGGGTTCCCGCGCTCCACGGTGCAGAACCGTCGCGCCCGTGCGCTCGCCCGTCTTGCGGACATTCTGACGGAAGGGGGTGACCCGCATGGCAAAGGGAAAGATTGACTACGATACCGTCGTTGCCGCGACAAGCGGAGATGCCCTTGCTGCCGGGGCGGTGCTCGATTACTTCAACGACTTCATGGACGGACTCTGCACCGGGTTCTACACCGACGCGGATGGCTTCTGGGATTACGGCATCGACCTCTCGATGAAATCGTTTATGCAGGCGAAGCTCTTGCGTGCGATGTTGAGGTTTCAGCCGTAAAAGGCGCTACTTGTAACAAGCAAAACCAGAAATAGGGAAAACCAGCATACCAGAAAACTACTTGACCAGCCATGGTATAATAAAAATGTCAAGCGGTTGTCTGGTGCCCTTTTTCCCGGAAAGGAAAATTATGGCATCGGAACGCAATCGAACCGAAGAGAAGAAAACCTATACGGTAGGCGAAATCGCCGAAATGCTGGGCATCAGCGACAAGGTGGCCTATACACTCGTGAAGAGCGGGCAGTTCAAGTACGTCCGCGTCGGCAGAGCCATTCGGGTATCCAAAAGCTCCTTCGACAGTTGGTTGGAACCAAATTAACCGACAAGGAGAAGATTCGATATGGCAGCAATCAAGCAGAGAAAAACAAAGTATTCCGTTATCTACTGGTATGTAAATGAACAAGGAGAACGGAAACAAAAATGGGACACTGTGAATACGATTGGCGAAGCAAAGAGCCGCAAGGTCTTTGTAGAGTTCTATCAGGAGAAATACGGACAGGCCATCGTTCCTAACGAGGAGACGTATTTTCAAAGAGTAGCTGATGAAAAGGCAAAAATGGGGAAAGAAGGCGGAACCGATGAGCACGATAGCGGCTCGGAGCCGGTTCGCAGAAGAACCACGACCACAAAAAGCGCGGTAACGCCGCAAAAGGACGATATCACTTTCAGCGAGTTCCTAAAGCACTATGTGAAAGTGTACGGAACGTCGAAATGGTCTATGAGCACATACAGCGGAAAGACCGGGCTAATAAGGAACTACATTGACCCATATATCGGGGACAAGAAGCTGTCTGAAATCACCACGGAATGCCTTTCGGAGTATTACAACGACCTGCTCTCCGTCGAGCGCGTTCCGCCTGCCAACCAAAAAAAGACCGGCAAATGTGTCGCGCCTTCCGGCGTGAAGAAGATTCATGACGTTATCCGCTCTGCACTCAATCAGGCAATGAAATGGAACTATCTCGACCCGATGATGCAGAATCCGGCAAAACTTGCCACTTTGCCGACGATGAAGAAAACGAAACGGAAGGTGTGGAGTGTGAGCACGTTTCGCGAAGCACTTCCAAGAGTCGAGGACGATATTCTGGCTCTCGCCATGAACCTCGCTTTTTCCTGTTCGCTCAGGGTGGGGGAGATAACCGGTCTCACATGGGACTGCATTTTCATAGACGAGGAATCTATTGAAAACGGCAACGCTCGCATCATTGTCAACAAGGAGGTTGCTCGTGTTTCCATTGAAGCCTTGCAGAGACTCAACGAGCGGGACGTGCTCGTCACGTTTCCCGCCCAGAAACCACACTGCACCACTAGGCTCGTACTCAAGACCCCGAAAACCGAAACCAGCACTCGTGTGGTATGGCTTCCGAAAACCGTGGCGCACATGCTCGTGGAGCATAGGAAAAATCAGGAGGAACTAAAGGAGTTTCTTGGAGCGGATTACCATGACTACAATCTTGTGGTTGCCCTTGAAAACGGAAATCCGGTGGAGAGCCGCATCATCCGAAAGCGCCTGCAAATCTTTTGTGACACGACAGGATACGAACGTGTGGACTTCCATTCGCTCCGCCATCTCTCCACGAAGTACAAACTCAAACTGACGCAGGGCGATATTAAGTCCGTCCAAGGAGATACTGGTCATGCCGAAGCCCAGATGGTGACAGATGTTTACTCGGAAATTGAAGACGAGAACCGGCGCGAGAACGCGGCTCGCATGGAAGCCGACTTCTACAGCCCTACCGCTAAAAATGGGAAATCATCAGCAACAGAGGATATCGGCGAAGCTCTGGCAGCTATCCTTAAGAACCTGTCACCTGAGCAACTTTCAGCTCTTGTCTCCGCTGCCCGTTAGCAGTGGTTGTTAGCAAGTTGTTAGCAAATCGTCCCAAATGTTGTGCCAGACACACAGGTAGATGTTTTTTGTTAGCAAACAATAGAAACGGAAAAACGGAAAGACGGCTATACCGAAAACTGGAATGCCAGTCGAAAACGGTGCAGCCGTCTAAAAAGGAAAAATGCCGGAAACCCTTGAAAAATCAGGCTTCCGGCGATTTTTACCACACGTCCCAGACAGGAATCGAACCTGCGGCGTTTCGCTTAGGAGGCGAACCCTCTATCCTACTGAGGTACTGAGACACATCATATTCAGTTAGCAAAAAGTCTTCGTTCCAACAAGCGCTTAGGAGTTCTCCCTGCAATTCGGTAGCACTTGGTATCCTCTGATACCAGATGACCGCTTGACGCTGTAACTATGGGCATTCTATGAATTGAGCGGATGCTTCTTTCTACCTTAGCCGGTGCTCCGTATCCACTTGTGGAATGGCATCAGTTAGCAGAATGTTAGCAGCTTAAAGTCAATAGAATTGTCTAACCGCCCCAACCTTCTCGTTGGAGAATTGGATACTCGAATGTGTCGGCATTAGCCAATAAGGAATCCATGTCCTGCAAATCTGTCGGACATGGATTTCTACTTTTTGCAAATCACCCCTTAAGCAACAGGACTGCATTTCATATTTCTTTAGCAAAAGGCTCCACGAGCCATAAGCCCGTAGAGCCATAAAACCGTGAAGCCGTCTAAGTGGTTATCTATCTTGCAGTAGAAACACTACCTGCAAGCCACTCCTGCACCATCTGGGCATTTACTTTCAAGATTTTTGCGATTCTATCTACTGTCAAGCCGTCTTCCGCCATGCTTCTGGCGGTTTCTCTCTTCTCATCCATTCTTGCTTCATCACAAAGCTGCTCCATCTCCTTGCACATATGCTCCACTCCTTCCTCGGTCTCTTTCAGTTCATGCACGCGGTCGGTCAAGGCTCCCGCCTGCATCTCTTTCGCTTCCTTCGCTCAGAAGTCGTGCATCAGTCTTCCAAGTTCACCGCCATCGTCCTTGCTCAAATCCGTATCAAAAAGACTCTGCGAGCTAATAACCCGCAGAGCCATAAAACCGTGAACCTATCAAAATCGTTTTCTATCTTGCGGCAGACACACTTCCTGCAAGCCATCCCTTGACGGTTTCAATGTTGACCTTGATGATTTCCGCTATCTCCTCGGCACTCATCTTCCTGTCAGCGAGAGAATATGCTACCGCTTTTTTCTCCTCCATTCTTCCTTCCTCTACGCCTTCCAGACGCAGGGCTTCCATTTCCTTGCACATATGCTCCACTCCTTTCTCGGTCTCTTTCAGTTCGTGCACGCGGTCGGCCAAGGCTCCCGCCTGCATCTCTTTCGCTTCCTTCGCTCGGAAGTCGTGCATCAGTCTTCCAAGCTCGCTTCCATCGTCCTTGCTGGAATCCACGTAGATGAAGTGTTCCTCGTCCCCGAACTCCTTGCCGTTCTCGCGGATTATCCGGTCGATATGGGCTATCGGGAGTCCGCATCCAAGCGCGTCCTTTAAGGTGACAAATATCACGTAGGTCTCCGGTAGCCTGTCGAAGTTCTTTCCCGTATCCAGCACATTCGAGTCCATCATCCCAAGATGGTATCTGGCACGTTTCGGGTGCGCTCCCTCATCGTCCTGCTGTATCTCGACGTTTATGACGCGTCCGCTTCCATCCTTTGCCACGCAGTCCAACACGACACCCCTGCCGTGCATGTTTCTGAAATCCATCTGCGTCTCATTGTCGATGACGGTCAAATCCTTGTCCTCCATGATGATTCTAAGAACGTACTCGCAGGCATTCTTATCTTTGAATACGTTCCGCGCGAGAATATCGCTCATCACGGTCAGGTTCTTAATCGTTTCCTTGTATCTCTCCTTATGCTTAAGCATCGTTTCTTCCTGATTCATCGGTGCTAACCACCTCCTGTTCGACTCACAAGAAGGTATCAACCATCTTGCTATATATATATTTTACAAGAAAGCCGGTAAACATTCAAGACTTGTATTTTCCCCGCCGAAAGGACAAAATCCTGCGGCTTGCGCGGAGTGGTCGGGGTCTGGGGCAGCGCCCCATTTCAGCAATCTCCGTGCATATAATGAGCGGTCGCGGTGCCCGGCGGGAAAGCCCCTCGCTTTTCCTGCGTCCGGCGCATCGCGGCAGCGAAGGCGAATGCACGGGGGAGGGAGCCGGTCAACTTTTCCGTTCCAAATGTTTCCGTCAATCCGCCTGCGGATTTATGAAAGATTTGTGGGCGGGATGGTTGAGGGGCGAATCCCTCTACCCAGATGAGGAAAGGGTCAACGTTCGCAAATAGGCGCAAATGGGTTCATTTGATGCCAAATGGTGTCTTTTTCTATCATCGGCATCCGTGTATTTGGCAGTTTCTACCTGCACGTTCGTGTATAGGGCAGAGGGATAGAAAAATAGCCTGCGTTATAATCTGTCCCCAAGGAGACGGCATTCTTGCCGCTTCAAAAGACAGGAAATCGGAAAAGAAAGGATGATGCCACATGGCTCAGGATTTCGGCGATGACATGGGAAACGCCCTCCTAAACTTCGTCACAAGGCAGGCGGAGAACTACCTGCGGTTCGGGCGTGGCAGGGAACGTGCTTTCGACTGGTGGCAGCGCCATTATAAGAAGGAGGGGAACACTCCCGAAGCCGCAAAAGCAATGGCTGAGAAGCAATCCTCTCGTGAGCAGGTGGTCGTGCCCTTTGGTACTTCCGAGGAAGCCGCCTACTATGCGCAGGTATGCCGCGAGAATGGTACCTATGCCGCCGCCTACACGGACAAACAGGGAAATGGTTTCCTTGCCTTTGCCAAGGAGGATGCTAAGACCGTCGCAGGGTATGCCCCGCAATTTAGGGATGTAATGGCACGTCTCGATGAGCAGCGTATCACCGACGCGCTGAATCACGCGGAACCCGTGAATAAGAAGACCATGGATTCCCTCACGGAGCTGACAAGCTATCCCGACCTCCCGGCAGAGGACGTAACGGTCATTCCGGTCACCATCCGTTACAAGGATGCACCAGAAGAAACTTACGATGTGCTCTTTAGCGAACAGGATACCGAAAACCTCAACATCGACGATTCGATTTGCTTCTCCGGCTACTCCCACAAGGAGCTTACAGAGATGGTTGGTCGTGAAACCCATGAGGATTTCGATGTAATTTCCGTCGGTGCCCCCTACAAGGTTCACGCGACGCAGGTGAAAACGGATGCCCCGGAAAAGACCTATGACGCGCCGGGAAAGGATGCACCTGCCCGCAGCGATAGGGTTGCCACTCTTCGCGCCGAGGACACCGCCATTCATACACAGAACATCCGAAACGCTGCCCAAAAGGCAAGGGAAGACTGCACGGACTTTTCCGACTTCGAGCGCAAGATGAACGCACAGGGCTTCGGTGTGACTGAAACCAGCAAGGGTGAGGTCATGGCCTACGAGCCTGCAAGCCTGAATAAGGACGGTTCGGTACCGGCGTATGAGCTCGGTCGCGACTGGCCGGTCTCTGCGGAGACGTTAAAGAACCGGTACGACCTCGATGTGACCCACAACTGGTTCGAGCAGAATACCCCGAAGGACGCTGGCACCCTCCCAGATGGAGACCTTGCCATGCAGAATGCGCGTCTGGCGCAGGAGCAGATGCGTGACGAACAACAGCTGCTTGAGCCGGTTGCATCTGATGGTTCCATGGATAACGACGGGCGCACGCCTGACCCGAACTCCGGTATTGAGAGCCACGATGGCGCAGATACCGATTCCCGCACCGCCGTCATGGATGCAGAGCAGACCGGAAGCGAGATTCGCCCCTCCGATATTCGCGAGGAGCAGCAATATGATTCCGAGTCCTATTCCCTCACCGGAGAAGCCCGCGACATGACCGCCGCTAAAACTCAAATTGAAACGGAAACGAAGTCGCAGGAAATCTCGCAGGAACGAAGGACTGACCTGCCCTTTAAGAACGAAGATGCATTGTAAGGAGATAGACCATGACCCTCAAAGACAAATTGCCGGACAGGCTGAAATGCTCCCCGCTTCTTACCATGGAATCGGACAGCGATATCGAGACCATCGCGGAATCCATCGTGAACCTCTCCGATTCAGATGGGGACTTCTTTAAGAAGACGGAAAAACTTCTTCTGATGGCCTGTCTTGGATATTTAAGGGACTGGTGCGAGCCTTCCCAGCGTACCATCGGGAACCTCATCTCCCTTCTTGATGCCGCCCTGCCAAAGGACAACGAGACCCATACCACCCTCGACAACCTTTTCTATGAAATGAAGTCCGGGTGCAAGCGCGTGAAATCGGAAGATGGTATCACGACCCTCTGGGAGCCTTCCGCCCTTTCCCGGTGCGACGGTCTCACTCCGCGCGATTCCAACGGTATTGATGTGTCCGAGGACTTTTCGCTCACCTGCTATGAAGGATTCCGCCACGCGGCCACGCGGGAGACGCGCACGAGTATTGTGACCACGCTCTTGCTTGTGCTGGAAGAAGTGGAAAAGGAGGATGCATATGGCAAATAGCGCGAACCCGGAAATCAATAAGAAGATTGCCACCTCGGCGCTCGGCACCCTCGTCATCGCCACGGTCTTTTTCTATCTCGGTGACCGCTATGCCGAAACCCTCGTCACCTATCCGGGGCAGATTTTCGACCATCTGGGCGATGCCATGCTCACCATGTGGGAGACCATAAGGGTCTCGCCCTTCACCCTCGATATGACCAGTAACTCCTTGCTGTTTGGCGGGGCTTGCTTTCTCATTATCTGGATGATTTGGCTTCGCTACGTGGCGTTCATCGGAAACTATCGTTCCGGCGAAGAATCCGGTTCCGCCCGCTGGGGCACTGTGAAGGAAGGAAAGAAGTTCAAGGACTTGCAGACCGAAGACAACAACCTTCTCTTCACCAAGAACTTCGGCCTTGCCCTGCACCGCCCCAAGTTCGACCCGGAATATGACCGCAACCTAAACGTCCTCGTGGTCGGCGGCTCTGGCTCCGGTAAGACCTTTAACTACGTGACCCCGAACATCTGCCAGCTCAACACCAGCTACTTTGTCACCGACCCAAAAGGTACCCTTCTTAAGGATGCCGGATACCTGTTCACGGACAACGGCTATAAGCTCAAGAGCTTCAATACCATCAACCTTGATGAGTCCATGCACTACAACCCGTTAAAGTACGTGAAGACGGATACCGATATCCTCTCCTTCGTGAACTGCTTCATTATGAACACGAACCCCGAGGGGAAATCGAGCGGTGACCCGTTCTGGGAGAACGCGGAGAAGATGCTCTACACGGCGCTCATCGCGCTTCTCCGTGACTGGTTCCCGGCGAAGGACTACAACATGTCCTCGCTTCTCACGCTCCTCTCCCTTGCGGAAGCGCGTGAGAACGATGAGAACTTCAAGTCCGCTCTTGACCTCATGTTCCTCCAAATCGAGGAGGGCAAGAAGTACAAGCAGAACGACGGCTCTTCTCCTGACGCTGCGGGAAATGCCGGTCTCTCAAGGAGCTTTGGCACCAAACAGGCAGATAACGGCTGGTCTTGGGTGCCCAGTAAATTCAAGCGCAACTCCGACGGCGTGAAGCCCGCCGACTGCGGGGGACTTTCCGCCGACGAGGACTTCGCCCTGATGAACTACAAGAACTTCAAGGTGGCCGCAGGCAAGACCTTAAAATCCATCCTCATTTCCTGCAACGTGCGCCTTGCGCCCATCGCGACGGATGGCGTGCGCGAGCTTTTGACCTATGACGAGATGGAGATTGACACCCTTGGTGACCCGGATGCGAAGGTGGCGATTTTCGGCATCCTCTCCGATACCGACAAGACCCTCAGCTTCCTGTTCGCCATCCTCATGTGGCAGACCATCGACCAGCTGTGCCGAAAAGCCCTTTCGGATTATGGCGGGAAACTCCCGACCCCGGTGCATTTCATCTTCGATGAGTTCGCCAACATCGGCACTATCCCGCAGATTGAGGAGACCATCGCGGTCACCCGTTCCCGTAACATCGGCATCACCATCATCCTGCAATCCATGAGCCAGCTGGAAAGCAAGTACGATAAGAAGGCGCAGACCATCATCGACTGCTGCGACTCGACGCTCTTCCTCGGTGGCAAGTCTAACTCCACCAACAAGGAGATTGCGGAGATGATTGGCAAGCAGACCATCCATCAGATGACTTATAACGAGTCCACGGGACAATCCTCAAGCGCCAGTAAGAACTTGCAGATTCAGGGTCGTGACCTTATCGACGCAGCAGAAATCGGCAAGATGAGCCGCCTAAAGGCAATCCTGCTCATCGCCGGTACCAACCCGCTCATGGATGATAAGTACGACCCCCACGCCCATAAGCGATACCGCTATATCGTGGATAAGCGCAACTGGAAGCGTTTGCATAAGAACTCCTTCGATTTCGAGCGGTATCTGAAAAACGGCTGCGAGCCGTACACCCCCGATGAGGATATGGGTGCGGAGTTCACGGCATGGAAGTGGGCGGCATGGAAAAAATCAAGGAAAGGGCTTCTGGGTAAATTGCTGAACCGGTAGTCACTTATAATTAAGAGAAATGCCACGCGAAAAAGGCAGAAAGGGGACGAATGGAGGAAGGAACTTGGAAACACTCGTCAAACTCGCCGCCCCGGCGATAGGAACCGCTGCGGGCGCATTCACCGTCGTGGGAATCATCTATCTTGGGATGACCCTCGCGGGACTTCTTCGCGGCGGGGGCGGGGAGATACGGAAAGCCGTTGCAATCATCGTCGCGGGACTTACCTGTATCGCCTTTGCCCATCTGTACGGTTACTAGAAAACAAGTAAACAAGAAAGGAATCAACCATGCTGGAAAACGTGAAAAACCTTCTCTCTGATGGTGTGACCGCCCTCGGCGGCATCCTCATCGTCTTCGGCCTTGTGAACCTTGGTCTTACCATCAAGGACGGTATGCAGGGCGGCGGCGGTCAGCTCTCCGGTGCCCTCGCCATGATTATCGGCGGTGCCATCGTCGTGGGTGCTGCCGTGTACTTCAAGACCGGTATCAACTGGGGTTCCCTCGCGGGTTAGAAAGGAGCGATATCTAACATGCTCTCTGTAGCAGTACACAAGGATATCGCCGAGTATCAGCCCAAAATCGTAGGCAAGATGACCATGCGCACCCTGGTATCCATCACGGGTGCGCTTTCTGTCTCGGTACTTGCCGGGCTTTACATCTACTTCGTTTTGGGGCTGAACGTCAGCGATTGCACCTATTTTATCTACGCCGTCTCGTTGCCGTTTTGGTGCGTGGGCTTCGTGAAGCCCTGCGGGATGCCCTTCGAGCAGTTTGCGCCGCTTTGGCTTAAGGCAAACTTCACGAACGACCGCATCTTCTACAAGCCGTCCATGCGTCTTGCGGGACTTCTCTCTGAGTCGGAAAACAGCAAGCAGAAAGGAACTATCTATGGAAAACACTACCGAAAGCAGGGAAACCTTCGCGGCATCGAATCCTACTCCCCAAGGGCAGGACGGGTCATCTCTTAACGCCGCATTTGACGTGGACGCGTTCGTCCACGCATCCGGTGACGGGTTCGGGAACACCGCGCCCCTGCGCTCCGATACCGGTGCTATCGACATGGATGCCATCTCTCAGGTCGCACACGTCACGCAGGGTGCCGGAAAGCTGACCCGAAAGGAGAAGAAGCACGCCAAGCGCGAGATGAAGCGCAGGAAAAAGGAAGCCAAGAAGGCCGAGAAGGAAGCGAAAAAGACCTACAGCTCCATCAAGTCCCAGTTAAAGGACAGGGACAAGGAGCTGTCCGATAAGATGGCCGATGCCAGAAAGAAGCGCGACTCCGCGAAAGACGTGGTGAACTACATCGGCTACAACAAGATGTATCAGGACGGCATCTGTGAGGTGGAGGAGGGAATGTTTTCCTCTTCCATCACCTTCGATGACACCAGTTACCACTCGGTGCGCGATGAGCAGCAGAAAGCCATGTTCTCCGCCATCACCCGCCTTTACGACCAGTTCGGTGCGGATACGCTCGTGCAGATGAGCGTCATCAACACGCCGCTCCTCAAGGAAGAGGTCGGTCACCGCAAGTTCTTCGACCCGGAGCGTCAGGCAAACGATGCTGCAAGGAACGACGCGCAGGTATTCAACAACATCCTGAACGATAAGGTGAAGGAGGGGGTCAGCAACATCCGCAGGAACCGCTACCTCACCTATTCCGTGACGGCAGACACCGCAGAAGATGCAGCGCGTCAGCTCTCCCGTATCGAGGTCGAATCCTCCCGCATCCTAAACTCCATCGGCAGCAAGGCACACCTTATGAACGGCACCCAGCGCCTTTCTGTCATCCATTCACTCTTAAACCCCTATAAGCCGTTCCTGTTCGATTACCAGCGCGATATTTCCGCCAAGCGCTTACAGACTACCAAGGACTGCATCGCACCGACGCAGATTGATTTCCGCCCGGACGGCCACTATAACGACTGCGTAAAACTCGATAACGGGGTCTACGCACAGGTACTCGTGATGAAGAAGTTCGGCTCGGAACTTTCCGACCGCGCACTTGCCGACATGGCAGACCTTCCTATCCCCATGGCTATCACGTGGTACGTGCAGCCCATGGATAAATCCAAGGCTATCAATTACGTGCGCACCCGTTCCGCATGGATTGACAAGGAAATCATCGAGGAACAGCGCTCGGCAGTGAACAAAGGCTATGACTTCTCCATCCTCCCGCAGGAGCTGAAATACTCCAAGGAGGAGACGGAGGACGTGCTCGACCACTTGCAGAACAAGAACCAGCGTCTCTATGTCTTCACGGGGCTTGTCTACACTTACGCGGAGAGCAAGGAAGCGCTGGATACGCAGGTACTTCGCATCATCTCCACGGCACGTCAGAACTCCATCGAGCTTGACACCTATGACTATCGCCAGCGTCAGGGACTTAATTCCATCCTCCCGCTCGGCCATAACCACGTGGAAATCTCCCGCATGTTCACCACGGCGCAGGTTTCCATCCTCGTTCCGTTTGCCACGCAGGAGCTTGACGATGCGGGCGGCAACTTCTACGGCCAGAACAAGCACAGCCGCAACCTCGTGGTCTGCAACCGCAAGAAGCTCACCTCGCCGATGGGCTTCGTCTGCGGCAAGACCGGCTCCGGCAAGGGCATGTTCACCAAGACCGAGATGACGGGCACCATCTTTTCCAATCCGACGGACGAGATTTACGTCATCGACCGCGCAGGCGAGTACACCGCTATCGCCGAACGCTACGGCGGTAGCACCTACCACTTCGGCGTGGGTACCGGAACCCATCTGAACCCCTTCGATACGGTATCCGTGGAACACATGACGAGAAACGAGCAGATTGCGTTCAAGGTGGACGCGATGTTAGCTCAGGCGGGCGCTTCCGCTGCCGAAGCCGGGTCGAACTTCTCTGAGGTTGACCAGTCACTCGTACAGCGCTGCACCGAGCTTGCCTTCCAGAAGGCCGCAGAGCGCGGAGACAATCTTCCGCCGACCTTACAGGACTTCTACGATGCCGCGAACGAGCAGCCGGAGGAGCAGGCACAGGTCATCGCACTCCGTTACGAGCGCTTCGTGAAGGGTTCCATGAACTTCTTCAACCATCAGAGCAACGTCGATTTCAACACCCGCATCGTGGACTTCAACCTGAAAGACCTGCCGGATTCCATGCTGGTCTTCGCCCTCATCAACGTCTGCGAAGCCGTCCGCAACCGCATGTACTTCAATGCAAAGCGAAACGTCCGCACATGGCTCTACGTCGAGGAGATGCAGAGTATGTTCGCGTACCCGACGGTACTTAACTACTTCTCCCGCTTCTCGAATGAGGGTCGAAAATTCGGACTTTTGCTGACAGGTATCAGTCAGAACGCCACGGCGATGCTCGCCAACGAAGCGGCGCGAAATATCGTCCTTAACGCGGACTTCCTCATGCTTCTCAAGCAGTCCCCGCTCGACCGCATGAAGTGGGCGGAACTTCTGAACCTGTCCGAGCAGGAGGAGGAGTGCATCGACGAGTCCGCAGAGCCGGGTGACGGCCTGCTCATCGCAGGAAACGCCCGTGTGCCGATTCGCGGCAAGTTCCCGTCCGGCAACGTCCTCTATGACCTGTTCTCCACGAACCCCAATGAGACGAAGAAGCCGGGGCTTGGGGACAAGAAAGATGCAAAACCCGTTATCTAGTAACCCAGTAAGAAGACCCCGGAAAGGACGGTGAACGTCAGATGAAGGCTTCGGATTTCACGACCGGCGGAAACGACCGTGAGAAAGCCATGAGTAATCTCCTCAAGACCGAAAAGACGGATGCCGTCAATACCGGTCTGGTGGAAAAGGCAGATAAGAGCGCCAAAGCATTAAAGGGTGACCTCTATTCCGTCGGCAAGAAGGGCACGCACGGCGCGGGAAGTACCGCCCTCGATGCCATCGCAAGGAAACGTAAGAAGACTTCCGCCGCCGATGCCCTTGACGGAAAATCCCGTAGCCAGCTAACCGGAAAAAATGCCCTCACGAAAAAGGTGCAGTCTCGCCACAATCTGAATAAGAGCCTGAAACGTGGTGCAAAGGGTGTAGCCGCAAAAGCTGCCCACAACGCTCTCAAAGACTCCGAGCTGGAAGGCACGGACGATTTGGTCGCAACCACGCACACCGGCGCGAAACTTGCCGGAAAGGCGAGAAAACACCTTCGTTCCGGTAAGGATGCACTTGAAAAGAAAGACTCTCTCGGTGCCCTCTCGGAAAAGAAATACCGCACCGAGAAACTGGATAAAAAAGCTGCCCAGAAGCGGATGCAGTTCTCCAAATACTTCCATAGGAACGTCTACGAGAATGCTGCGGCGCAAGCGGGAAAGAAAAAGGCGCTCACGATTCTTTCCGGTGGCATCAAGGGAATGCTTTCATCGCTTGCCGGTGCCGTCTCCCAATTCTTTCCACTCATCATTGCTTTTATCTTGGCCTTCGGCCTGATTTCCGTTGTCGGTGGAGGTGCCGCCGATGAGGAGCAAAAGAGCGCATCCCTTGACGGGATGCCTGCATGGGTCACCTACGACCTCGTGCTCGCGTGCCTGAACGCCCACGAGCAGTACGGATATCCCGCTTCGGCACTCCTCGGCCAGATGATGATTGAGAACGGCACCTCGGACTCCGGTTCCGACCTCGGGCGGCTGTACCACAACTACGGCGGCGTGAAATATGCCGGTTATGACTACGGCGGACTCATCACGGGTTCCGTTAAAATGCTCACCACCGAATACAGTGCTTCCGGCTCTGCCTACAAGACCTACGCGGATTTCGCCGTCTTCAAAGACGATGATTCGTACATGAAATACCGGTGCGAGCATCTGTATAAACAATCCAACTACACCCGTGTCCCTAACTACCAGAAGGCCATCGACACCAACAACTCCGAACTCTTCCTGCGTGCCCTCGGCGAGGGTGGGTACTACACCGCGTCGCAGGACAGCTATATCGCCCAGTACCGTTCCATCTGCCAAGCCTATCCGCTCGTTGCCAAGCTCGACTCCATGACCGCAGAGGAGTTCAAGAACCAATACTCCGGCACTACCCTCATTCCCGGTGGCGGGCAGGACTACCAGAGCGCCGACCAGTGGCAGAAGGATATCGTGAATGCCTGCTCACAGACTCCATGGCCGGGAGCCGACCGTTGCGCCACATGGACAACAATGGTCTATGCAAGAGCCGGTCATTCCGTTGGCGGCAATGGCAATACGCAGCTCGGTAATCAGGGATACGGTGCCAATTACAGCCAGAAACGCGCCACCACCGACCTCTCCCAGATAAAGGTAGGAATGCTCATCTCCGCCCAATACGGCTCCAATACCGCCGCCGGTAACGCTTACGGGCACGTCGGCATCTATATCGGTGATGGCAAGGTCATGGATAGCATTTACTCCGGTCTGCGCACCATCTCCCTGTCCGATTGGGTTTCCCAAAACGGAAGAGGATGGGTTGTCTGCGGCTATCCATGGGACTGGCGCTAGGAAACCAGAAAGGATACCTGCTATGAAGAGACTGAAAGCATGGATGGCGGAACACAAGAAGTTTTCCGTCATCGCCCTGTGCCTGCTCCTGATGTTCACCTGCGGCTCTGCCATGAGCGCCATCAACGTGTCGCATCACCGCGCGGAAACCGCAAAGGAGCAGAACGCAGAAAATATCACGGACGCTACCACAGCCGCTGAGAAGAAGACGAAGGAGGAAACCGGGAAGGTGGAGCTTACCGATGCCCAGAAGGAAATCATCAAGGGATACGATACCGATACCAAGGAACTCATCGACACCCTCTCCTCTTCCGTCTGGTCGGTAAGCGAGGGGCGCTACACCCTCAAGTTTGCCGATGACTCCTACGTGGAAACGGTGAACGGAACTCCGACCGTCCATAGTTACGCCATCTCCCGCGTGGAAAAGACCTCCGATGGGTACGGCGGCTATCTCTATACCATCGTCTTCGAGACCGATACCGGCACTCATATCGTGACCTACACGGATGGCAGTGGTGCTGCGGTGAACTCCGATTCCAAGACCCCCGGTGAGAACACCATCTCCACCCTTACAAGCTCTACGATGTTCGCTCAGAAAAACACCGCATACGAGCGTGCCGAAGCGGTGGCAAACATTACCGTGAAGGGCATGAGCAGCGAGGTCACGAAACTCTTCGGCGGGGATGAGAAGGCCGTCATCACCGCCCTCTCCAAGTGGTGCGCCGTCCATTACCCTTCTGTCACCGAAGCTACATGGCAGAAAGTCGTGAACCTCGATTATGAGAACGGGGTCATCACCACGGACTTCAAGCTCAACGACTCGAACTCTGTTTCCGTCACCTGCGTTTACGAGCAGTCCACGGGCGAGTTCTCCTTCGAGGGCTAGGGCAGCGTCGCCATGCAGGCAGAAAGGAATCTCTATGAATGAACAACTGACTTTACAAGCCACACAGCGGGAGGAGACGAAGACGGTTCCCCTGCGCAGGAGAAAGGTTTGTCTTATGGGCACGTTCGCGCTCTTCGCCGCCTGCGCACTCGTGCTCCTCATTCCCCATCCGGCCTACGCGGGTGTCATCGGGGACTTCCTTGATATCCCCAACATGATTAAAACGTGGCTTCTCCAAATCGCTGCCACGCTCTTCAACACCTATTTCGGTGTCATCAACCAGACGCTTGATGCGAGGTTCATTTCCGGGCCGTTCAACGAGCTTTTCGGAACAACCGAGCCGTATGGCGTGATAAAAGACTTCTATCAGGCCGGTGTCATCCCCGTTGCCCATGCCATCCTAGGTCTCTTCATGCTGATGCAGCTCATCAAGATTAGCCAGCGCATCGACGCGACGAGCACCCTTCCTGCCGTGAAGGATATCGTGTTCCTCGTGGTGACCTACTGCATCCTCAGCTACTTCATCGACAACGCCCTCGACCTTGTTTCTGCCATCTACGGCATCTTCAACGACCTCGTTGGTAACGTGTCGGACAAGCTGCAATCGAAAAACTGGTATGAACCCGGAATCGAGATGACCAAAGACGATGCAGCCGACGCCACGTTCGGCGGATGCTTCCTCCTTTTGATTTTCGGACTCATTTCATGGGTGGTCGGACTCGTTTTTTATGCCGTTTCGATGGTCGTTGCCCTCGGCCGTTCCGTTCAGCTCTATGTCTATGCCGCCTTCTCTCCGATTCCCATTTCCCTTCTCGGCTTCGAGGAGACGAAGCAAATCGGAATCGGTTACCTCAAGAACTTTGCGGCGGCAGCACTCGCCGGTGTGGTCATGGTTCTCATCCTCTACCTCTACCCGCATCTTGTGACCGCCCTCGCGGTTTCCGGCGGACTTGGAAAGGCTGAGATGCTTGGTCTCGCACAGGGCGTAGAAACATTCGACTCGTTCGGTGTCATCATCAAGACTATCACCGTTCTCATCACGACCATGATGGGGCTTGTAAAGTCCGGCTCATGGGCGAAGGAAATCCTTGGCGCATAGACGCTTACCGAAAACCTGCTACCACTCACCGAAGGGGCGTGCCGAAAACGGTGCGCCCCTTCCCCCTAATAAGTTATTATTGGGAGCCAAGCATCGGCTTCCGATGGAAAGGAACGCGCTATGGCATACGACACTACGGAAGCAGTGGTTAAGTTTCTGTCCGGCTTCCAGATGAAGATTACGAAGCGGGAAAGGGACACCGTTGCCCCAGACTACTACGTGAAATACTCGCTCACCCTCTCCAAAGGCGGAAAGGACTTCTCCACCACCTTCGTATCTGACCCGAGGGCTTCTGGGGAGCCGACTGTCACGCAGGTCTTCTCCGCCCTCGCAGACGATGCCCTCACCTTGCGAAAATACTCCGCTGACGAGTTTGTGGACAAGCTCTACGCACAGGGGGTAAAGCCATCTGCCGCCCTCCGTGCTTACGACTCCTGCAAGGAGACGAATTTGTGGATGCAGGACGAGCTGTACCTCTCCGGCTGGGAAATCGAAGAGATATCCAAAACCCTGACAAAGCATGAGGACGAGGTAGACACTCTGGTCGAGAAGGCCGCATCCGAGCGTGCCGCGCGGTACGCCTATGACCATCCGAAGCTGCCGGAGGGTTTCGTCACCATCACACAGCTGCAAGGAGACCTTGACCTCGGAGACTCGCGCGACGAGGTGGAGGATTTTGATTTCGATGGTGACCTCACCGTCGCGTTCAGCGAAACTGCCGACGATAAGGTCGATGACAACTACCATGCCCTTCTCTCGTGGCTTCCAGACCACACGGAGTGGTTGGAACAAGCCGAGTTCGACGGCCTTCTCGAAGGCTGCAAGGGCGATATCTACAAGATGGTTCAGATGGCGCAGTACGAGTACATCAAGTCCGACCTCTACGACCATCGCGAGGATATCTGCCGTTACGGCACCCTCGACCAGCTAAGGGATATGGGGGTCTACGCCATCCGGGAAAGCCTTGCAGACGAAATCTTAAACGACCTCTCCTATGATGAGGATTATGCGCCGACCGATGCCGCGAAGGATACCATCATCTCGGCTATCTATGCCACGTTCGAGGAGAAATATGGCGAAGACTTCGCCGACTGTGCCGACAACTTCATACAGGACAACGATGATATCGCGGGGCGCGTGAACCCCTGCGCGATGAGCGTGGAAACGGTTCGCGCGGTCTATGGGATGGGCTTTGATGCGGTCTTCTTGAATGACTGGAAGAAAGAGCTTGCAGAATGCGATATCGACCCGGAAGCGGTTTCCGTTGACAGCGAAGCGCACGATATGGAAAACGGCAGGGATGGGCTTGATGGTAACGCCCCGGAAAAGGATGCCCCGGAAAAGGACGATAGAGATGCGCAGCCGCCTGTAGACACCGACAACCGTTAGAAATGTGCATGGAAACGGGTGAGGGCAAGGCTCCACCCGTTTTCTGCTGAAAGGAGACTCTATGGAACCGAAACCGAAAGAGCGCATCGTCTTCGACGAAGACTCCTACTACGGAGACGAAGGCGAAGAGATGGCGATAAACGACCTCATGGAACGTGACGGTCTGACCGAGGATGAGGTGCGCGAGGACTTCACCGACGATGAGATTCAGAAGGTCTGGGACGAAAACGGCACGCTTTACCTTGCCGGTGCCCACCATGACGGGCGCGTATCCGTCGAGATGCGTCAGCTCACCGATGAGGGCGAGCGCCTTTGGGGACAGCTCGATTACGAGGATTATCTGCCCCTCGATGGGCTTACCGCCATGGGAAAGCACTATGAGCTTGGCGATGAGAACCGGTTCGTCCACGACCTCTATAACAGCCCGGAACTCTGCGCCGCCCCCCGTTACGTGGAGCAGTCCTTCGGATGCCCTTCTGAGGAATACGAGAAAGAGGAAGGGACGCTCCCTCACGACTTCACCACCGGCAAATGGCGCGTGCATCTTATCTACCCCGGAGAGCGTTACGGTCTCGATGGTTGCCTGACCTATGAGTTAAATGCTTACTCTGGCGCACTTGCCGCCGCCCATCGCGCGTCCTACCCCCTTGTGGAGTTCTACGATACCTCGCAGGATGCCGCCCGCTTCCCGGGCGGGCAGTTCGTCTCTCGCTACTACATGACCGACCTGCTTGAGGACGATTCCATTGCCGTCTCCCTCGACACGATGCTCAAGAACGGGAACCAGTTCTCCCTTGATGGCGGTATCCCCGCTTGGACGGTTGAAGGCGATGACCTTGCAAAGGTGAACGACTTTCTCAAGAAAAGCTGCATGGAGTTCTGCGGCTCCCTTCCCGGTGACGATAAGGGTGAGGACGGCTACTCCCTCACAGGGGAAGCGAAGGATGCCACTGCATCCCGTAATGGGCTGAGCAGAAACCAGATGGGGATTGAAGAAAAAGCTGCCGAGTGCAAAGAAGCCGCGACCGTCCTCGCTAACGGGAACGCCCTTTAGAAAGGATGGAATCTATGAAAAAGAATCCCTATCTCACCTTTCCGCGCGAGTTCACCACCGGAAAATGGCGCGTGCATCTCGTCTATCCCGGTGAACCCCGTGCGGACGGCTTCCCTCGCGGAAGCAAGAAGGGAAATCCCCCCTGCGCCGACACGATGGTCGAGTTCTACGATACCGAGGATAACGGGCAGTTCGTAGCCAGTTTCCACATGAACACCCTGCTCGGCTACCCTTGGAACGGAATGGTCGGTGCCGACCTCGACGGTCTTGAAGCGTATGGATTCGCTTATCCACTCAGCACACAAGCCGCGACCGACTGGCTTGAGGGCGATGACCTTGCGAAGGTGAATGTTTTCCTCAAGGAGACCTGCAAGGAGGCCTTCGGCATCCTGCCCGGTGCGGACGATGGCGGCTATTCCCTTTCGGGGGAAGCGAAAGAAGCCGCCCTATCGCGCTTCGCTCTCCCGGAGAACAGGAAAGCCGCCCTCAATGTGATTCGGAAACTGAATGAGTCGAGAGACAGCAACGACAACGCCCTTTAGGCGTTTTTGGCAAGAAAGGAGAAATGAACATGGCAGAAGATTTCGGTGACAGCACGGGAAGCGGCCTTGTGAATACCGCAGGGCAGGCCGCAAAAGAGGTCGTTCAGGCCGTCGTGACAAAGGGTGCGGGCATCGGAGGAAAGGGCGGTGGCGGTATCTCCCTCTCCGGGGAAGCCAAGGACATGATGGCAGCTTCCAAACAGCTTGCAGGCGCATCTGCTGCACCTTCCCGCGAGCATCTGGTCGCAAAGCCCGACCTCTCCCGTTAGATAGAACACCAGAAAGCCAGCAAACCGTACAACTAGAAACACAGAAAGGATGATTGCCATGCAAGATAACGCCTTCTGGATTGGGCAGGAGCAGATTCCCGTTGACCTCTCCCTCCTGCTCACCTACTCCAACGATGAGGATTACTGGTACGCTCCGGGGGAGTATGCGCTCAGGGTCTATACCGTCGATACCCTGAACACCAACTTCGCCCGCCCCTGCTTCGCGCTCGGTGAGCGCACGTCCGACCCGGAGATGGAGGATGTTTCCGGTGCTATCGAGAACACCCTCCACGAACTTCTCGATTCCGGTGCGACCCCCGAGGACGTGTACCGCATCATGGGACTCGTTAAGGAGAGCGAACTTTCCCCCGAGACCAAGGAAGCTGACAGCTATCTTCCCATCGACCTCGGCTATTGCATCGACGGAAATATCGTCTCCTATGAAGCGGTGCCGGAGGGCGTTGCGACGGTGCCTGAAAACGTAGACTACCCCCGTTACGCCGAAGCGATGGAGAGCCATGTACCGCTTCCCATCGCTACGCAGATTGCCAAGCATGATTTCTCTCACAGGCAGGCGGATATCCTCATGGAAGCCGCCCGCAGCCCGCACGTCTCGCCCGAGACGCTTGAGACGATAGCCGACAAGACCCTTTCGTCCGGTAAGATGCGCGGTCTTCTGGATATCGCTTCTGTCGGCAAGAACCCCCTCGATTTTCGCAATATGGACGAGCAGACACTTAAGGCGGCTGTTTCCGTGCTGTTCCACGGCGGCAAAGACCTCCCCGTGACGGAGCTTGGCCTTGCGCAGCTGCGTTCGGTAGACCTCGCGCTGATGGACGGGGCTTCCCCCCGCCGAAGCCATGCGTGCAGCCGAGAAGTCTGCATCCGCCGAGCCGGAAGTGCCTGCCGCATCTCTCGCATCCGAAGCCCGCGACGCGAAGGCTGCTCGCACCGAACTCGATAGCCAGTCGGAGATAAAGGATGCCCCGACACGCGCGGAAAAGGCAGATGGCTCCCTGTGACAAAGCCGTTTCATGGGCAGAAAGGAGGACACCTATGACACCTGACGGAAAAACATTCGACCCGGAAACCGTTACCGACAAACAGCTCGTTCAGTACGAACAGGCCATCGACCGTGGCCTAACCGAAGCCGACGCGATGCGCCTGACCGAACACGAGTACAACGGCTTTCAGGCCAATGCCATCATCGCCGCCGCGCTGAACCCGGCGGTGGGAGAAGACGTGCTGGATGCTCTCGCGACCCCCAAGTACACCGCAGCGCAGATGACGGCCATCGCGAAAATCGCCATCAGGGGCGGAGACTTCGCACGCTTCCTAGACCCGCAGATGGACGCACGGCGCATGGAAGCCGCCTATCTGGTCGTGGCGCACGGTGGGAGCGACTTGCCTGTGGAACATCTCTCCCGCTCCCAGCTGCTCACCATCAACAACATTCTTCTGCAAGGCCTTCTCCCCTATGAGACCGTTCGCGCCATCGCGAAGCCCGCGTTCACCCCTGAGAGCATGGAGGTCATCGCCGCCGCCATGGAAAACGCACGTCATGACCCCTATACCGGTGAGCACTCGCTGATCGAAGCGCAGGTGGCGCGTATCATGAACCCGGAATACAGACCGGAGCAGCAAATCGCGCTTCTTACCGCCATGCGCGGGCAGACCCCGGTTGCAGACCTGAGCGATGCGGACTTTGCGGGGCTGTTCCCGGCTTCCCTTTCCGTAGAGCAGATGAGCGCCTGTGCCTATGCCGTGAACCGGTGCGGGTATAACGCGCCACTTCTCATGATGACCATGCAGGCGTGCGCGGACATGAACGCGCAACAGCTCATGGCCGTCTTCGATGCAACGGCGGCAGAGTTTTCCGATGCCACTATGGCAAAGGTCTCCACAATCCTTATGCACACCCCAGCCCTTACCTCCCAGCAGATGCGCTACCTGCTCGCGGAAGCTAGGGACGGTACCCCGTTTCCGGCTCTGGAATCCATGAAGGAGCATCTGCTGGCACAGGCGGAACCCGAGAAGGCACAAGTTACCGAAACCGGTGTCAAGTCCGAATCCCGTGACATGGCATCCGGCAGGAACGCGCTCGCGGCGGATGCACCTGCAAGGGATGCGCCCGGAAAGGATGACCAGAACATCGGATAGAACACGAAGTGACAAAAAATAGAAAGACAGGATGCCGCATCCCGTATGGGAGCGGCATCTCCACAAACGCAAGAAAGAACGGGAGGTGCGAATGATGAAAGCAGAAAAAGGCTCCGAGATTATCACGACCATCTGCGAGTACGAGAACTCCGTGGCAATGCCGGATAATGAACGCCTGACCTATCTCGACACGTGCGGCATCGCCCGCCTTAAGGATGGGAACGGAAACGCAAGCGCACAAGAAGCCCATGCGAACAGATGCAGCGAGTACCTGCGGTTCGGACACGAAGTTGACCTTGCCGCCTGCGGCGTATACAGCCCCTACGATGCCCTGAAAGTCTGCGACACGCCGGAGATATTCTTGAAGACCGGGTTCGAGCAGCGCCCCATGCTCTACACGCAGAAGCATCTCTTTCAGGCTCTCACGCCGAAATCCGATTACAACCCCCACCGGCACGGCTTCTCCATCGAACAGGTAAAGCGCTTTCCCGAGCTTCTTGCTTCCCCGGTAGCTCTCGCCAACAGTCCGAACAGGGACGATGTTCTACTTGCCATTCTTCTCGCGACCGATGCCTACGACACCCCGCTCATCGCGGGCATCAAGCCGGACGGTGCGGGGAACTACGGAGGGCGCGAAGTGGAGACGAATATGGTCTTGAGCGTCTACAGCAGGCAGAACTTCATCCGTTACTTCGCTTTGTTACGGGATATGGATGCCTTCGTGTTCGTGAGCGGCAGGAAAATCGAAGCGCTCGAAGACCTATCCGGTCTTCCGCTTGCGGAAAATTGCTCCGGTCTTGATATTGACAAGATTCTGCAACGCCCGAAGTGCCTTGGATAGATACGGGTCAGGAGATTTCAAATCATGTTCTTCAAGAAGAAAAAAGAGAAAACACCGAAAACCTCGAACAGGAAGGTCGTTCCTAACATGAAGCCCATCGAAGAGCTTAGAACCAATAAGGATGTTGCCGAATGGTGCCGCGATTTTCTGCGCATCACGGACGAGCTTTCGCCAGAGCTTGCGATTGCCGACCGTACGGAACGCAACTATCTCATGGCGCTCGTCGGGCTTCTCGTGGAATGGTTTCCGCGCAAAGACCTCTCTTTGGAAAGCCTAGCCGTACTCCTCTCCCTTGCAGATGCGCGTGAAAACGACGAGGACTTCAAGTCCGCCCTCGACCTCATGTTCGTCCAAATTGAAAAAGGGAAAACATACAGTTATGTAGCGGAATACCATCAGTATCTTTGGGTGCCGAGCACGTTCAGGCGAAACTCCGACGGCGTGAAGCCCGCCGCCTGCGGGGGACTTTTCGCCGACGAGGACTTCGCCCTGCTCTGTTGGAACTCGGTAAATCATCTTCCGGCCATCCGTCGCATCTCCCTCAAAGCGAGCCTGACCTCCCGTCTCATCGACTTTAAGTACCTGCGCGAAGCCGAGCCTGCCGCCGAAGTGCCCGCCGGTACCCGTTGGGTTCCAAGCGATGCCGCCGACTATGGGTTCGATGATGACGATGACGATATCTCCGCCTTTTCATTCCCAGAAGCCTAGCAAAACAGAAAGGAAGGAAACCATATGAGCAAATTAGTCATCGCGGAGAAGCCGATGCTCGCCCGCGATATCGCCCGCGCCATCACGGGAAAAGAGGTGTCCGAAAGCGCCCGCCTTCCCATCTCGGGAAACGGCTACACGGTCTGTGCCTGCGCCGGCCACCTTTTGGAACTGGTAAAACCGGATGCCATCGACCCAAAATGGGGAATGCCTTGGAGCCTTGATGTACTCCCTATCGAGGTTCACGACTGGCCGAAGGAACCGGCGGTCGATAAGAAGACCGGAGAGAGCAAGAAGCCCCTCATCGACCAGATTGCGGGACTCCTTAAAACCTGCGATTCCGTCATCGCCGCCGGTGACCCGGACGATGAGGGGCAGCTTATCGTGGACGAGCTTTTGGATTACCTCGGCTACGCCGGTAAGGTCGAGCGCGTCTACGTGAACGACAACATCGAGAAGAACATCGTGAAGGCATTCGACAAGCTCGTGCCCAACGACTCCTGCCGTGGTGCCGGGAACGCCGCCTATGCCCGACAGATGGCGGATATGTGCTTCGGCGTGAACGAGACGAGACTCGCCACCAAGCGTCTCGACGGCCTGTTCACCGTCGGGCGCGTGCAGACACCGACGCTGGGGCTTGTGGTGAAACGCGACGAAGCCATCGCCCACCACGTCACCCGAAAGTTCTACGAGCTGTTTGCAAGCGGTGATTCGGATGCCGGTAAACTCACCTTCAAGTATCTGCCGGGAAAGGAGCTGCTTGCCGGTGAGAAGCATCTGTTCGAGCGGCATACGCTGGAAGCCCTTAAGGAAAAGCTCGACGGACGCGAGCTGCACTTTGAAACGACCGTATCGAAAAAGCAGGAGAACCCGCCGCTTCCCTACAACTTGACCGTGCTGCTTTCCGACATGAGCGAGCGCTTCGGCTTCACTGCCGCGCAGACTCAGCAAATCACGCAGGATTTGCGTGATAAGTACAAAGCCATCACCTACAACCGCTCCGATTCCCAATACCTCAAGGAAGAGCACCGAGAGCAGGCACCGGCAGTCCTTGCGCAGGCGATGAAGAACCTCGGCGTGCGCTGGCCTTTGGACTACCGGCTCCACTCCAAGGCGTTCAACGATGGTAACGTGACCGCCCACCACGGCATCATCCCGCAGGAAGCGGATGCGCCCGTGTCCGCGATGGAACCGGACGAAGCCAAGGTCTACGCCGCCATCTGTGAGCGCTATGCGGTGCAATTTCTTCCTCCCGCCGTGTACGACGTGAGCGAGAGCACGGTAAGCGTGGACGGCGGAACGCTTAAGCTCACAGCGAAGCGCCTTTCGGACGCGGGGTTCACGGCTGTCTTCCCGAACATCTCGAACAGCCGTGTCAGAGAGGATTCCGATACGGGGAACCCATGGGTTCCCGCAGGAAGCCACACCCTTGCCGGTATCTCCTGCTCAATCACGGAAGGGGAGACCACCCCGCCCGCACCCTATACGGAGGGCACCCTCATCACAGACATGGCATCCATCGCGAAGTACGTCAAAGACCCGGAAATCCGGGAAATCCTTAAGCGTAAGGATGACGGCAAGAAGGGCGAACACGGCGGTATCGGAACGACGGCCACCCGCTCCTCCATCATCGAGGGTCTGAAAACCCGTGGCTACCTTGAGGAACGAAAGGGAAAGGTTCGAGCGACCGATAAGGCCAAGGCGTTCTACGCACTCCTCCCGCCGGAGATTCGCGGTGCAGACGTGACCGCAAGATGGTGGCTCATCCAACAGGATATCGCAGACGGTAAGGCGGACGTGAACGCCCTGCAAGATTCCGTCATCGAGGTCTTCAATCACCACCGCGAGACCGCCTACGTGGGCGCATCCATCGCAGGTACCGGAAAGACCGTAGTGGGCAAGTGTCCGAGGTGCGGAAAGGACGTTATAAAGACCGGCTCCATCTACGCCTGCTCCTCCATCAGGAACGAGAAGCAGGAAGACGGCACTTGGAAGGAGGTCGCGGGCTGCGGGTTCAAGCTGTTCGGCTTCTGCACCAAGAAGTTCACCGAGAAGCAGGCCGCATCCCTTCTTGACGGGAAGGCGGTCTCGCTAAGGGGCTGCAAGTCCAAGGCCGGAAAGACCTTCGACTGCACAGTCGTTCTTCAAAAGGACGGGTCGGTAGAACCTATTTTCACACCGAGAAAACCCACGAAGAAAGGCCGCAGGTAGCGGCAGAAAGGAAGGGATGACATGGCAACACTCCTATCACCGGATATGCTTCCCGAGGATATTCGGAACATGGATTTCGGGCAGGCTTCCATGCCCCACGCGCCCGAAGCCCAGACCCCGGAAGCGCCCTACGATACGACCACATCCGCACCAGACCGCCCTGCCATACCGCTCTCCCCGGACATGCTTTCCGGGAACCTGCGAGGAAACGACAGTGAGAAATCGGGCATCGAGTTCTCCTTCGATGCTTTCGGATACACCCAGCAGGTCGAACTCGTCAGGGAGTCCTATGCGGATGGAAACCTTGCAGTGACCGCCTATCTCTCCGACCCTACCGAGGAATCGTTCGGACAGCCTTGGAGCAGCGTCACCGTGAACTTCGGTTCCCCGCTGCAACAGGACGCGACCGTTTTCCTCGACACCAACAACATGGGAGAAGCGATGCTCTCGAAAATCTCCCAGCTCGGAGCCTTCACCGGCCAGTTCATGCGTTCGGGGTTCTGCTCCTACCCGGCCTTCACCTTCGATACCGAAGTCATGGGCAATATGCGTGACTTAAACGAGTTCGCATCGGCAGACCACAGCAGCCTTGCCAAAATGCAGGATGCGTGCCACGCGGTACTCGAAAACGTATACGGTAGCGAGTTCACGGATGCCTTGGAAAGCGGTTACGACCTGAACGCCGAATCCCATGACTGCGCTTCCGGAAGCGCCGTGCTCGAAACCTGCGATACGACCCGCGCGGAACAACCCACGAACCATGTGAAGGGGGTGCGATAGGCATGAGCCGCTTTCACTCGAACCGGACTTGCATCCGTTCGCCGACAGCTATCCCAAGCAGCCAAAACACACCATTGTGCTAAAATCGGGTACCGTATACACACCGCGCGGGACTACAAGTTCCGCACAGACAGAAAGGATGAAAAAACATGCCCAAGAAGACACCGGAGCCAGAGCAGGCTCCCAAGGCAGACAACTACGCCAAAATCAACATGCCCGCCGCCTTCCTCACGCCCCACGACATTCAGACAAGCGACGGGCGCACCTTCGAGAAGTGCTTCGTTTCCTTCCCCAAGGGGACGAAGGTGAACGGCATCGACGTGAGCGGCTTCTCAACCGATGTGTTCCTCTCCGACTACATGAAGAAGGACATGCTTGAGAAGGGACGCGCCACGGTCTCGTTCAAGAAGGACGAGCCGGTGCCCATCTGGACGGGGAAGAAGGACGATGCCGAGCACCCGTATCAGCGCTACGAGGTGAAGGCCACCGACCTCACCCACGCACTCAAGGTGGCGCAGGATGCCTATAAGGCCGGAAAAGCCGCAGAGCGTGCCGCCGCCAAGGACGGCGTGAGCCTTGCGGGGGAAGCACGCGACATGGCGACCGGGAAGGACGCGCTCGCAGGCGATGACCCCGCCAAGTCCACCAAGTCGCGAACCGGGCAGGATATCGCCCAGTAGTACAGAGGAAAGAGGTGACAGTTCATGGTAATCGAGGTGCTCTACAAGTCCTTCCGCTACGAGAAGTTCGACTCATCCGCCCAGACGAACTCCGAGCCGTTCCGCGCGAAGGGAACGAACATCCTTACCGACTGGAACCTCTACCTCGGTGCCCTTGAGGAAAACGGCATCATTCTCGCAGAGCACTGGTATGACGGAAATCCGCAGCACGCAGGCGGGCAGGTGACCCTTGAGGGCACCAAGGTTCCCGCCGCCACCCGTCAGGTCGGGAGCGCCATGCTCCTCGTCTCGCCAGATGAGCTGGACGATGTGGTCTGGCTCAAGAAGGACGGCGAAAAGCTCCTGTGGCGGGAGGGCGATGAGCTGATAAACGGCGAGCGGTTCTTCGCCATGGAGCAGCTGTGTTACTCCGATGCCACAGTGCAATCCGTCAACCGCCGCGCCATCGCCGTGTTCGACTACTTGAAACATGCGCACCCGACGTATTCGGATGATGAGATTGCCCGCATCATGGGCTACACCGAATCCGCCATCGAGCGCATCCGCGATGCAGAAATCTCTCAGGACGAGGGTTTCGTGGACGATGACGGGGAAGGTCAAAACGAGGAAGACAACACCGGGGCTATCGGCGGATATGACTTCGGTTAGAGATAGAACGAAACGAGAAACGCAGTTCAAACGAACCACCAACGAAGCTACAGAAAACCACGCAAACAAGGAAGGAGAAAAGAACACATGAAGATTCTCGGACGAATCAAGAAATCTAAGGTGCTCACTGCGGTCATGACCGCAGTGCTCATCTTCCAATCGGCCTGTCCCACCGGGCTTGCCTATGCCGCGCAGAAATCGGGTGTTAGCGCCTATGCTGCCGGTCAGACCATCGACCAAGCACTCGGTGCCACCAAGACGGTCGAGTCCGTGCTCTCCCAGCACGAGAACGACGAGTATTACCTCACCACGCCATACGGCAACAAAGGGCCTCATGGCGAGGGCGGCGCAATCGACACTTGGGACTGCTGGAAACCGAAGGGCGAGTACGGTAGCGGTGCCTATATGAACTGTGCCGGTTTTGTGGTTGCCGTCCTCCGTGCCTGTGGAGCGGATACATCCATCATCGGAAACTATACCGCCAATGACGGCTACAACAGGGGTAACGAGACGAACGCATCTAAATGGGATGAGTATTGTCGCGACAACAATGCCGTCAGCTACACATTCGGCTCCAAAGAGCAGATGCTCGCGTCCGGTATCCTTGAGAAGGGCGATATCATCTACATGGAGCCGGCGGACTGGAATCATAGCAATTCAGACTGCCATATCGGCTTCTTCTGGGGCAGCAACAGCTCGGAAGACCTTTTCTGGCACTCTTCCAGCCACGCGGACGGAATTGTAAAGGGCTATTTCCCGAACTCCGCAGGCGGCAACGTGATTTCCAAAATCACGCCCAAGTATCCCGTTCGCTACTACCGTGTCATCAAGACGTTGCACAAGGGATATCTGACACTGCATAAGGACTCCTCAAATAAGACCCTTACCGATGCCAATGACTGCTACTCTCTCGCAGGTGCCGAATATGGGGTCTACACTGACTCCAACTGCTCGAACAAGGTAGCGACCCTTACGACGAACGCAAGCGGGAACGCGAACACCGTCTCGCTCAACCCCGGACGCTACTATGTGAAGGAGACCAAGGCTCCCAAGGGATATTTCACCGATTCGCAGGTTTACACCGCAGATGTTTCCGGTGCGAATCGCGAATCCTCGCCTGTGAAGCTCTCAGTCAGCGACAATCCCGCAAATGACCCTATGAGTATGCTTCTCGGTAAATACGACGGACAGAAGACCTATAACGGCGCCGGTAACCTCCCGCAGGGTTCCGCCACCCTTGCAGGTGCCGAGTTCACCGTCGATTACTACGCCACCCTTGACTACAAGAGCTACGATGACCTTAAGAACGCCGACGTGAAGCCAACGCGTTCTTGGACGTTTAGTACAGACTCCAACGGTTTCTGTAGCTTTGACATTGCTCATTTTGTCTCTGGCGATGCCTTCTGGTATCGACTTGATGGGACTCCTGCACTTCCACGTGGCACCGTTGTAATACGTGAGACTAAAGCCCCAATGGGCTACGTAAAGTCTGATGAAGTGTCTTTCCAGAAGATTCAGGAAAACAATTCCGTTGAAGGTGTTATCACCTACAATGCCCCGGAGGTTGCCGAGCAGGTCTACCGTTCCGATATCGAGTTCACTAAGAAAGCCGACAACAGTTCCGACCGCCTTGCAGGCGTGCCCTTCAAGGTGACCTCCCTCACAACCGGCGAGTCCCACATCGCCGTGACCGACGAGAACGGCTATTTCAGCTCCGCGTCCTCTTGGAACGCGCATGACTCGAACACCAACGCGAACGATTGGGCGCTGACCGCAAGCGACACCATCGACAGCACGAAGCTCGATGCTAACGCCGGTTTCTGGTTCGGCAACAACAGCGTGCTCGATGGGAACGGCACCACTTCCACCTCCGATGCCGTCAAGGCGGACAACAAGCTCGGTGCCCTGCCCTTTGACACCTATTCCGTCGAAGAGCTTCGCTGCTCCGCTAATGAGGGCTATGCGCTCATCAACACGACTGTTACTGTGACCCGTGATGCCAAGACCATCGACCTCGGCACCTTCGATGACCCGGAGCCGGAAATCCACACCACCGCCTACGACGCTTCTGATAGCGACCATTACGTTGGGGTCGGCACCGTCAAGATTTCCGACAAGGTAGAGTACAGCCATCTCGTCGCGGGTAAGACCTACACCGTCATCGGTGAGCTGCATGATGCCGCTACCGGCGATGCCGTCACGGTTAACGGTCAGGCTATCACTGCCGAGAAGACCTTCACGGCTGAGGACTCCGCAGGTTCCGTCACGCTTGACTACGCTTTCGATTCCTACGACCTCAAGGGGAAGACCCTCGTGGTCTATGAGACGCTTACCGATGCAAAGGGTGCGAAGCTCGCCGAGCATAGGGACAAATCCGACGTTTCCCAGCAGGTGACCGTGTTCACGCCGAAGCTCTCGACAAGCGCCGTGAGCGATGCGGACAATAGCAAGTCCGTCACCGCTGAGGGTGATGTTACCGTTACCGATTATGTCCGTTACACCGGGCTTACCGCCGGGCAGACCTACACGCTCACGGGAACCCTTATGGACAAGTCCACCAAGAAGGCTTTCGTGGATGCCGACGGCAACCCCGTCACCGCGACTGCGGAGTTCACGGCGGAAGCCGAAAGCGGTACCGCGACCGTGACCTTTACCTTCGATGCCAGCGGCATCAAGACCGGCACCAAGCTCGTCGCCTTCGAGACTGTTGCCACGAACGGTATCGAGATTGCCGACCACAAGGATATCAACGACATTGACCAGACCGTTACCGTGAAGGCTCCCGTTATCGGCACCACCGCCGTCGATGCTGCCGACGGTGACAAGACGGTTACGGGTGAGGAAAATGTCGCTGTCCGCGATACCGTCCACTACAACAACGTGACCCCCGGCAAGACCTACAAGGTCATCGGTACCCTCTACGAGAAGGTTCTTGACAAGAACGGAAAGGTCACGAAGAAGGTATTCAAAGACAAGGACGGTACCCCCGTCACTGCGGAAGCAAACTTTACCGCAGAGGACTCCTATGGAAACGTCGATGTGACCTTCTACTTCGATGGCAGTTCGCTCAAGGAAGGTACCTCTCTCGTTGCCTTCGAGTCCCTGTCCTACAACGACAATGAGATTGCTTCCCATGCCGACGTGAATGATTCCGGCCAGACTGTCATCATCACGAAGCCCAAGCTCTCCACTACCGCAACGGATGCCCTTGATGGTGATAAGAACCTCATCGGTGAGGATAATGCCACCATCGTCGATACCGTCCATTACATGAACGTGACACCCGGCAAGACCTACAAGGTTTCCGGCACCCTCTACGAGAAGGTCACCGACAAGGACGGCAAGGTCACCAAGAAGCAGCTCCTCGATGCCGACGGCAACCCCGTCACCGCCGAGACCGAGTTCGTTCCCGAGGACACCTACGGCACCGTCGATGTGACCTTCGCCTTCGACGCGTCCGACCTCAAGGCCAAGGACAAGGTGGTCGCTTTCGAGTCCCTGTCCTACAAGGACAAGGAGATTGCTTCCCATAGCGATATCGAGGATGAAGACCAGACGGTCACCATGCACACTTCCGAGATTGGTACCACAGCCACGGACAAGCTCGATGGTGACAAGACCGTTATCGCCGATGCCGAGTCCACCGTCACCGACAAGGTGGAGTACGACCATGTGCTCACCGGCAAGGCCTACACCATGGCCGGTATCCTGATGGATGCAAAGACCGGCCTTCCCGTGCTGACCGGCGAAGGCGCGAAGAAGTATACCGAGGATGACCTCACCAAGTTCACCTCCGGCCTGATGAGCGTGCTCGGCTTCCAGTCGAACACCTACTCCATCAAGGTTAAGGACAAGGACTGGGGCAACGGTGCCGCCATCGTCAAGAACGCGGACGGTTCCTACACCTATGATGCTTCCGAGCGCACCGAGAACGCGGACGGCACTTGGACTGTCAAGACCGACACCCAGACTCTCACCGAGCAGGAAGACGGCACTTGGAAGCTCACCGGTCTGGTGGGTAGCGGCAGCGCCACCGCAGACGGCGGCACAAGCTTCGTCCGTTATATCGAGGAGACCTACAAGGCCGATGAGGTCGAGGTTACCGATAACGGTATCGACTGGTCGAACGCAAAGAAGCTCCCGACCGCTTCCATCGACCTCGCCAAGGTCAAGGCATATGCCGAGGAGAACAAAGACCTCCTCTCCTGCCTTGTCTACAAGACGGCGGAGTTCACCCCTGAGAAGGAGTCCGGTTCCATCGACATGGACTACACCTTCAACTCCAACGACGTTATCGACCGCCTGTCCGGCGAGACCAAGAACCTCGTGGTCTTCGAGGTCATGTTCAAGGGCAGCATCGAGAACGCTTCCGATGAGACTCCCGTTTCCATCGTCGCGAGCGAATGCGATAAGGACAACGAGGGACAGACGGTAAAACTCGCCCCGAGTACCATCGGTACCACCGCGACTGACAAGTCCGACGGTGACCATGAACTGATGGCTGGCAAGGATGCCGTCATCACTGACGAGGTGAAGTACGAGGGTCTTATCCCCGGCAAGGAGTACACGCTCCATGCCACGCTCATGGATAAGAAGACCGGCGAACCTTTGAAGGTTGCCGACAAGGGCGTGACCGCCGAACTCAAGTTCACGCCGAACAGTGAGAGCGGCACGGTCTCCATCAACCTCGGCGAGTTCGATGCAACCTCCCTCGACGGTCATACACTGGTTGTCTTCGAGGAGCTGACCAAACAGAGCGATATCGACGGCAAGGCCACGGACGTTACCGTGGCGGAGCATAAGGATATCAACGACGAGGGACAGTCCGTGACCGTCACCTCGACCCCGGCAGGCTCCACCTACGGAAAGACCGGCGTTGACATGACGAACATCGCCATCGCCATCGGCATCCTCCTGATTGCCGCAGGCTGCGCGACCGCTTACGGCATCAAGAGCCGCAAGACCACCAAGGGCGATGCGGACGAGAACGCAGAGGATAACACCGAAGCCTAGTGCCCGTAACGCCTGAAACCGGCAGGGTGCCGCGACACTCCGGCACCCTGCCTTCCTTTTTAATTTGAAAGGGGGATACACCCATGAAGGACGATAAAGAGAACGATATCGAGATGAACGACGGAGATTCCACCGAATCACCTGCGGATGGGAACAACATGCACGCGAACCCGGAAAGCGAGAAGAAGCCGCATAACCGGAAGGTCATTGCCGCCATCTGCGGCCTTGCTCTCGTCGCGCTCATCGGCGGCGGTGCCTATTACGGCATCGGCCACCCAACCGGCGCAGGTTCCAAGACCGAATCCGTGCAGGCGAATGATTCCAAGGAAAGCGGTTCCGATGCGTCTGCGAAGGACGGCTCTAAGAGCAAAGAGAAGTCTCATACCCACGACTGGTCTATCACCTACAAGACCGTCCACCATGACGCTGTGACGCACACGGAGCACGTAGCACCCGTCTACCAGAACCTGACCACCTACCATACCGTTTGCAATGAGTGCAAGCAGGTCATCGACGGCAAGGCCGATGACCACATCAAGCAGACCGGTCACTCCGGCTACTCCACCAATGTCCCCATCACCGATGAGGTCATGGTGAGCGAGGGCTATGACAAACAGGTCACCGACACCCCGGCTTACGATGAGACGGTCATCGACAAGCTGGTCTGCACCACCTGCGGAGCGACGAAGGATGCCCCGCAGGCCACATCGGATGCCGCCAAGTAATTCAGATGGCCAGATTGGGAAATCATAACCGGAAATCCCGTGCGGCTTTTGCGGCAGCGGCGGTCTTCTTGGCCGTCGCTGCCATCCTTTTCGGCGTGCTGCTTCATTTCTACCGGGATGCAAGTCCCTCACCGTCACCAAACGGCACGCCGCAGGAAACCGCCACGGAAAGCGCAGGTGGTCGGGAATCCGAGTTCCCTACTGTTGATTGGGATTACTGGAAGAGCGTGAACGGGGATGTTATCGGATGGATAACCGTGCCGGGGACGGATATCAACCATCCCATCCTGCAAGCCCACGCATCTGACCCGGATTACTACCTGCATCACGATATCTACCGGAACTACAATCCCTTGGGTGCGCTCTATCTCGACGCAGAATGCGAGAAGGAGGGCTTTCAAAGTCCGAATGCCGTCATCCTCGGACACAGCCTGCGTATCGGTGGTGCCATCACCTGTTTCGGAAACATCCAGAACTACAGCGATAAAACTTTCGCATCAGAGCACGCCAAGGTACTCATCCAGACACCGGAAAAGAAGATGCGCTACACCGTGCGCTTCGCCAACATCGTGAAGGGATGGGAACCGACCAAACGGACGGCGTTTGCCGGTGAATCGGATTTCCGAAGTTGGTACGATTCCTCGCGGGAATCTGCCGCCATGGTACTCGATACCGATTCCGAACCGAATCAGGTCATCTCCCTCGTCTCCTGCTCCTATAACTTCTGGAAGCAGAATGAGCGGACGGTTGTGACCACCAGTATCGACCAAAAACAGGCGCAAACGGAAACTGTTTCGACCGAATCCCGTCAGACTGGCTCTGATGCCGAATAAGGGCAGGTTTCAATCCGTTCGCACCCACGCTACAAACGTACCGTCAAGACCCCGCAGATGCGATTCTGTGGGGTCGTTTTCTTAGAACATGTCGGAAAAGCGGCAGCTATCGTATAATTTCAATGAGCTTTCCCGGAAAGGAGACCATGATGAAATCTAAGCAGAAGCAGACTCCTACGGAGATTATTGATAACCAGCGTCAGGCGGTCGTTGAGAAAATCATCGAGGACATGAAGCGCGACGGGCTTCATTGGGCAGAACCGTACCTGCCCTTCCTAACACCGCACAACCCCGTCTCCGGCACCGTGTATCAGGGCGGAAACCGTGTGCATCTTGGCTTCATCGGGTTCATGCGCGGTTACACGGACAACCGGTGGGCTACCTTTAACCAGATAAAGGATGCCGGTTGGCATGTGAAAAAGGGTGCCAAGTCCGCGCTCATCGAGAAATGGAAACAGTTCGCCTTCTACAAGGAAAACGAGGATACCGGCGAGAAGGAACTTGCCGGACGCTACCCGAAGCTCGTGGGCTACTGGAACGTCTTCAATGCGGAGGATATCGAGGGCATCCCGCTGGAGAACGCTCCCGTCCATCTGAACGACCGAACGGCAACCATCGCACAGAACCTTGAGGAGTCTTCCAGATGCCCCGTCATCGAGAGCAGCGGCTACCTCGGAAGTGCCGCCTACTCTCCGGCTACCGACCGCATCCTCATCGCCCCGCGAGAGACCTTTCGCTCGGATGAAGCGTTCACCCGCGTCCTGCTGCATGAGATGACCCACTCCACCGGACACCCATCCGCCCTCGCCCGTGAACTCGACACCCGCTTCGGAAGCCCTTCCTATGCTGAGGAAGAGCTGGTCGCGGAGCTTGGAAGCCTGTTCCTTTCCGCAGACCTCGGCATCCAAAACACGGAACTTGAGGGCGAGTTCTACGAGAACCACGTCTCCTATCTGCAATCTTGGATGAACGCCTTGGAAAACGACCCATCCTACCTCTTCAAAGCCGCATCGAAGGCAGACCATGCGGACACCTTCATCATGGAGCGCTACGAGGAGGAGCTTGGAAAGAACATCGAGATTGACGCACCGGAACTGGAAGAGGAGGTATCGCTCGCCGGGGAGAGTCATGACATGGCAAGCGCATCCGAACACCAGCCGGAAAGCGAGATGCCGGAAAACGTTCTCTCCACCGTTCTGTAACATGCGTTTGCCAAAAAGAACGTGTGTTCAATTTCCATATTGCCGTAATACCGGCATTATAGTATAATGGTAACATATGATAACAGCCATCTGGCAGAAAGGACGATAGGTATGGCAGAAATGGAAAAGAGACCTTGGCGCTTCACCATCGAGTTCGATGATGAGAAGGCAAAAAGGAATGGTTACAACGTAGATGACCTCTACGATTGCGTGGGAAAGTATGCGGAGCAGATGGGCAACGTGCGCATCGGTCTTGGTACTTGGCAGGCAAAGAACCGCAAGGTGCAGTTCGGGGCGCAGTGCCCTGTTTGCGCAACTCTATCCAAACAGCCTTGGGTGATGCAGAACATTAAGTCATGGCGCACCTATGAGGATATGAATGAACCGGAGGGTGAAGACTACCTACAGATAATCCGGGATATCAGTCCGGAACGTATTTACGACTAACCGCATTTACACTTAGGATTCCTAATGGAACTTGATAGGAAAGCATTTCATTTCGACCTAGACAACAAATCTGTTGAACGCTTCTATACTGGTAAAAAGAATCCATGGTCAGACATTCAGGACTTTCTGGAATCCCATTGCTTTGAAAAGCCACAATATTCAGGGTATGAATCGGCTGAAAATATCGTCATGTCCTATCAACGCGCCTATGGCACCGTAGATAAGATGATGGATGAGTTTCCTTGGTTTCAAAGATGCGTGAAAGCAGCCACCTTCACGGAAATCGGTGAAAGCTATGATGTGAAGGAGTTTCTTGAAAACGGAATGCAATTATCGCTTCCCCTCCGCCCCGAGACCCGCAAGGAACTTCACTTCGATTTGGGAACGGCTGCGCTCAGTGAAAATTACAACTCTATCAGACCGAACGCTTGGCGCGGAGCTTGGTCGCTTATCCGAATCTTCATGGAACGCAACGGATTCATCCATACCCAGTATTCCGGGTATGAGTCGATAGCGGTGATGCCGATTGACAAGGCGATGGCCGTCATGGAGAAATTGCAACAAAGATATCCTTGGTTCAAGGATTCCCTTCTCGCCGCGTCGGTCACCGAGGTCGGCGAGCGCCACGATGCCCTCTCCTATATCAAGGGTTCCCATGGCATCATCGTTCCGGTTCCCACCCATTCGCTTGGACTTGAGGAGCTTGATTTCTTCGGCTCCGAAATCGGTGATATGAAGAGTGCGACAGCAGAGCTATCGAAACGGAACGGGTTGGAACCACCGAAAGACCTGAATAACGAGCATTAGAAAAAAGCCCCGGCCATTTGGTCGGGGCTTTTCATCTATATGGACTCTCTAACTGTTAGTCTTGTCATCCTGCACGATACGGTCTAGGCTCTTTCCAGCCGATTGCCGCTAGACCTCCATGGCCGGTACATTCTTCAAGCGCGACGGTCTTTTTGCTCACATGAGTCTGATACCTTACATCATCCGCCGGTTCCGTTCCAGCATAAGAGCATACTTAGCTCTCATGGAAATAGACATAGCTGCGATAGGCAAGCGAACTCGGATGCATCCGATGACCCTGCTCTCCGGGTTTTGGTTCATATCCCCACTCGCGCCATTGCTTACGCGTCTTGAATCGTGCGCCAAGCTCAGGCGGAAGGTGATTCTTTACTGGTAGCCCGGTCTCTTCATTGCAGTAATCGTCAGGTATATCCGTAAACATGAAATCCCCTATTTCCGAGCACCGCAGGAACAAGTGTAGTATGCCGCAGAATCTGTAATCGTAACCGTTTCCTCCCATGCCGCAGAATCTGTAATCGTAACCGTTTCCTCCCATGCCGCAGAATCTGTTACGGTATTGTATACCGTATGATATGCGCCACATGCTTTATTGCCTGCCATAAGTGCATTATACGCATGAGCTTGTTCATTGCCCGTGATATCTGCTCCGCAGCCGTTGCAAATTGAGCGCTCTTCCGTATGGGTAACTGCGGGATGGTACACTTTCTCCGTATGGGTCACTGCGGGATGGTACACCTTCTCCGTATGGGTCACCGCAGGATGGTAGATATCATACTTATGAACATGCGCCGGGGTGTCATCCTTTTTCGATGAACTGCCTGAATTGGAGTTTGAGCCGGAGTTGCTGCTGTTGCCGCCACTCGGCTTGCTATCGGATTTTCCCTCGTTTTTCTTGGAGGATGAATCGCTCTTCTTGCTGTCGGAAGTTTCCGGGGTCTTCGCGTCGGACTTCTCTTCCTTGGCGGACTCCTGAGCCTTCTCGGTCTCCTTCTCGACGGCATCGGTATCGGCGTTCGGGTTCTTCTTGATGTTGTCCTCGAACTTCTTCACGACCTCAGCGCCCTTGTCCCCGGTCAGGGTGGAATCGCCCTTCTTCACGGCTTCCGCAACGTCCTTGGCGATGGCGGTCAGGTCATCTTTCGTTACCTTGTCCGCATCCACCTTATCGAAAGTCACGCCTGTGGCAACTGTCTTGTCGGCTTTTCCGGCGGTAACCTTCTTCGATGGCACCTTATAGATGGAGCCGTCGGCGTTCACCGGTGAGATGAATGTGACGGTATAGGTACCGGACTCACCGACCTTCACGGTCACCTGCTTGTTCGCGGCGATGGCGGTGTAGAAGTCTACTTTCCCGTCCTCATCCTCGATATGGGCGATGACGGGCGTGGAGGTTTCCGTATCCCAGCCGTCAGCCTTCACCTCAAGGGAAAGCACCATGTCCTGCTCCTCATCGTCCTTTGACTGGGACACCGCAGGGGCGTTCGCTTTGCCCGTCCAATCCGCATGTGTGATGGCATATCCACCGCCGCCGATGAGAAGCGCCGCACAGAGGATTCCTGCACCAGCCGCGCAGACCTGCTTGCGGGAGAACTCGCGCCCGAAGAGCATGAGCGGCTTCTTAGCGTTCTCCTCCTCCGTCGAATCCTCGACCTTCGGGATTCCGGCTGTCTTGTCCGCCGGGACACCCTCAGTCTCGGTGCTGTTGTCATTAAACATATTGCTGTCTTTCTTCATTTCTGTCAGTCCTTTCTGTCTTATAAGAAGATTTCCTGCTATCTATATTACCGGTAGCTCTCTACACCAACATGCCCCATAGGACATGCACGAGGATGATGAGAACGAGGATGACCGCCATCCATTTGCTGTAGTAGAACAGCCTATCGGGCAGCGTCACCATCGAAAGGCGCTCGATGCGCTTCTTAGACTCCTCTACCATCGAGTCGATGACCTTCCTGCTCCTTGCAGTCACCTCTTCGACGTTCTTTATGGTCATTTCTCCCGCCTTCTGCTGGGCGTTCGCAACTCCCATGAGCGCCATCTGATTCGCCTGATGCTGCGCATCCGCCGCGCCGTTTCTCAGCTCCTCGACCTTTTCGAGCACATCCTTCATCTCCGAAACCATGCCGCGCATCTCCCTTGCGATGCGTTCGTTACTCTGGCGCTGCTCGGCGATAAGGTCTTCCAGCTTCTTCATGGTTCCGATGAGGTCGGTCTCGTCGGTCTCGTCCTCAAGCCTTCGTCCGGCGTTTCTGGCATCCCTCGCTTCCTCGGAGAGCTTAAGCTGCTGGCCGATACCGGCCATATGCCCGTCCGACTGCTCAAGTTCCCTCTTCACTTCGCTAAAATGCTTTGCCATGTAATCTTCGCTCCTTTCCATCCGTCAGTCCTCCAAACCCTTGCCCCTCTTCTCGCGCACGCGGATAGCGATGGGCGTGTCGAGCAGATAGGAGAGGTTGTGCACCGCATCCGCGACCGGCACGGCATCCGCCATGCTCCCGCACATGTGTATCGCCTTCCAATCCTTCTCGCCCTTCACCGTCACCTCGACAAGAAAACGTTCCTTTTCCATCTCTTTCCTCGACCTTACCGGTCTTTTCTATCGGATAGGGACAGCCTATCGCATCAGGTGTCCCTTTGTCTGGACACCTCTAGGGTTCACGCAGGTTCACCCCGCAGTTCGGGCAGAACTTCGGGACATATTCGGAAAACTCCTCGAACAGCGGCTCTTCACTCTCCTCAGAATCCGTCATATCCTCCTCGACGCGCCCAGCCCATCCGCAGTCGGAGCACCAGATGCCGTCCACGGGGTTTACATTTGCGGCTTTCGAGTGGGCGCTCCCTATGGTGATGAAAATCCTACTCATCGTTCTCAGCCCTCTCCCCATTGCTCTTCTCACGCACTCCGGCTTCCTTCCGCATCGCGGCAATTAGCTCCTCGGGCGTGATTCCGAGACCGTCCGCGATAGCGAAAAAGGACGCAAGGCTCGGCAGACGCGATGGCTTTCCCCCGCTTCCGGCCATCCCGGCAAACCAAGCGGATTTACTGATTCCGCTTTTCTTGATGGCGTTGTCGAGCGTCATCCCCTTCTCGTACACGATGCGGCGCACCGCAACCGCGAAACACCCGAGTTCCGGGAAACGCTCAACGGCTTTCTCCGCCTGTGGCTTACCCGCCATGGTATCTCCTTTCTTACGGCTAGCTTGATTACTGGTAATATATCATACCACCAAACCAGATAAATCTTCAAGACGATACTCCATATATCCCGCACAAATAGGACAACAAACCAGCTTGAAAGCAACCCAGCAATATAGTAAGATAGACTCGTAAACCTATATCTGTTTACATGGAACGGTCGGTAATTCGTCCGTCATGCAAACTAACAGACTTATTAGAATTGACATTAGAAAGAAGGTCATAACATGCGAACCTACCAACACCCGATATACCAAGACAACACCATGGCAATTCGCGCCGAATATGATGAGGAAAAACGAGTCTTCGATTTGATGAAGAAGTTCCTCTATATCGTCGGGACGATAACGGCGATAGTTGTTTTCCTTTTGCTTCTCGTTAATTCCCCTGCCCTGATAACTCAGACAGGTGCAATTGGAATCATTGCACTCGTTCCCGTCCTGCTGGCTGCAACAGCCTTTACCGGGTTTTACGTCGGCACGGTACCGGCTGGCTACATCGCTGCATGGCGTGCAATCAAGCGCTCAAAGCTGTTCGTGTGGGGTAACGCTCTCGGACTGCTCCTCATAGCGACGCTTCTTCTTTCCATCCCGGCTGCATTCGCGCCCATTGCCTTCCTTCTCCAGTGGTTGAAGGTGTCGAATCTCAAGCGTCAGCTTGACGCGAACGCATAGTGAGGTAAACTGGACGCGTTTTCTTCCTTCGTGGAGAAACTTTCTTGCTTTAGCCCGCTGCTCCCTGATGTGCGACATTAAGGGAGCAGCGGGCGCTTTTATGCCGATTCTCACACACCCGTATAGCGGCGCAAGCGGAATATCCCGCCCGCGCCGCTTTTTAATTAACGCTCGCCGTTCTCCTTGTTCGGTTCCGGGCGTTCCTGCGTAGGTGCCTGTTGCGCCCGCTGGGAACCGCCGCTTCCGGCGTTTCCGCCGCTCTTCTTCCCTTTCGGCATGACCGTCGAGGATACTTCCGCCCTGAGTTCGTCGGCTCCGCGCCAACAGGCGAGAATCAGGCGCTTGACCTCCGAATCGTCCGCGATATCCGAATCGGGGCGCGGGAGTTTCAGCTTGGGGATATCCACGATTTCCATGCCCTCCATACCGCGTATCTCCTTGCGGTACTTCCGGTAGACGCTTCGGATTTGCGCAAGGTACCTCTCCTTCGTTTCCGTTCCCATCGCCTTTTGCCGCTCGATATCCCTCTTCTCCGCAACGGCTGCGCTTCCTTCCGCATGGATGGATTTCGCCACGTTCGCCGTGAACGCAGCTTCCAGCCCCTTTGTTCCGAGGTCAGCATCGAGCTTCGCCACGGAGAAGGCATAGCGGTTGTTGTCCGTGTCGGTAACGTACATGCGCCCCCTCTTGAACTCCGTGTCAACGCCCCATGATTCCAGAAGCTCGCGGTAATCATAGATGTTCTCCGCTTCCCCGGCGGCGATACGGCACAGCTCTCGCAAGTTCGTCTTATAGGAGTCGATGCCGCGTGCCGCAAGTTCCTTCTCGATACGGGACGGTTGCTTCTTATGGACGGAGGAATTGCGCTCGCCCTCCACGACCTGTTTCAACCCCCACTCGTGGTCGAGGTCGCGGATGCGGCTGGCACGTTTCACCTTGGCGCTTTTCCCGCGCCCCTCATCGAGCCGCTTGCCCGTGGAGAGGTCGGTACGGTTGATGACGATATGGATGGCATAGCGATGGGTCTTGTCCGCCTTGCAGTATTCGTTGTGGAGTGCCATCACTATCTGCTGGTTCGGGTAGTGCTTCCCCACGTACTCCTTGGCATACCTCATGCATTCTTCCGGTGAGAGCCTGCCGCCGTTTAGGTCGCACTCGTCTGGGTTGAACCCGAGAATCTGGTGAAACAGAATCGTGTTCTTCGCTTCTTTAAGCTCCCCGGTCTTTTTGTCCCTCACGCGCCGTGCTGACTTGTTGTGACCGTACATCTCCCTCGTCATCCACATGTGGTGCGCCCAGCGCTTCGGGTTGGTGCATCCATCCATGTTGAGGGAATCGCGCACGAGCACTTTGCGGTCATCGTTGATGTAGCCGCGCAGGTTCTTCATGTGCCCGTTACTCTGCACGCCCGTCTGCTTGATGATGGTCATCTGTGCTCACCTCCTTTTTTTCGTCTAGGTACTCCCAGTGATAACCTCCTGCCGTGCCACCTCTGTCGATAGCCTTGCGTATCGAATTGCCATTTCGTAACCCTACTGCCCTTGCTGCGTCACTGAGCGAAACGAACTGGTTGCCGGTTTCCGCACAGCGCACCTTCTTTGCTGTTGGTTGGTTGCGCCCTCTGTTATCGCGCTTATCAGGTGCCGGATTCACGTACTCCCACGTGTATCCCCCGGCCTTGTGTCTATCACCTCGCGCTACCGCCCTTATCGAGTTGTTGTTTATTCCTGTATCTCGTGAAGCATCTGCGATAGATTCATACATCTTCCCGGTCTCTAAGCACCGTATGGCTGTTTTTCTCGGTACCGTATATTCTTCGGCATTGTCTATTCTTGACTCCAAATCATCTGGATAGCACCAATGTTTGCCGTCAAAGGTGCGATAGGGATTTTTACAGCAATGGCCAATCCCCGTCCGGGCGCTTCCCTGTCTGTCTCCATACTCCGCCGAAGCGGCTTTGATGGACTCATAGCGCTTTCCGGTCTCAACGCAGACCACAGTGCGGGTTTTTCCGTCCCTTTTGAGGATATTCTCGATTTCCCCTTTAGCAAGCGTGCTGTATTCATCGCTGTTTACAAAATGGTACCCTCTTGCATAATGTGATTTGCTTTTTACTGCTTGCTGGATATTGTCTTCTTTGATATCTAAGTCCCTTCCCGCATCGGCATAGGTTTTGTATCGCGTACCCGTCTCAAGGCAGACGACTTTATAAGGAGTACTCTCCGCTCTCGCGGCGGCTGCTTTCTCTTCACTGTATTCGCTCTCTCTAATCCAGTGATACCCTTTCGCGGTCTTGCCGGTGTTCAGAGCGCGACATATACTACCCCTGCTGATTCCAAGCTCTATTTCCGCTTGGCTTTGCGTCTCGAATCGTTTCCCTGTCTCTAGGCAAATAACCGGCGTGACCTGATTCCCTTTCGTAAAATCGGGAATCCTGCCCAACTCGTAGTCGATAAGGTAGCACCAAGCGATTCCGTTCCTGTCTAGCTTTGATTTGTCAATAGCTGTTTTTAACGAATAACCGATTTCACGCTGCGCGTTTGCGATACTCGGATAGCTCTTTAACGTATCCAGCCGGATGACCGGAAGAGGAACTTGTGCACGTTCTCCGCCATACCCACAGTAAGGGCATCCGCTGTTGCTGATGACCTTCGACCGGATTGCCAGTCGATACGGTCTATCGCAATGCGGGCACCTCCACCACGCCTTCTCTGTTGCTAGAGGTCTGACCTTCCACGGCGTTTGCTTCCCGTTTCGTTCTTTGTCCCATTCCTCAGCAATCGCAGGATACTGTACGGCAAGGCTGTCTTTGGACGCATTGAAAACCGCACCATCGAAATCAAAGCCGATTGCCTTGAGACGCGCAACCTGTGAAGTATCGAGCTTTCCTTCCCGATAGCTCTTCCTCAGCTTGAAGACAATATAATTCTTTGTTCTCTTGGCATCGCTCATAGCTGCCCTCCGTTTTGTGCGGCTATCTCTTCCAAGAAGGATATCTTTTCGTCAATGGTCGTTGACGGATTAAGCGCTTCGCGCAGCTCTTCTTCAAGCTCGCGCTGGTCTTTTATCTCGTCGATGACATGAAAATCTTTCGGTTCATATATCGGCTTTTCTCCTTGCTCGCTCTTCTTTTCATAGGCGCGTTCCATGCGCTCTTGCATCCCCGCGATGCCGCCGAGGGAGCCGAAATTGTTGCAGAGGTCGAATACAAGTGGCGTTCTGTTTCCACCGGATGTGAGGGCACGCCCGAGCTGCTGCTGAAAAATAACGGGGGACTTTGTGGGGCGCACCATAACGATTGCGTCGATTCCCTTGACGTGAACAGCTTCATTAAGCTGATTGATACAGTAGAGCACCTTCAACGCCGAGCTGCTGTCCTCTTTGAACTCTTGAAAGTCACGGGAACCGTAAGGGTCTGCACTCGTGGTCTTATATGCGTGAACCTCCTTGTTCACACGACCGAACCACTCGCGGCGAAGAAGCATGAACTCCTGTAGCTTCTTTTGGTTCGGGCAGAATACGATGACCTTGCTGTCGCGCTTCCTGAGATGCTTTGCGATGATACGGTCGATGCCGTCCGCATCTTGAAGAGAACGTCGCAACTCCTCATACTTCTTGACGAATTTGGAGTATTTCTTCTTCTCGCGCACCTTTTCGATGGATACCTTTAACTCCCCTAGCTCTTTCGGCGCATCGTAAAGTGCTATGACGTACTTCGGCATGGGAAGTACACCGTCAAGCCATGCTTCCTCAAGCTCCATGCTGCTTGCAATGTTTCCGACAAACATCTCATCCGCCATGTTGCGCCCTTTGTCCGAATAACGAATGGGCGTTGCGGAAAATCCGACTATCTTTGCATCGGGATTATTTTCCACAACGTATTGAACGCCCTTTCCCCATTCAGGTGCCCCGCAGTGATGGAACTCGTCTGCCACTATCACATCGCACTGCGGAATCTCATCCCCGCATCTTGCTTTAGCCATTGCGGTTGCATAGGTCATAAATTGCAGATTCTTCGGAGTGAATCCGGGAGCGATATCGGAAAGGTTCGCCATCTGGTCGATGTACATGTAATCATTGGTACCGAGAAGAAGGAAGTTTTTTCCCGGATTGTCCTGTGCCATCTTAGCAATGATGACGAATTTGCCCGTGCCGGTTGGTTGCACGACACAAGCACGGTTGCTATCCCTGAGCATGGCACAGAGGTTATCGTAGGCTTTCTGATTGTGCGGGTAGAGTTCGATTCCTTCCATTTTCATTTTCCCTTCCGTGGAAACATATCTTGCATCATCGCTTCATTCGTGAGTGTCCGGTTCCCAGACTTTACCGGCTCCCTTCCGTTTACACTCACGAACCCGTCAAAGAGAATCTTAAATACTGGCTCGGTGGTCTCCACTGCGTTGTGCCTTGCAAACGGGTCGTAGGCATCGTGAACGAAAAAATACGTTCCGTTCTTGCACGCAACATGGGCAACCTTCTTGCAAACGGGGCACCGGGCGCGAAGCTCCCGGAAATGCACCCATTCGTTTTTTGCCTTTTTCTCTTCGCTCATCTTGCGCTGCTCCATTCCAAACTCCGTCAAACGGTGGACTTGTCAGTAACGACTTCTGGATATCCGTTTTCATGTTTGGGTAATCGGGATTCCGATTTTTTCCGCTTCCTCCTCAGACATACCCAAATCTAGGATAGAGAGAAACATCATTCCAAATTCTGTCGGTTCTATCCAAGCGCCCTCTTCCGGCTTCCTATCCACGCATCGTGAAAAGCCTTCGTAGTATTTCGAGCGCCCGTTGATATCTGCGAGCGTTTCCCCATCAAGCTCTATCAAGACATGAGGTTTCGCGTTGTATCGTTTCGCTTTCACGAAACGGAAGGAAGGATGAAAGTGTCCCTTCATATCGTGCTCGCCAACCCTCATGCTTTCGGCAACGAATAGAAGCTCGGCAACTGGTAGGATACCGACCTTCTCGGGCATCCGCTTTTTCAAGATAGCTTCCGCAGATGCCATGCTCCGCAAACTCCCCGTGTCTTTGTAGTACACCATACTCTATTTATCCTTCCTGCTCTGCATCTGGGTTATCAAAATCGTCGATTCGGATTTGGATGTTGTTGCGGTCTGCTTCCCTTCGGAGCGCAGCAAGGGCTTCCGCGACCTCCATAAACGTCTCCACTTCACGCGCGAGGACGCGCTGCGCTTCCCCCACATCGAACACCTTGATGCCATAGGTGTTCAAGAACTTCATGAACTGGTTCAGGTTCGTTCCCTGCTTCGCGAGTTCGTGTGCCGTCTTTTTCAAAGGCTCGGTGTCGATGACCTTGATTGTCACGTCATCGGAATGGATAAGTAACGTACGGGCATATTCGGAAACCGTCATACCGTAATTCGCGGCTTTTCGCTTGAGTGTTCTCTTCTCCCGTTCAGACAATCTGATGAGAACTGCGGTTTCTCTTTTTGCCACCTTCATCACTCCCCTTCTGTATTTTCTCATAATCTCATAGTCGTATCGGTGCCGCCACCGTTTGACTATGACACGAAAGCGACGGTTCACTTTGCTGAGTAACGGGAACCGGCAATCCTAAATTGTCGATTCGTTAAGCGTAAGCGTCCTCCCGTCAAGGCTCCGAAAGCCGCTCGGGAGCAAGATGGAAGTGTATGGAAAAGTCTCGTTTACGTGACTTTGTATATACGCTTCCCAAATCTTGCAACTCGAAGAGCGGCCTTGGCCGGTGAGCACTGATATTCTATCAGAGCGAGAGCAGAAAAGGCATGGAAAAGGGGGTGCCGCCGCACCCTTTCCCATGCCTTTTCTGCGGGGTTTCCGGCTTGCCCGGAAACCAAGAACCCGAGGTGCCGCCACCTCGGGTTCCCATCATCTGCGAAGACAAAATCAATTCCATCGAAGACCCGGCCTGAGCCTTCTGAACATTCTTGCGTAACAACCGCTACTTGGAAGCAATCGCCTTGTATCGCTTTGCTCGAACTTCTTGATACAACTCGACCCAATCGGAGAGAGTATTTCCCCGGTTTCCGTATTCGCTATCGTATAGACATAGCGAAGCCCCTCCTTTCCGCAAACGCATGTTGCAGAATGGGTTTCGTCAACCTCACATCCGACTATCTCCCACTCGCGTCTGGCACCTTCCCAATCATCTGCAACCGAAAGCCCTATCACGGTGCCGATTAAATTATCGGTATAGAGATTTCCCATGATGCGCATCCCATTTCTCTCATTGCTTCAATATGAAAACGGGCACCTCGATTAGTGCCCGTTTTCACTATCCACGATTTCGTTGAAAATCAATTTGCTAATTCGGATTGCAAGCCGCCGTTGCAATATCAAAGACCTTGAATGCCATGACCGTTATAGTATTCGTACATATCATACTTGTCGTGAAGCCAGAAATGCCTGCCCGTCCTTTTGCTCGTTCCGACGTGTGCGGGTTCCCCGCAAATGGGGCAGATTCCCTTTAGGTCGCGCCAATGCGTCCAGCGCGGATACATCACAAAGCCTTTGACTTCTGTGCTGTCATTTTCCAACCGTTTTTTTCCAAAGCGGTCAGCTCTTCGCGCTGCCGGATACCAAGTCCACTAACACGTCGGCCTAATGGAATCTTGACCAACCTCCTGATGGCTTCCGCCTTGCTCGCACCAATGCCGGGAACGCATTTCAAAAGCGACACGACCTCTATACGTTTCGCGTCCTCCTCATTCAAGGCATCAGTAAATGCTAGTTCACCAGACTTCATACGTGCCTTGAGAACGGCACGGCGCTTTCGAGCCTTCATGGCAAGCTCCAATGCGTGCGCACGCTCCTTGTCGCTGAGATTCGGCAGATGGTTCTCTTTCTCGTTCATCGCTACTTCCTACTTCAACTCGTTATCCCAAACGTTATCGTCCGTCTGCGCCGCGTGTTTCCAACGGCCTGCATCCGCCCGACCGTTCCAATCGGCGATGAACTTCTCGATAGCATCAGCACATCCGCTGTCGAGTGCTTCCGCCCACCTCCTGTTATTTTCATCACACCAATTCTGAAATACCGCGAACTCGGTGACACCGTTCTCGACGATGTACCTTCGCATCGCCCGCATCTGCTCGAAAAACTTCGCGGTGGCGGGAACCATGGTGATTAGGTTCATCTTCCATACCCCTCTTCCGAAATGAATCCGGCTACCGGCTTCGCTTCTTCTCTAATAAAAGCGCCCGTCGATGTATTTCTCAATAACCGGCGAAAGTCCGCTATCGAGCGCTAGCGACCAGCAGTCGTTGTTCTCATCGCACCAGTCCTGAAAATCGGTGAAGTCTGTGATGCCATTCTCGCGTATGTGTTTCCGCATCGCACGCAGCATGTCGTGCTTCGATTTTTCCGATTCCGTTACCATCAAGCCCATCCCTTCATCACCATCCCCTTAACCAAGCTCCTCGGCAAGCAGTCGGACGATGAGCTTGGTCATGCTCTCCCCCGTCTCGACGCGGTGGAGTTGCGCTTCTTTGTGGAGCCAAGCCGGGATGAGGAGACTGATTTTCTTGAGTTCCACCTCGTCCGTCTCATGCTTGCCGGAACCTTCCTTCTGGATATCCGCCATCTCGCGCTTGGACTTCTGCGCGCTCGCCATGAACGCGTTCGCTGTGGTCTTGTTAGCCATTGTTCTTCTCCTCTTCGTTCAGAACCGAATCTGCAAGCAGCTCAATCGGGGCGACCACATGGCTCTTCGGGTCGTACTCCGCCACGGACACACCGACTGCTGCGGCACGTGAGAGGGCAACGGCGCGGGGAATCTTCGCGATGATTGGAACCTCCTCGCCCTCAAGGTACTCCACGAGCTGACGGTCGAGTGTGCCGTAGGCATAGAAGTTGTTGACGATGACATACGCTTTTGCGCCAGTGCCGGACTCACGCACGATATCGAGCGTTCTCAGCGTCGGCTCCATGTCGCGCGTGCTCGGAAGCATGGGCACGAGGATGAGATTCGCCGCGCGGCACCAATCGTTCACACCGCCCACGAGCACGCCCGCCGTATCGACAACCTGAAAATCGCACTCCTCCGCGAAATCAGGGTCATCGCAGACCTCATGGACGGAACCGCCCTGCGGGTCGGTAGTGACGAACGCCACGGTCTTGCCGCGACGCTCAAGCGCAAAGGAAAGCTCGTCCGCGATGGTGGTCTTGCCGACTCCGCCCTTCTGGTTGAGCATCAAAATCGTGTACATGTTAGAAGTCCTTTCTGTCCTGTTTGAAAAACGCTACTCACGGGAATCGGATGCGCGCACAAGCCCGTAACAGACGGTGACGGAAAGTGCCGAGCACACGGCGAATACCGCAGCAGCCACGTTTCCGAAAACGACCGAAACCGTAAGTGTGAGAAACACCCACCATCCGACGGTCACCGCGAATAACAGGCCGAGGAAGAGCATGAAGGGGATTTCCCGCACTGAATCGCCACGAAGGTGCATTACGTCCTCCCTAGAACGGAATATCCGCATCATACGTTTCCGGTTCCGCAGACTGCCCCTTGGCAGAAACCGTATCCTTCCCGACACCCTTCGAGTCCGCAAACTCGATATCGGTCACGAGAACGGAAAGGGCATGGCGCTTCTCCTCGTTCTTCATCCAAGAGTGGTAGCGGAGCCGTCCGTCCACCGAAACCTTCTTCCCCTTGGTGAGATAGGGAGCAAGTGCTTCGGCTCGCGCACCGAACAGGGCGCAATCGACAAACACCGGCGCATCGACATATTCGCCGGTCTCGCTGTCCTTCTTCTTCTCGTTGATGGCGAGTCCGAAGGTGAGGACACTCGTGGCATCCCCCTTTTTGCGAAGCTCCGCATCGCGCGTGAGGTTGCCCATGATGGTCACTCGGTTGATAGCCATTGTCTTTCCAATCTCTCGATGGTGTTTGCGGAGGATTCTGGAATCCTCCTGCCGGGAAAACTTTCGTCCCTTGCTGTCTATAAATATAGCAGACCAGAATACCAGCAACCCAGAGAGCAAGATAACCACATAGATTGCACACACTTACGCTGCAAAGATAAGGGCGTGTGAAAAGCAACGCTTCACACGCCCTAAGCACGTATCTACTCTGCTACGAGCCATTGTTCGAGCCATCGCTGCACGGCAAGCGTCGCGAGCGCGTCGGCAAGCGACCCGTGCGCCCTGCCCGTCCACTCGTATCCGATGTGGTCGGCGGCATCCACCAGCTTGTAGCGCCTTCCCATGAACCACGTGAACAGGTTCATGGTGTCCGTGATGCGTGCATCCTCTCTCGGGCGCACCCCGACGGCGGAAAGGAATCCGAGGTCGAATCCGACGTTGTAGCCGATAATCTCGTCCGCCCCTGCAAAGATTTCCCTCAGTCGCGGTATGGCTGTCTCGATAGTCGGCAGGTCTGCCACGTCCTCCGGGTAGATGCCGTTGACGGCGCTCGCGTGCGGCCATTCGGTCTTCACGGTCGGTCGGAACCTCTCATCCAACAGGACGGAACCGTCCCTTCCGATGATGGAGATGGTCAGAATCTCATCCGGGTCGCTACCGTTCGGATGAAGACCGGTGGTCTCGGTGTCAAAGCAAATGCTGTTCATATCTATCACCTAATCCATGTAACCGTAGACCGTCGTATAACGGTCTTCCTTGTAGTCGAGGAACCCGTAGTAATCGTGCTTTGCAAGCTCGAATGCACGCTCTTCGCGGCTCCTGTCCAAGGTGCTGATATATGCGACTGTGGCATCGTCCGGCACCATGCCTTCCTCATCCTCAGTCACGCCGTCCCGGACTCTCCTTGCCGCTTTATTGTGCCCATAGGCTTCCCGCGTCATCCACATGTGGTGCGCCCAGCGCTTCGGGTTCGTACAGCCGTCCATGTTCAGACTGTCGCGTAGAATCACCTTTCGGTCATCGTTGATGTAGCCGCGAAGATTCTTCATGTGACCGGAACTTTGCACACCGGTCTGCTTGATACGTGTATCATTTGATATAGGCGAATTTTGTTGTCTTCGGAAAGGATTTGATATGGACTCGGTAATCGAATACGTAACCGTTCCCTTCATGGGCTTTGATGTTCTTGCTATTGCACTCGATGGAATCCCAGTCAAGAATCATCTCCCCGCCCCTCTTGCCGCTGCACTGAAAACTGCGAACCAGTGGCGCAACCTTGGCTTCTCCCCGAAACCCGGTGCAAAGAAATTTAATCTGCATCCGAACTGTATGGCGAAGCGAACATACACATACTTTCACAAGGACGATGTGATGGATGACTGCGGGCACACTCCGAATGAGTCCGGTTCGTATCTTCTGCATGAAGAGCAGCTTATTACCAACTTAGAAGAGTCCACCGGACATGGCGGTCTTCGCAGCTATGGTTACCCGGCATTCTGATTGCTCATGCCTTTGCTCCATCTTGCGTCCCTTCCTCCTCATAGTGAATCGTCTTCTCGCTCCCGCAATCGTCCATCCTCATCGCTTCCCTAAATCTGTTTTTGTGGGCACTGCTCCCATGCCGGAAAGGATATCGCGTTCCGACAGCTTCCGGTTCCCCGTGACCTCCGGCTCCGTCCCATGTTCGCGACGGTAACCGTTTGCGAAAAATCGGAATACCGCTTCCGTCGTTTTCACCGGGGCGTGCCTGACGAACGGGTTGTATTCGTCATCGACGAAATAGAAGGTTTCATCCCTCTTCGCGATATGCGCCGGGCGCTTGCAAGCCGGGCACCGTGATTTCAGGTCACGGTAATGTAACCACTCAGAATCAGTCATCGGCATATTCCCAGTGGTAGCCACCGGCCATCCCGGATGCAGCTGAACCGATACCGTTCGGCGATATCTTTGTTCTCTCCGCCCCGTCCTTTCTGCCTTTGGACGGTTCCGGTGCCGTCCCCCTTGCTGCTATCTGTAATTATAGCTATGCGGCATACCAGCACACTCCACAACGCGAGACTCCACGCCTTCTCCATGGAACTCGGGTCATTAGGGGCGAGCAGCCCCTAATCTGAGGGAGCGCAAGCGACCGCGCCACGGAGAGTCCCTGCGAGACCGTGGGGTGTCAAGAAAAGCCAACCTCCCGTCGCGGAGCCACCGACCCTCCTTTCCCCGCCCCGAGTCCCCGTTTCCGCAACGCCCCCGCGCCTTCACGCCGCCCGCAGGGCGGTTCCAAAAAAACCAAAGAAAAAGGGCACCCTCCCGGATGCCCTAGCTCCTTTACCGACCGAACTCCTCCCGATAGCGGTTATGGTCTGCTAGTGCTTACCTCTTGTTACGGTAGCGGCGCTTTTCCATCTGGTAGTCGTACTCCATACCCGCAAGGTAGACGCACCACACGCCGACCACCATGAAGAGCGTACCCATAACAAACTCGATTGTCGCCCAGACCGGCGCATCCACGCTCGCAAGCATGAGTGTGTACGCCATAATCCCGCAGCCGATAAGGATTGCACCATAGGTCTCAAGCTCCCTGACGTTCTTCATCTTGAAGTCCCTTCTGCCATGGGGCGGCTCGGTTGCCGTCCCCCTTGCTGTCTATAAATATAGCAGACCGGCATACCAGCAAGCAGGTGAACCGTACACTCCATACATCCTGCATATCCTGCACGAAAAAAGGGCACCCTCCCGGATGCCCGTCCTTTCCCTATCCGAGGTCGATATACCTGCCGACCGCATCGGTATACCCTCCATGCGCAATCCTCCGCCCGCTCGGGTTCTTCCTGACGAATCCCGCTTCCTTGCGGTCGAGATAATAGCGGTGGTTGCACACACGGCACCACCCGGCAAGCTCCCTTCCGCCGCGAACCAAGTTGAACGCTTCCGCTGGCAGCACACGCCCGCACCTAGGACAGCGCTTCTTTGTTGGCAGCATCCTTTTCCTAAACCTCCTCCCCGGCATCCGTCAGCTCATGGACAAGCCATTCCGCTCGAAGCGGTTTCTTCTCTTTTTTCCCGTCGTGCGCGACGTGCAGCCCGTACACGTCATACGACCACGCTCCGGCAATCCCGACAATCAACCAATCGCGTCCGTCCCCTCCGTAAAGGGTCTCACCGAACATGACCGGCTTGCCGTCTGCGCAAAGCATCTGCCCCTTCGCCATTCGCTTCTCTCGCCTGCATTTGCGCTTGTAGACAGCATCAAGGCGTTTGAATGCCCCTCTCTTCGAGTTCTCCATGCTCCTCTGATACTCCCCCTTGAGGTTCAGAAGCTCTTCCTCAAGATTTGCCGCTTCCGAAGCCGAATCGACCAGACGGTTCAACAGTGCCAATGCCCCGTCCCTCATCGCCCCGTCAAACGCCTGCTCGACGGCATACCTCAGAAGCCGCACGTCCTTCTCCTCGATTTTCTCCTTGCCCATATTCATCCCTTCTCTAGCGCCGTCCGAACGGCTTCCCCATGTCATACCAGCTTCGTCCCTCGTAGCCGCGTCCGCACCCGTAATGGCCGATGACCCTCCACCCGGAAAGGTCGAGGTCGTAGAGCCTTGTAAGCTCCTCTCCATACGTTCGCTTTCCCTGTCGCACAAGCTCCTCGTCGCTTGCGTTTATGTACAGTTCCCCGTACCGCTCGAACACGTACTCGACCCGCTTGCCACTACCGATAACATCCCCTGCGCAGACCTGCCACGGGCGCAGGGGCTTACTCCCCGCGCTCATCCTTACGGCTCCAAGTAAATCTCGACCATGATGCAACGCTGCGTCTCGTCCTCGCAGGAAAGCCAGGACGGGTTCAGTGTGAAAGAACTCACGTCATCCTCCCCATGCTGCAAGACCAGCCCGCGTTTGCCAAAGAAAGTCGCTCCCGTTATGAGTCCAAACTCCCATTCCTCTGGATAATGGACGCGAAAGCGGTAACAATCCCCTTTCAGGCTATCCATCAACTCCTTGACCTTCATTCCGCTCATCCCTCGTCCTCCTCATTTTTCAGCTCGATACAGATGGTCGGCTCGACCTCCATGAGCGGGAAGATATAGCCGACCTCCCTTTCAAGGATTTGCGGGTGTTCGTCAGGGTAGAACTCCTCCGCATCGCCTAGATAGTGCTCAATCGTAGTACCCGTCGAATCATAGCTTCGAATCGCGATTTCACCCTGAATGTAAGTCTCCTCGAACAGCTCCCCGAGCGTCATGCTTCCTCCTCTAGCCGATTCCGTGACCGAATATGCGGGCATCCGTGCAGGCATCCTCAAAAAGACTGTAATCGCCGTCAAACCCGAACCTATGACAATAGCGCTCGATGAGCCTTTCGTACCTATCGTAGTCCTCATCGGCATATGCCCGGTTCACTCGGTCGATTGCCCTGCGGCGCTCCTCCGAAACATCCAAAGTAGCCATCTTGAAGTCCCTTCTGCCTTTGGGAAGCTCTGCTTGCCGCCCCTCTTGCTGTCTATAAATATAGCAGACCGGCATACTAGCAAGCAGGTGAACCGTACACTCCATATATCCTGCATATAAAAGCGAAGAAAAAGGGCACCCTCCCGGATGCCCTAAATGCCTATGGATAAAGCCCTACCCTCCAAATCTTTTCCTCACCCGTGAACGTATCTGTGATTACGCATCTGCCGCCCGCCGCATACCTGAGACCATTCGGCAGCGCTTCCGCCGCCCTGCGGCACCTCGTCCAAAAACTCAGGTACCCGTTTCCGCTGAACCCAACGGCAATCTCATCGTCGAACTCGTCCATCGCATCTTCCGCCGGTTCCGATTCCAGATAGAGTACCACGCCGTTTTCGTTCTCTCGCGTGTAGTGGTATCTCGCCATACTCATGATTCCTTTCCGTCTACTCGGCAAGCCCGGTAACTTGCCTACCTGCTAACCAGCATTATAGCATGCCAGCACACACCACAATGCGAGACTCCACGCCTTCTCCATGGAACTCGGGTCATTAGGGGCGAGCAGCCCCTAATCTGAGGGAGCGCAAGCGACCGCGCCACGGAGAG
>ERZ857951.395-NODE-395-length-58325-cov-8.555535_pt1 | contig 58325 bp, 49 predicted proteins | sample MGYA00519759_ERZ857951 | MGnify/ENA primary metagenome ERZ857951 (study PRJEB31778, sample SAMEA3449377) | human gut metagenome | biome: human gut; feature: human-associated habitat; material: faeces | place: United Kingdom | collected 2010/2012 ...
CCCGACCGGTGGTGTCTGAGCGAAGCGAGTTCCGCCGGTCAGTGAAGGAAAGCCTTAGCGGACCGGTCCTGGCGAACCGGTCTGACGGTATAAAAACCGGAATCGGAATAGAAAGAAAAAAAATAGACCTACTATTATTTGAACAGATGATAGATTTTGGGAAAAATAATATCTAATAGATATAGATAAAAGTAAATCTTAAAGTCGAATTAAAAAATAATAGTATGAAAATTTTTTGGAAAGTTATCGTTGCTGTGATTGCCTTCTCTTTATTGGGGATCATGATTGTTCTAGGAACAGCTTATATTAAAAGTGTGGAACGGCATACCTATCTTGCTGACAATAAGGTATTGAGTGATAAGTATGTGTATGAAGAATTTTCGAATGGGAAAAAGAGGGTGAAAAACCGGGCTACGCAACAGGTGATTTTGGATCGTTTAGAGTGGCTGGTGACCGGTGATAAGGCCGATTCTTTAGCTGTGTTTTGCCGGAAGGGGAAAAGGGGATATCTGAATTGTTATACCGGCGAAGTGGTGATTCCCGCACAATATGAACGGGCCTGGGTGTTTTCGGAAGGATTGGCGGCTGTGATGTCGGGAGGGAAGATCGGTTTTATTGACCGGCAAGGACGGACAGTTATCCCGCCGACCTGGAGCTATCCGGTCGGTAGTCAGGAGATGGATTATCTGTTTAAAGGAGGCTATTGTGCCGTCTTCGACAATGCCCGGCAATGTGGTTTGATCGATCGCAATGGACAATGGAAAGTTGCACCTCGATACGATTATATTTATATGCCCGAAGAAGGACTTCGGATACTTCAAAAAGGAGATCGGTGGGGGGTTTTGGGTGATTCGTTACAAATCCTTATGCCAGTGGAATACGATTGGCTGAAAATAGTACCCGAAGGGATAGTCTGTATTCAGGGGGGCAAGCAACAAGTGATCGGAAAAGATGGAAAAACGGTGGTCCGGCCTTTTGTATATGATGCTATCCTTCCCCTGTATTATTCTACTGGAGAATATTTCGATAATGGAGAAGAAAGGATGAACCGAAGCCGCTATTTTTCTTATTCGGTTTGGAATCCCAAAGGAAACCGGTATGGACTGATGGATGCAGAAGGTAAACGGATTACAGAGGCTCTTTATAGTGATATCGAGGCCTTGTCGGAGGATCTCTATCTATGCTCTATAGAGGATGGACTTTACCGGATAACCTTGAATTATAACAGATAAACTTTTTCAAGGCTGCTAAACAGGATAAATCTTTGCCAGAGAATGAATTTATTTTGTAAATTTGACGCGAATTGGTAAATAGGATTGGACCGACAAAAAGTGTATACTTATGAAATATCTGGCAAGATTTATTATGTGGCTGGCCGGCTGGAAATACAAAGGTGAATTGCCTGCAGAGAAAAAAGCGGTGATTATATCTGTTCCTCATACTTCGAATTGGGATTTCTTCTGGGGAGAACTGGCTTTTTTGAGTCAGGGTATTCCGGCTTTTATTTTGATGAAGAAGGAATTCTTCTTTTTTCCGCTCGGGATGATTCTGCGGGCATTGAATGTGATACCGGTGGATCGCGGTAATAAAGATAGTCAGTTGGTAGAGCAGATGATTACCGAGTTTAAACAACGCGATTCGATGTATTTGTGTATCACCCCTGAAGGAAGCCGTAAAAAGCGGAAGAAATGGAAGAAGGGTTTTTTGGTTATTGCGAAAGCGGCAGGTGTTCCGGTTTATTTGGGCCGCATCGATTATAAAGGAAAATATTGTGAAGTGGGGCCTTTGTTTTATCCGACGGAGGATGTGGATGCTGATTTAGCCTATATTATGAGTACTTACCACGATGCTAATCCAAAGTATCCGGAGAATTTTTCTAATGGTAATTAGTACGCTCCGGAGAATAGTTTTTTTCGGAAGCGTATGTATTTTTCTTGGAAGTGCCGGAGGAGGTTGCGGTAACCAAGAAAAGAGGCAGAAGCCTGTTCTGACTGAAGAAGTACCGAAAATTACCGTTGAGCGTGTCGTTGCGGATACCTCCGGACAAAAAGAAGATTCCGGAACCGAACGGCGGATGCGCCAATTAGGATTGGTGGATATCGGGGAGGTCGATCCTACGATTGCTGTACATTTGGTGTATGCTACATCCGATAATTTTGCCGGAAAGGTGCTGTATCGGGATATCCGGAAAGCATTTCTGTTACCGGAGGCCGCCGGGCGTTTAGCAGAAGCCCAGCGAAAGTTGAAACTTCTGAGGCCGGAATTGAGTCTGCTCGTATATGATGCAGCCCGTCCGATGAAGGTGCAGCAAGAAATGTGGGATTTGGTCAAAGGGACTGAAAACCGGGTGTATGTCAGTAATCCCCGGAATGGTGGTGGATTGCATAATTACGGTGCTGCTGTCGATCTGACTTTGGTCGATTCTTTAGGACATGTTTTGCCGATGGGAAGTGAGTTCGATTATTTCGGGGAGGAGGCGAGGCCTGACCGGGAGGAGGCGATGGTGAAGCAAGAGCGGATTATTTTACCTCATTTGCACAACCGGAGGTTATTGCGTAAAGTGATGACCGATGCGGGATTCCGGGTTCTTCCCAGCGAATGGTGGCATTTTAATCTAATGTCGAGGGCAGAAGCGAGGGAGCGGCTGAAAGTGATAGAATAGTTTATATAAATCTGATTGAATGAATACGACGATCATCGGTGTTGCCGGAGGTACGGCATCGGGGAAATCTACTTTGGTAAAAAAGTTGCAAGAGGCGTTTGAAGGAGAAAGTGTCATCACGCTTTGTCATGATTATTATTATAAAGCGCATGACGATTTGTCTTTCGAAGAACGAACAAAGCTGAATTACGATCATCCCGGTGCTTTCGATACCGATATGATGATTGAAGATATCATGAAACTGAAAAAGGGACGATCTGTTTTCCGGCCCGTTTATTCTTTTGTCAATCATAACCGTACGGATAAGACCGTCAAAGTCGAGCCGGCACAGGTGATTATTATCGATGGAATCCTTATTCTGGAAAACCGGACTTTACGCGAATTGATGGACGTGAAAGTATATGTAGATACCGATCCCGATGTGCGCTTAGGACGCCGTTTGTTACGGGATGTGCAGGAACGAGGGCGTAGTATAGAGTCGGTATTGACCCAATATTTTTGTACGGTAAAACCGATGCACGATGAGTTCGTAGAACCTTCGAAACGTTATGCCGATATTATTATCCCGGAAGGAGGGTTCAATTCTGTTGCGGTCAGTATGTTGATTCATAATATTAATTCATTGATTCACCACGAGTCGGAAAGGGATAGGAGATGAAAATAGCATTGGTACAGTCCCCTTTGGCCTGGGGAGAGCTGCAGGAGAATTTACAGAATTTTGACAAAAAAATGGCGGAGTGTGAGGATTGTGATGTAATTCTACTCCCTGAGATGTTCACTTCGGGCTGTATGATGATAAAGAAGTCGGCAGAGGTGGCATTTGCCGCTAAGGAATCTGTCGCAAATGCATATCCTGTCGTAGAAGAAAAGATGCTGGCTTGGGCGAAACGTCAGCATGCTTTGGTAATGGGATCGACGGTTTACCGGGAAAATGGAAAATATTATAATCGCTTGATTGCTGCTTTTCCTGAGGGAAATTGCCGGTATTATGACAAACGGCATTGTTTCAGAATGGGCGGGGAGAACGAGCATTTTACTCCCGGAGACCGGCAGTTGACTTTCGAATTTCGGGGAGTAAAGATAGCTGCTTTTATTTGTTATGATTTGCGCTTCCCGGTTTGGTGCAGGAACACACAAAATTATGATCTGGCTGTTTTCGTGGCGAATTGGCCGGAATCGCGCCGCGAAGTCTGGAAAACATTGCTGAAAGCCAGAGCGATTGAAAATCAGGCTTTTGTTGCTGGCGTCAATTGTGTCGGAGAAGATGATAACGGTTTGACCTATTCCGGTGATTCGATGGTCGCCGATGCCCGGGGGAGGGAGGTCGGAAGTACCTCTCCCGGAAATGAAGCCATTATCCGGGTGGAACTGGATATAGAGAAATTGAGGCAATTCAGAAAAAAATTTCCGGTATTGGACGACCGGGATGACTTTCTTTTCCGGGAGAAATGAGGCTAAAACGGAGTTTTTGTTATCTTTGTGCACCTTTATTCAAACGTTTGTTATAATTTTAATCGATATAAAATGAAAAGTATATTAATGACATTCATGGGAGTTGGAACAATAATGAATCTGACTGCCGGGAATTTGTCTGAAGACCGGACAGATCGGCCACAAACCGATGGCGGTAAGGTATTGACTATGGAGGAAGCGGTACTTGGGTATCAGCTTTATCCGAAGAATTTGTATATTCAATGGCAGGGAGACCGGAACGTACTGACTTATCCGGAAGGGACGAACCTGATGGGTGAGGTGGCCGGAAAAGAAAAACCCGAAGTATTGATGACATTAGCTGAACTGAATCGTTTGCTGGAGGCGGATTTGAAGGGATGGCCCCAATATGAATGGAAAGATGGCCGTACCCTGGTGATTATGCGCCAGGGAAAAAGATATGAGATCGATACCGATAAAAAAGTGCTGGTGTATGTTTTTCCTATTGCCAAAGGAGCACAGAATGTGACCTCTAACGGACAGGAATTACTGGCTTATACGAAGGCTAACAATTTATATTATGTAGATGCTAACGGGAATGAATTTGCCGTTACTTCCGATGAAGATCCGAATATAGTCAACGGACAAACGGTGAGCCGGAATGAATTCGGGATCAACGGAGGCATTTTCTGGTCTCCGGATGGCAAACAACTTGCTTTCTATCGCAAGGACGAAAGTCAGGTAGGAACCTTCCCTTTGCTGGATATCAATTCCAGGATGGGGACTTTGCGGGAGATCAAATATCCTATGGCAGGAATGAAATCCGAGCAAATCAGTCTGGGGGTTTATCAGGTTGCTTCGGGTAAGACCGTTTTTTTAGACGTAGATGACTTCGGGCGGGAACAATACCTGACGAACATAGCCTGGAGTCCGGCTTCCGATTATATTTATGTGCAGGGCTCAGAAACACATGAAATTGAATCAATACAGTGCCAAAACCGGTGAATTTGTGAAGACCTTACTCGAAGAGCAGAACGAGCGCTATATAGAACCTTTGACCCCGATCGTGTTTTTGAAAAACGATCCATCCCGGTTTATTTACCGGTCGAATAACCGGGATGGCTATTTTAGTCTTTATCTGTGTGAGGCTGCAACCGGAAAAGTGTTGAAAAGGCTGACCGATGTGAATGCCGATGTCGAAATGGTGGGGCAGGATGATAAGTTTGTGTATTATACTTCGGCTGAAGTAAGTCCTGTCGATAATCATTTGTTCAGGGTGGAAGTGAAAAGCGGAAAGAAAACCCGTTTGACACAGGCCGAAGGTTGGCATAAAGTGACGATGAGTGGCGATATGAAGTATTTTGTAGACAATTATAGTAGTCTGAAAGTGCCTCGTGTGATTCTGCTGGTACAAAATGACGGGAAAAAAGTGAAAGAATTGTTGAAGGCGGAAGATCCTACCAAAGATTATAATTTCGGTGAGATTACGTTGGGTACGGTAAAGAGTGCCGATGGTAAGTTCAATAATTATTATCGTCTGATCAAACCCATGAATTTCGATGTTTCCCGGAAATATCCGGTTATCGTTTATGTTTATGGGGGGCCGCATTCACAGATGGTAAAGAATACCTGGCAGGCAGAAATGCGTCGTTGGGAAATGTATATGGCACAACACGGTTATGTGGTTTTTGTCATGGATAACCGGGGTACTTCGAATCAGGGGGCTGAATTTGAAAAAGCGATTCACGGACAATGTGGTCAGGCTGAAATGGCTGATCAGATGGAAGGAATTAAGTTGCTGAAATCTTTACCATATGTCGATGCCGACCGGATCGGTGTGCATGGATGGAGTTACGGTGGTTTTATGACGATTTCCCTGCTTACCAATCATCCCGACGTATTTAAAGTGGCTGTTGCCGGTGGTCCGGTGATCGATTGGAAATGGTATGAAGTGATGTACGGCGAACGTTACATGGATTCCCCCCATACCAATCCGGAAGGATATGCAAAGGTAAGCCTCATTCATAAAGCCAGGGATCTCAAGGGAAAATTACTGATCTGTCAGGGAGCTATCGATAATACGGTGGTTTGGGAACATAGCCTGAGTTTTATCCGGGAATGTATCAAAAATAATATACAGGTAGACTACTTCCCGTATCCCTGTGCCGAGCACAACGTTATGGGAAAAGACCGGATTCACCTGATGCAAAAGGTGACCGATTATTTTGAGGATTATTTGAAATAAAAAGGAGAATTGTAATCAGAAAGGATGAGGCTATCCGATTTTGAAGTTGTCCTTCAATGGGATAGCCTCGTTTTTAAGAAATTTTATTTTCTTCCGTGATGACGGATAAAGAATGAGCGTAAGTTCAAATTCTTTTTATCAGAAGGGAGTAAAGACCGTACTTTGAGATTATCACTATCATTATCAATTGCAACATAGGAATAAGAGTACGGAGAGCCATTGATATATTCCGTTTTAATGGTTTTATCCGTATTTAAAACGTATGTCATGTTTTCACTATATTCGTTTTCGTAATTTTGTTCCGAATCTTTCTCGTAATATTCCTCCGTATACGAAACCGGGAAATAAGCCGATGCCTTCCCTAGCATACCGACTAACGCAAAAACATCGGCATCCTCCATATCAAGGACCTTTGCCTGTCCCAAAGTATATTGTCCCAGTTCATTCTTTTCTTCCCCATACTCGATTGTACAAGTAGAACCGTATTCATATTTTTCTCCATCTTCTGTACTTTCTTCCTTGGTAACCACCTTGATCAGGTTTCCATCTTTCCAGGTGTAAGTCGCCTTGTAGCTTCCTTGAGAAGAAAAGCTTTCCCCATCCTCCTTCCCACTCTCGCTGGAAGATTCTATATAAGATACTAACTGACCGTTTCCGTTGTATGAAAATGAAATCTTACCGCTACCTTTATAGCTGTAACCATCCTCATTATAATTCCAGGATGCGCTGATGCCTGTGACGTATCCGTCACTGTTAAACGACACTTTGGCTTCTTCATCATCCATGATCACAACTCCCTTGTCATAATCGATCTCGCCATACACGTAAGAATTTTTTTTAACTTGAGTGCAACGATTGTTATCATCGTACACGAAAGTGTAATCCCCGATACGGGAAGGTAACTTTCCGGCGTATGTGATTGCCGGCCCTTGTGGGATTTTGTCATCATCATCATCGTTACAAGCTGAAAATAAGCACACTACCATGAGTGCTGTTCCTCATAATAATTTTTTCATTTGTTTTTCTATTAAAAATTTATAAATAATCGGTTTGCAAAATTAATTAAGCCCATTGAAAAATCCAATTCATAAATTTTTTTATATAAATAGGTTCGGTCAAAAAAATCGGATACACTCTGATTTTCACTTTTTATATCTAACTTTGCAATTTAAATCCATCATAAAAGAAGTTATGCGTATCGATATATTAAGTGTGGTGCCTGAATTACTGGTGAGTCCGTTGAACCATTCGATTATCAAGCGGGCGCAGGATAAGGGAATTGTAGAGATTCATATTCACAATATCCGGGATTGGTCGAAAGATAAGTTCCGGAAGGTAGACGATTACCCTTTCGGGGGAGAAGCGGGGTTGGTGATGATGATTCAACCGGTATTCGATTGTATTAACGAGCTGACTTCACAGAGGCAGTATGATGAGATTATCTATACAGCTCCGGATGCTCCGACCTTTAATCAGAAAATGGCGAACGAATTGTCTTTGAAGGAGAACATCATGATTTTGTGCGGTCACTATAAAGGGATCGACCAGCGTATACGGGATTATCTCGTAACCAGGGAAATATCGGTGGGGGATTATGTCCTGACGGGAGGAGAATTGCCTGCCTGCATTATGACGGATGCGATCGTAAGGCTGATTCCCGGGGCGATGAACGATGAGAGTTCGGCTTTGAGTGATTCTTTTCAGGATGATCTATTAGCGCCTCCTGTATATACTCGTCCTGCGGAATTCAACGGTTGGCGGGTTCCTGATATCCTGCTGTCCGGTAATCATGCTAAAATACGGGAATGGCAGGAGAAGGTCGCTTATGAACGGACGAAAACATTGCGTCCTGATTTACTTGGGGAGCAAGGAGATTTTTGATCGTTTTTTTTATAAAATAATTAATTGTAAAACAGATTATTATTCTTACCTTTGCGGCCGTATTCAAAATAATGTCTAACTCATTAGATAGGAAACAATTAAATTTATGTCAGAAGAACAAAAAGAGATGCAGGTGGAAGCTGCAGAAAAAGCCGCAAAGAAAGTAGCTCCGGTAACAACCGCTGAGCCGGAAGAAAATTTTGATTGGGATGCCTATGAAAACGACGCCGTGGTACCGGCATCCGAAAAAGATGCGTTAACTCAAAAATACGCAGAAACTCTTTCTAAAGTAGGAGAGAAAGAAGTTGTTGAAGGAACCGTAATCTCTATGAACAAAAGAGAGGTTGTGGTGAACATCGGCTACAAATCTGACGGTATCATCTCATTGAACGAATTCCGTTACAATCCGGAACTGAAAGTGGGAGATAAAGTAGAAGTTTATGTAGAAACTCAGGAAGACAAAAAAGGTCAGTTGACCCTTTCACACAAACAGGCTCGTGCTCTGCGCAGCTGGGATCGTGTGAACGAAGCGTTGGAAAAAGACGAAATCATCAAAGGTTTTGTTAAATGTCGTACCAAGGGCGGTATGATCGTTGACGTATTCGGTATCGAAGCCTTCTTACCGGGCTCTCAGATCGACGTTAAACCGATCCGTGATTACGATGTATATGTCGGTAAAACAATGGAATTCAAAGTGGTTAAAATCAACCAGGAATTCAAAAACGTTGTTGTATCTCACAAGGCTCTTATCGAAGCTGAACTGGAACAACAGAAGAAAGAAATTATCGGTAAACTCGAAAAAGGACAAGTTCTTGAGGGTACCGTTAAGAATATCACATCTTATGGTGTATTCATCGACCTGGGTGGCGTAGACGGCTTGATTCACATCACTGACCTGTCTTGGGGCCGCGTAAGCGATCCGAAGGAAGTGGTTGAACTCGACCAGAAGCTCAACGTTGTTATCCTTGATTTCGACGATGAGAAGAAGCGTATCGCTCTCGGTCTGAAGCAACTCACTCCGCATCCTTGGGATGCTCTTAGCGCTGAACTGAAAGTGGGTGACAAGGTGAAGGGTAAAGTAGTGGTTATGGCTGACTACGGTGCATTCATCGAAATCGCTCCGGGCGTTGAAGGTTTGATCCACGTATCTGAAATGTCTTGGTCACAACACTTGCGTTCTGCACAAGACTTCATGAAGGTAGGTGACGAAGTGGAAGCAGTAGTTCTGACTCTGGACCGCGAAGAACGTAAGATGTCTTTGGGTATCAAACAACTGAAGCAAGATCCTTGGGAAACTATCGAAGAGAAGTATCCTGTAGGTTCTAAGCACACTGCTAAAGTTCGTAACTTCACTAACTTCGGTGTATTCGTTGAAATCGAAGAAGGTGTTGACGGCTTGATCCACATCTCTGACCTGTCTTGGACTAAGAAGGTTAAACATCCTTCTGAATTCACTCAGATCGGTGCAGACATCGAAGTTCAGGTACTGGAAATCGACAAAGAAAACCGTCGCTTGAGCCTTGGCCACAAGCAACTCGAAGAAAACCCCTGGGATGTATTCGAAACAGTATTCACTGTAGGTTCTGTACACGAAGGTACTATCATCGAAATGTTGGATAAGGGTGCTGTTGTAGCTCTTCCTTACGGTGTAGAAGGTTTCGCAACTCCGAAACACCTTGTAAAAGAAGACGGTTCACAAGCTCAGTTGGATGAGAAACTTGAATTCAAAGTGATCGAGTTCAACAAGGACGCTAAGAGAATCATCCTGTCTCACAGCCGTATCTTCGAAGATGTAGCTAAGGCTGAAGAAAGAGCAGAAAAGAAAGCTGCTTCCGGTGCTAAGAAGTCTTCTAACAACAAGAGAGAAGATGCTCCGATGATCCAGAACCAGGCTGCTTCAACTACGCTGGGCGACATCGACGCTTTGGCTGCTTTGAAAGAACAGTTGGAAGGAAAGAAATAATCGTTATTTCTATATAATGGAAAAGCGCTCCGATTATCGGGGCGCTTTTTTTGTTTTGCCATGATAGCGCAAATACCAAAAAACTTGTGTACATTTGTGCCGCTATGGAGAAATTCGAACTACATATACTTGGATGCGGTTCTGCTTTGCCCACCACTCGCCATTTTGCGACATCGCAGGTTGTGAACTTGCGTGAAAAGCTTTTTATGATTGACTGTGGGGAAGGAGCGCAGATGCAGTTGCGTCGTTCCCGCTTGAAGTTTTCCCGCTTGAATCATATCTTTATTTCCCATCTTCATGGCGATCATTGCTTTGGACTGTTAGGACTGATTTCTACCTTCGGTCTGTTGGGACGAACGGCAGATTTGCATATCCATTCACCCAAAGGACTGGAAGAACTGTTTGCTCCCTTACTTTCTTTCTTTTGCAAAACGCTGGCCTATAAAGTCTTTTTCCATGAATTTGAGACGAAGGAGCCGACGCTGATCTATGACGACCGCTCGGTGGCTGTGACCACCATTCCTCTGAGACACCGTATTCCTTGCTGTGGTTTTCTTTTTGAAGAAAAGCAGCGTCCCAATCATATCATCAGAGATATGGTGGACTTCTATAAAGTGCCCGTCTACGAACTGAACCGGATCAAGAACGGAGCGGATTTTGTAACTCCCGAAGGAGAAGTCATTCCGAATCATCGGCTGACCCGTCCTTCTGCCCCTGCACGAAAATATGCTTATTGCTCCGACACGATCTACCGACCTGAGATTGTGGAGCAGATAAAGGGGGTAGACCTTCTATTCCACGAAGCCACCTTTGCTCAGACCGAACAGGTGCGGGCAAAGGAAACTCATCATACAACTGCTGCACAGGCCGCACAGATTGCTTTGAATGCTGAAGTGAAACAATTAGTCATCGGACATTTCTCCGCCCGCTATGAGGACGAGTCTGTATTGTTGAATGAAGCAGCGGCTATCTTCCCCCAAACGGTTTTGGCAAGAGAGAATATGTGCATAACCATAAATAACTATACAGATACGAGAGACTATGATCCCTTATAACGAACGTGAGGTTCTGAAACTCCTTCAGGAGGAGAGTACACAGCGGAAAGGATTTGAGTTGATTGTGGCGCAATACAGCGAGCAGTTATACTGGCAGATCCGCCGGATGGTACTGTCGCATGAAGATGCGAACGACCTTCTGCAAAACACCTTCATCAAGGCATGGACAAATATTGACTATTTCCGTGCCGAGGCGAAGCTGTCTACGTGGCTCTACCGTATTGCGCTGAATGAATGTCTTACTTTTCTGAACAGGCAGCGTGCTACAACGACGGTGGCTATCGACGATCCCGAAGCGGCGATTGTGCAGAAGCTGGAGAGTGATCCCTACTATTCGGGCGATCAGGTGCAGATGTTATTGCAAAAAGCATTGCTCACCTTGCCCGAAAAACAACGAATGGTGTTCAATCTGAAGTATTATCAGGAAATGAAGTACGAAGAGATGTCAGAAATCTTTGGAACTTCAGTCGGAGCGCTGAAAGCCTCCTATCACCATGCGGTAAAGAAAATAGAGAAGTTTTTGGAAGAAGTAGATTAAACCTTTTAAAGCAGACATCGTCTAATCAAAAGAGAGGAGAAAAACGTATGAAAGAAGAAGATACCCTATTGAAGAAAATCGGAAAGGAGCATTCCTTCAAAGTGCCCGACGGTTACTTTGAAAATCTGACTTCAGAGGTGATGAACAAACTTCCTGAAAAAGAGAAAGTTGCTTTCAAGGAAGAGCATGTTTCGACATGGACGAGATTGAAACCATTATTCTATATGGCGGCTATGTTTGTAGGAGCTGCCCTGATTATCCGGGTAGCGTCATCAGACCATAAACCGGTGGCAGATGATATAGCGGTGACAGTAACGGCTATGGAAGCGGATACGGAACAGGTATCCGATGAGATGATTGATGTTGCGTTAGACCGTGCGATGTTGGATGATTATTCGTTATACGTCTATCTGAGTGACGCGAGTGTAGAATGATTTATTAAAACAGATTGAATAAGAAAATGAAGAAACTAATCGCTTTAGTCGTTTTGTTATGTGGCTTTATGCCTGTTCTTTGGGCTGCCGATGGATGTGACCAGCATTTGTCCCGTGAGGAATTCCGGAATAAACAGAAAGCGTTTATTATTGAGCAGGCCGGATTGACCAAAGAAGAGGCTGCCAAATTCTTCCCGGTTTATTTTGAACTGCAGGAGAAGAAGAAGAAACTGAACGATGAATCGTGGAGTTTAATGCGTCAAGGTAAAGACGACAAAACAACAGAAGCCCAGTACGAAGAAATTGTAGCAAAGGTATGTGACAACCGTATCGCTGCCGACCGTCTTGATAAGTCTTATCTGGACCGATTTAAAAAGATACTTTCCAATAAGAAGATATTCCTTGTTCAACGTGCGGAGATGCGTTTCCATCGGGAAATGCTGAAAGGCATGAACCGCAAGGACGGAGGAAATGATCCGAAAAGGAAGAAATAAAACGGAGGCTCTGTTTGGATGAAACGGACGTTCTGTCAGAGTAAATCAGAGGCTCTATCCGCATAGGATAGAGCCTCTGATTTTTGTTTCCGGATGTATCTTTGTTGCTTTACTAAAAGAGTAGACCATTGGAAGTGGGAATAACAGAGTTTGGACAGGTATTATATCCATTCCATAAGGAAGGAGGATGGTGTTACAGTCCTTTTCTCTTAGCTTCGTTCCAAATAGCGTCCATCTCCTCAAGAGACATATCTTTGAGGTTTTTCCCTTCTTTAATCGTATGTTCCTCCAGGTAGTTGAAACGGCGGATGAACTTTTGATTGGTTAGTTCCAAAGCATTGTCCGGATTGATTTTGTAGAGGCGTGCCGCATTGATGAGGCTGAACATGACGTCACCGAATTCGGCTTCTGCTTTCTCTTTGTCCATGTTGGCTACCTCTGCTTGGAATTCTCCGATTTCTTCTTTTACCTTATCCCATACCTGTTCCCGTTCTTCCCAGTCGAAGCCTACATTGCGGGCTTTGTCCTGAATGCGGTAAGCCTTGATGAGTGAAGGGAGTGCAGCGGGAACACCGCTTAATACACTTTTGTTTCCGTCTTTTTCTTTCAGTTTCAGCTGTTCCCAGTTTTCGGATACCTGTCCGGCAGTCTCAGCCTTTACTTCTCCGAAAACGTGAGGATGGCGGAAAATCAGTTTGTCGCACAACTTGTCACAGACATCTTTGATGTCGAAGTCTCCTGTCTCCGAACCGATCTTTGCATAGAACGCTACGTGCAGCAACACATCTCCCAACTCCTTGCAAATATCTTTTTTGTCATCCCTCATCAAGGCATCACAAAGCTCGTAAGTCTCTTCTATAGTGTTGGGGCGCAGACTTTCATTCGTCTGCTTGCGGTCCCATGGACATTTGACCCGAAGCTCGTCGAGGATGTCCAGAAAGCGGCCGAAGGCTTCCATCTGTTCTTCTCTTGTATGTATCATTCCTTTGATTTTTTTATAAATAATGTTGCAAAGATAATGCTTCCTTGTCTTTTATAGCCTTAATCGGTACGAAAACAGAAGCAAGGGCGCTAATAAAAGTCTTTTTATTGGTCTGATGCGGTTTTCGCTTTCCATACTTGATACGAAATCAACAGCCCGATCACTTCCGAATAGTTTTTTCTTCCGCTTTCTATTTTGTTTCCTTTCAGGTAGAGGTCGTATATCCAGTTTTGAATATCACCGATCAACGGACTGTATTTAGCCATCCAGTATTCCTGATTCTTTTTCGCCAGTTCTATAATCTCCGGTCGGATACGGTTGATTATATCGGCGTATTCTTTTTCACTCAACAGTCGTCGGGCATTCCCCAGTACATGATTCAGAATCGAGAAGTAGCCGCTGAAACGGATTCCCTTTATTTGTGAACGGGTACAAACCTGATAGGCATAGAAATTGGCCTCTGCCTCGCTCGAAATTCCCAGCAGATGAGCCAGTTCGTGAGTGTACGTTGCCGGATAGTTGATGGGGAGCAAGTCTCCGTTTAAGGTGAACTCACAGAAGAAAGGCCCCATGCTTCCCGTTACTCCGACCATTGATATGAATGGGGTGAAAACCATCGTCTTGACCCGTGGGTTGGGAAATGGAGGGTGGTGTACTCCCAGGCTGTCGCTTAATTGATTGTAAAGTTTGACAGCTTCGTCACGTACCTGTTCCTCATGGATTCCTTTTACGGGAACAAACGAACTGTTCAGTGAGTCGATATAGTTATCCACAAACTCTTGAAAAATCTCCGGTGTGTAAGCTGTATAAGGAATATGCGTACGCTGGTAAAAGTTTGGCTGCGAATAGTTTAACCCCCACGCAAGGTAGAACCATACGTAAACCCATAACAGATATTCTCCGTCACGTAGCAGAATCCTTTTCCACGGCAGTTTCTTGCGGATACGGGCATAAAAAGGATAAACGATGACTCCCGTGATACTCCCAAAAATAAATAGATCCCCTATGGCAAAAGGAAATAAGTTGGAGAAGAATGACAAAACGCGGGAGATGACAGGATAAACGGTTTGTGAATACAGGTTTCCCAACGCGGGAATCGACTGTGTCATCCATACCAGAAGCAGCAGTACTCCCAGGAGTATATATCTAATTATCAGTTTCCGTTTCATCATCCGTTCAGATTTTAGTCAACAAAAATATGCATTAAATAAACGTCACGCGAAAAAATACCTCTATATTTGCAAAAAAACTGTTAAACGAAAGATGGCTACCGTAGAAGAAATTGAAAAGTATTGCCGGAATTGCGTGTCATGTGATTTCGTGAATGGGAAAGGGCTTGTTTGCAAACGTACCAGAGAGCTTCCTGACTTTGACGAAGAATGCGAAAACTTCGAGAAGGATGAAGAACTGTTGAAGATGGCTCCTCCCAAGCCCGACGACTTTCCGGTGTCAATGACGGAAGAAGAACTTCTCGCCGAAGAAAATCTTCCCAAAGGAGTGCTGTATGCATCCGTCGCGTGTATCTTGGGGGCGGTGGCATGGAGTCTTATCTCCGTTTCTACAGGTCTTCAGATGGGATATATGGCTATCGGAGTCGGATTCCTGGTCGGTTTCGCCATGCGGCAGGGGAAGGGGATACGTCCCGTCTTCGGTATTTTGGGAGCGGTACTGGCATTGATCAGTTGTGTGTTGGGTGATTTCTTATCCATCATCGGCTTTGCTGCCAAGGATTATGATATGACGTTTTTCGAAGTGCTGACGGGAGTCGATTATGGCGAAATCTTTTCTGTCATGGTGAAGAATGTGGTGTCGATGTCCGCCTTATTTTATGGAATTGCTGTTTATGAGGGATATAAATTATCTTTCCGGGCACAGAAACATCCTGTGGGTGGTAAGATTTGAATTAAAATTATTAATTTTGCAGCCGTTATTTTTTGAATATACATTATCATATACATAAAGAAACATGGAATTAGCAAGTAAGTACAATCCCGCTGACGTGGAGGGAAAGTGGTACCAGTATTGGCTGGAACACCGTTTATTCAGTTCGAAACCCGATGGTCGTGAACCTTACACCATCGTCATTCCGCCCCCGAACGTCACCGGTGTGTTGCACATGGGACACATGCTTAATAATACCATTCAGGATATTTTGGTTCGTCGTGCCCGTATGGAAGGCAAGAATGCCTGTTGGGTGCCGGGAACTGACCACGCTTCCATCGCTACCGAAGCAAAAGTTGTAAACAAACTCGCTGCCCAGGGCATCAAGAAGACAGACCTGACCCGTGATGAGTTCCTGAAACATGCCTGGGACTGGACAGAAGAGCACGGAGGCATTATCCTGAAGCAGCTCCGCAAACTGGGTGCATCCTGTGACTGGGACCGCACCGCCTTTACTATGGATGAGGAACGCAGCAAAAGCGTATTGAAAGTATTTGTAGACTTGTACAACAAAGGATTGATTTACCGTGGTGTCCGTATGGTAAACTGGGACCCGAAAGCGTTGACTGCCCTTTCTGACGAAGAAGTGATCTACAAGGAAGAGCACGGAAAACTGTTCTATCTCCGCTATAAGGTGGAAGGTGATCCGGAAGGCCGCTATGCAGTAGTAGCAACGACCCGTCCCGAAACAATCATGGGCGATACGGCAATGTGTATCAACCCCAACGACCCCAAGAACGCATGGCTGAAAGGAAAGAAAGTAATCGTTCCGTTGGTAAACCGTGTTATCCCTGTCATCGAGGACGATTATGTGGACATTGAGTTCGGTACCGGTTGTCTGAAAGTAACTCCGGCCCACGACGTAAATGACTATATGTTGGGTGAAAAGTATAATCTGCCCAGCATCGACATCTTCAACGATAACGGAACATTGAGTGAAGCTGCCGGATTGTATATCGGTATGGATCGTTTCGACGTCCGCAAGCAGATAGAGAAAGACCTCGATGCTGCCGGATTGCTCGAAAAGACAGAAGCCTACACAAATAAAGTAGGTTACTCGGAACGTACCAATGTAGTGATCGAACCGAAATTGTCTATGCAGTGGTTCCTCAAAATGCAGCATTTTGCCGATATGGCATTGCCTCCGGTAATGAACGATGAGTTGAAATTCTATCCTGCCAAATATAAGAATACATACCGCCACTGGATGGAGAACATCAAAGACTGGTGTATCAGCCGTCAGTTGTGGTGGGGACATCGTATTCCTGCTTACTTCCTGCCGGAAGGTGGCTATGTGGTAGCCGTCACTCCCGAAGAAGCGCTGGCAAAAGCCAAAGAGAAAACAGGAAACGCCACTTTGACGATGGATGACCTTCGTCAGGACGAAGACTGTCTGGATACTTGGTTCTCTTCCTGGTTGTGGCCTATCTCCCTGTTTGACGGAATCAATCATCCGGGTAACGAGGAAATCAGCTATTACTATCCGACCAGCGACTTGGTGACCGGACCGGATATCATCTTCTTCTGGGTGGCACGTATGATCATGGCGGGCTACGAATATGAAGGAAAGATGCCGTTCAAGAACGTTTACTTTACAGGGATCGTTCGCGACAAGCTGGGACGTAAGATGTCCAAGTCACTCGGCAATTCACCCGACCCGTTGGAACTGATCGACAAATATGGTGCCGACGGTGTCCGTATGGGAATGATGCTGGCAGCTCCCGCCGGAAACGATATTCTTTTCGACGACGCGCTCTGCGAACAGGGACGTAACTTCTGCAGCAAGATATGGAACGCTTTCCGTCTGATCAAGGGCTGGACGGTTGACGATAATATTCAGGCTCCGGACGCTGCTAAACTGGCTGTCCACTGGTTTGAATCCAAGCAGAACGAAGTAGCTGCCGAAGTAGCGGACTTGTTCAGCAAATACCGTCTGAGCGAAGCGTTGATGGCAGTCTATAAGTTATTCTGGGATGAATTCTCTTCCTGGTATCTGGAAATGATTAAACCGGCTTACGGACAGGGAATTGACCGTATCACTTATGACGCTACTCTCTGTTTCCTCGATAATCTGATGCATCTGCTTCATCCGTTTATGCCGTTCATCACAGAAGAATTGTGGCAACAGATGTACGAACGTAATGCGGAAGAAGGAGAAAGTCTGATGGTAAGTGCATTGAACATGGATACTTATGTAGACACCGCATTCGTTGCACAGTTTGAAGTTGTCAAGGGAGTTATCAGTAATATCCGCAGCATCCGTCTGCAAAAGAACATAGCTCAGAAAGAACCGCTTGACTTGCAGGTGCTGGGCGAAAATCCGGTTGCAGAGTTCAATGCGGTGATCCAGAAGATGTGTAACCTTTCTTCCATTACAGTGGTAGAGAGCAAGGCGGAAGGTGCTTCTTCCTTCATGGTAGGAACTACCGAATACGCTGTGCCATTGGGCAACATGATTGATGTAGAAGCCGAAATCGCCCGTATGGAAGCTGAACTGAAACATAAGGAAGGATTCCTGCAAGGTGTATTGAAGAAACTCAGCAATGAGAAATTTGTCAATAACGCCCCGGCAGCCGTTCTCGAAATGGAACGTAAGAAGCAGGCCGATGCGGAAAGTATCATCAGCTCTTTGAAAGAAAGCATCGCAGCTTTAAAAAAGGCATAATGAACTGATACATAAAAATATGTAATGGAGAGGCATCCCGATAGATTTGGGATGCCTTTCTTTTTAAAAGATAAAAATAATACTATCTTTGCTTCCACTTTTAATCACACAGCAAAATGAAACAATTACTGCGAATATGCTTAACAGGTGCGTTCTTTCTTCTTTTCGAAGGACTCCTTTCCCCTATGTTGGCAGATAATGGGAAATCAGATAAAGAAATATTAGTTTTGAATTCTATTAACTTCAACCTTCCCTGGGCCAGAAACTTCTATTGGTATGTGCACGATGTTCTTCAGGAACAGGGAATAACTGCCAGAGCGGAATCATTGTCTGTCCCGGCCTTGCAGGATACGATGGAGGTAAATGCAGTCATCGAGCATCTGCGTCAGAAATATCCGCTTCCTCCTGCCGCTATTGTGATAATTGGTGATCCGGGCTGGATTGTCTGTCGTCCTTTATTTGATGACCTATGGAAAGATGTTCCAGTGATCATAACGAACTCCCGTGACCGCCTGCCTGCTACCTTGGATATTCTGCTCTCTCATGCCTCGTTGAATGAGACCAACAGTGTCCCCGCCCAAGAGTGGAGAAAAGGCTACAACCTGACTACCCTGAAACAGCATTACTATGTGAAGGAAACCGTTGAACTGATCTATAGCCTGATACCTGATATGGATCGCCTGGCATTTATCTCGGACGATCGCTACATCAGTGAAGAAACCCGCGGAGACGTGAAAGAAGCTGTTGAAAAGCATTTTCCAAACCTGCCTTTAGAATTGCTTTCTACCACTCACTTGTCAACAGAAATGCTTCTGGACACCTTGCGCAGCTATAAAGCAAACACCGGAATTATTTATTATTCCTGGTTTGAGTCGCATAATAAAGAAGATAATAATTATCTTTTTGATCATATTCAGGAGATTATCACCAATTTTACGTCCTCTCCCTTGTTCCTGCTTTCTTCCGAAGACCTGTCCAATAATACTTTTGCAGGAGGCTATTACGTTTCTGCAGAATCATTCGGCGATTCCTTACTTGAAATTATTGACCGTGTGTTGCATGGAGAACAGGCGGAGGACATTCCCGAAAGTATAGGAGGGAAGGCGAGTGCCTACCTCTGTTATCCAGTGCTGGAATCCTACAATATTCCCTATCACCTTTATCCTGAACGAGCTGTTTATGTCAACGAACCTAAAAGTATATTTCATCAATACTGTGTTGAAATCCTTTCCTGTTCCATTTTCCTTCTTATTTTGATAGCAGCGATCGCCTATTATATACGTATTCTTTGCAAGGCATACACTCGTCTGAGTGAGGCAATGGAAAAGGCGGAGCAGGCGAATCAGTTGAAATCCGCCTTTCTGGCTAATATGAGTCATGAAATCCGCACTCCGTTGAATGCGATTGTCGGCTTCTCGAATATGTTGCCGGATATAGAAGATCGTAAGGAGATGCGCGAATATGCAGACATCATCGAAACAAATACCGACTTGCTTCTTCAACTGATCAATGATATTCTGGACATGTCCAAAATCGAAGCCGGCACTTTTGACTTCTGCCCGTCATTGATAGATGTCAACCAGACGATGGAAGAAATCGAACAGAGCATGAGGCTTCGCTTGAAAAAAGAAACTGTTACTCTTACTTTTACCGAACGTCTGCCGGAATGTACCCTTTATACAGATAAGAATCGTTTGATACAACTGATTTCCAATTTTGTCATCAATGCTATTAAATTTACTCAGACAGGTTCTATCAGAATGGGATATCGTCTGAAGGATGCCGATACAATTTGCTTTTATGTCTCGGATACAGGCTGCGGCATGTCAGAAGAGCAATGCAAGCATGTATTCGAAAGGTTTGTGAAATACAATCCTTTTGTTCAGGGAACAGGTTTGGGACTTTCCATTTGTCAGATGATTATCGATCGCTTAGGAGGGACGATTGGAGTTGAATCAGAGGAAAACAAAGGTTCTACTTTCTGGTTTACGCTACCTTATCGGCAAGAATAGGATTGTATCTGTCTTCTTATCCTTTATGATTGTTTGTTTTATGTATTGCAGACTTCCAAGACTTTGGTCAGCTTATTACGATGAGACAATATTCTCACCACAATGAGAAAAAATTCTCAATGCAATGAGAAAAGATTCTCACTGTGATGAGAAAAAGTTCTCACTGTGGTGAGAAATAATTCTCATCATGATGAGAATGGTTGAGAATTTATGATCTGTATCAGCTTGTACTATAGATAAATACAGATTTACTATTTTCTGTTTTATAGCTTTAATTGATAGAGCAAAAAAGAACTTTACCTAAAAAGAGACCGTTTTTCTCTATTTAGTTGAAGGATGGTATAGATTTAATAGGTACGAATCCAATTTATTGGAAGGAGTCACTTATATTAAGGAAACAGTAAAGGAAGCAGCAATGGCAGATAATCTTTTAAATCGATGCGTAATTGTTTGAGTGCTTGCTGAATACGATAATCTACAGTCTTTGGAGACACTTCCAATGTTTCTGCAATTTCTTTGTAGCTCATATCCCGGAAACGATGCATAACAAATGCTTGCCGATAACTTTCCGGTAATGCAGCAACCGCTTCTTCAATACGTTTGGTTAGCTCTTTAATTTGATAGAAGTCCATATCCTGTATCATCTCTTGCATTTCTTCATAGAAACGCGTATCAGCACGTTTGATGGCATCAATGTGTGCAAGCTTATTTAAAGCCTTGTGATGTACCATTTTAAAGAGATAAGAACTTAATGATGATTCAATAATTAGGTTTTCCCGGTTTTCCCATATCCATAGAAGGGAGTCTTGCACAATTTCTTCTGCATCGTGAAAGTCAACATATTTATGACCATAGGCACATAGCACTGCATAGTATTGCCTGAATAGCATTTCAAAGGCTTTTAGGCCTCCACGCTGTATTTCAGATAATTGAGGGTCATTCCTCTTTATGCGTAGTTCCTTCATTTATTAAATTCTAATTTGCTGCAAATATAGCTTTTTTATAATAAAATAAAGATTTTCTGAAAAAAATAAGGTTTTCGTTTAGGAATGTCATGGTTTGGTCTTGTCATATAATAAAAGGTAGAATAAAGGATGAAAGAATTAGATAATAATAGAATAGAAGAATTGCTTCCTCGTTATTGTGAGGGGAGGTTGAGCGAGGGGGAACGTCTGGAAGTGGAAGCGTGGATAGATGAGTCGGAGGAGAATAAACGAGTTGCTACTCAGACTTTTGCCCTTTATTTGGCTGTGGACACGGTTCAGGTAATGAAGAAAGTTGATACGGAGAAAGCTTTACTGAAAGTAAAGGGAAAAATGTCGGACCGTGAAGTGAGAAGGATAGTGTGGTGGGAGTGGGCACAACGTGCTGCTGCAATTCTATTTATTCCGCTTCTTACCTTATTTATATGGCAGAATTGGAAAGGGGATACTGGTGAGGTAGCGGAGATGATGGAAGTTAAGACTAGTCCTGGAATGACCACTTCGTTGACATTACCCGATGGTACAATTGTTTATTTGAATTCGGAATCTTCTTTGTCTTATCCTTCTCGCTTTAATGGAGATTTCCGTAGAGTGACGTTAAGTGGTGAAGCATACTTTGAAGTGGCCAAAGATCCGGAAAAGAAATTTATCCTTTCTACTACACATCAATCACAGATAGAAGTATTGGGTACATGTTTCAATGTGGAAGCATATGAACAGAATACAGAGGTTATTACAACTTTGATTGAAGGAAAAGTAGATTTTATGTTCGAGAAAGACGCTGGGGTGAAACATGTGTTCTTATCTCCAAGAGAGAAGCTGGTGTATGATTCGGAGACTGATAAAGTCCACCTTTATAAAACTTCGGGAAAATCAGAATTGGCTTGGAAAGATGGAGAAGTTGTTCTTGATAATACACCTTTGGAAGAAGCATTATGGATGCTGGAAAAAAGATATAGTGTGAAATTTGTTATTAAGAACGAAAAACTGAAGAATAGTTCGTTTACGGGAACCTTTACAAATCAACATTTGGAGAAGATTCTGGAATATTTTAAAGTATCCTCTAAAATACGTTGGCAACATATCAATGATGATAAGGATGGAAGTGACAGGAAAAAAGAGATAATAGAAATTTATTGATTAACCTTTAACAATTTAATAATATGAAGGCAAAACCCACTTAGAAAAAAGTATGGGAAGATTTTGGCAGATCTCCCCATACTAAAATGAATCAATTGAAAATGCTTGTTGGCAGACAAGCATAGTTAACTCATTTTCAACTTAAATCAATACAAAATTATGCAAAACAATTTTAGCATCCAAGTTTTAAGGGTGGTAAAGTCTTTTTGGCTAACCTCGAAAAAAATCCCACGTACTATGAGACTGGTTATTTTATTCTTATTTTGTTTTGTCGGATTAACTAATGCGACAGATAGTTATGCCCAATCTGCAAAGGTTACGATGAATGTACGTAATCAGACAGTTGAGGATGTATTAAGAGCGATAGAGAAGCAAACAGAATTTAGTTTCTTCTACAACAATGCTCATATAAATTTGAAACGGTTGGTGACAATCTCCGCTAACCGTAATGATATCTTTAAAGTTCTTGACGAAGTATTTAAAAATACGAATGTAGAATATAAGGTAATAGATAAAAAGATCATTCTGTCCACGGAGTTGGCATCTGTCGAACAGGCGCATCAGGAAAAGGTAAAAGTAAGCGGACGAGTTGTGGATGCGGCAGGTGAACCGGTAATCGGTGCCAGTGTGATAGAAAAAGGCTCCTCCAATGGCACGATCACTGATATGGACGGTAATTTTACCCTGAATGTCGGTTCAAAAGACGCCATTCTTGAAATTTCTTATATTGGTTATCAAGGACAGTCCCTGAAAGTAACTCCGGGAAAGACGCTGTCGGTAGTATTGAAAGAAGACACACAGAGTCTGGACGAAGTGGTAGTAGTTGGTTTTGGTGTACAGAAGAAAGCGAACCTGACCGGCGCGGTATCTCAGGTAAAGATGGATGATGTACTGGGGAGTCGTCCTGTTGTAAATGCCATGAGTGCTTTGCAGGGTGCGATGCCGGGACTTCAGATTACTCCTAATAATGATGCTGCCGGTCCGGGACAGAGCAAATCATTCAATATTCGTGGTACGACTTCCATCAATGGCGGTGGTCCGTTGGTGTTGATAGATAATGTTCCGGGGGATATCGATATGTTGAATCCCGAAGATATCGAAAGTGTTTCTGTGTTGAAAGATGCTGCTTCGGCCGCTATCTATGGTGCGCGTGCCGCTTTCGGTGTAATACTTGTGACTACAAAGAAGGCGAAGAAAGGCGACGGGTTTCATGTCAATTATAATAATAATTTTGGTTTCCAGAGTTCTATCAATCGTCCGGAACAGGCTGACGGGCTGGAGTGGATGCAGGCTTACCTGGACGGCGAGTTCAATGCCGGTAAATACTACACCGGGCAAGATATCAAAACATGGATGAACTACCTGACCGAATATCGTAAGAATCCGGGTAAATTCCAGACTACCGGAGACGGGGTATATGTAGACCCGGAAACAGGATTGAATTATTACCTGAATGAGAAAGACCTGTATGCCAATATGCTTGATGATTACGGTTTTCTGCAAGCACATAATGTGTCATTGAGTGGTGGTACTGATAAGCTGGCTTATCGTCTGTCCCTTGGTTATAATAGCGAGCAAGGTATTTTGATCACCGATAAAGACCGCTACAAACGTTTGTCGGGTAGTGCCTATATTTCTGCCGAAATCACCTCGTGGCTGACTCAGTCTGTAGATATACGCTATGCTCAGAGTGACAAGAATATGCCTGTGACTTCGGATAAGACCGGATTGTATGATATGCGTTTGCCGGTTGTATATCCCGAAGGCTCCCTGACTTTGCCTGACGGCACCAGCCTGATGACGAATACGCCTTCCAACGTTTTGAGAATGGCAACGGATAACAATACAATCAGAGACAATGCCCGTATCCTGTCAAAAACGGTATTGAAACCATTGAAAGGGCTTGAAGTGGCATTTGAATATACATTTGACAAGACATGGAGTAATCAGAATGTGAATAAGGCTTCCATTGATTATACAACGGTTGAGCTGGCAAAAATACAGACTGCCACTACTTCTTCTCTGGAGACGACTCACCAAAGTACTGATTATAATGCCATCAACCTGTATGCTAATTATAGATATTCATGGAATGACACGCATAACTTGTCATTAATGGGCGGCTTCAACCAGGAATCCAGTGACTGGAAGAAATTGTATACTTATTCTTATGATATGATTAACGAGAAGTATCCGTCACATAGTACGGCTACCGGTGAGAATAAGGTTATTACAGATGATCATCGCGTGTATACCGTGCGTGGTGCTTTCTATCGTGTTAATTATGATTATAAAGGCAAATATTTGTTTGAGACCAATGGTCGTTATGACGGCTCGTCTAAATTCCCGAAGAAAAATCGTTTCGGTTTCTTCCCTTCTGTATCTGTGGGTTGGAACATTGCCCGCGAGAACTTTATGAAACCGGTTGCAGGTGACTGGCTAAGCGATCTGAAACTTCGCGGAACCTGGGGACAAATAGGTAATCAAGGCATTGATCCTTATAAATTCGTTCCGACCATGTCGCAAGTGGAAAAGAAGGATGTGGCGTGGCTGGTGAATGGAGCGAAGCCGCTGACTTTGAATGCTCCGGGACTGGTCAGTGATAGTTTTACTTGGGAAACGGTAGAAACATTGGACTTTGGTTTTGATATAACTGCCTTGAACGGACGTCTGCAAAGTACTTTCGACTGGTATCGGCGTGATACGAAAGATATGCTTGCTCCGGGAGCTGAGCTGCCGTCAGTAGTAGGTGCTTCCGCACCTTTGCAGAATACCGCCGACTTGCGTACGAAAGGCTGGGAATTGTCATTGACCTGGAGAGATAGAATCGGTGCATGGGGCTATAATGTAGGCTTCAATCTTTATGACTCTAAAACAGTCGTTACCAAATACCATAATGAATCCAAGATTATCCTGAAAAGTGATGGCACGAATAATTATTATGAAGGATATGAAATCGGTTCTATCTGGGGGTATGTAACGGATGGTTACTATACAGCCGATGACTTTGAAGATACAAATACCTGGAAATTGAAAGAAGGGGTGGTGACAGTGGATGGAGTAAGTCCGCGTCCCGGCGACATCAAGTACCAGAATTTGCGTGATGATGGATCGAGTACGAATCGCATTGATACGGGAGACGGAACCTTTGACAATCCGGGAGACCGCAAGATAATCGGTAATAACTCTTTGCGTTTGCAGTATGGTATAAACCTGGGAGTCAATTACAAAGGATTTGATCTGAGTGTTTTGCTGCAAGGAGTAGGTAAACGTGATGTATGGATCAGTGATGCACGCCGCTGGCCGTTTAATTCCGGACAGTTTGGTTCACTCTTTAAAGACCAGCTGGATTATTGGAAACCGGTAGATTCTGCCAATGGTGATTGGACGGCAGCCAATCCGAATGCGGAATATTTCCGTATTTACGGGCAAGGAAACAACTCCGGTTACAATACACGTGCGCAAACGAAGTATCTGATGAATGGCTCTTATCTGCGTGTCAAGAATGTGACTTTGAGTTATAATTTCCCGAAGAGCTGGTTAGCACCTATTACATTAACGAGTTTGAAAGCGTTCGTAAGTTGTGAGAACCTTCACACATTTACTAAGCTGATGAAGGGTTATGACCCGGAACGCCTGTCTTGGGGATATCCTTTCTATCGTACGATTTCTTTTGGTTTTAATGTTACTCTTTAATTTATAATTGGTTATGAAAAAAATAATATATACTATGCTTGCGGCAGCAGCTATCGGGTTTACTTCATGCAACGATAGTTTTATGGAACGCTATCCGGATACTTCGTTGACGGAGCAGACAGTGTTCAGTAATTATAATACTTTCAAGACCTATGCCTGGGGATTATATGGAGTATTTACAAATACTAATATCCTGCGTATTCCCGGAACAAACGGAGCCTATGCCAGTGCCACATCCTATACAAGCGATATTTATGCAGGTTATCTGATGCGTCGTCAGGGTGACGGTAATCCGTATGCTTTTCAAAATGTATCCAGTTCTTCATCGGGCAATGGATGGGCATTCAGTTTCGTCTATCGGGTCAATGTCATGTTGGCAAATATCGATAACTCAGGGATGACGGATGCGGACAAGGAACATTGGCGTTCGGTGGGATATTTTTTCCGTGCCTATTATTATTCGGAACTGATAGCTCGTTTTGGTGATGTGCCTTGGGTAGATCGTGTACTGGGTGATTCGGATAAGGAAATAGCATATGGTCCCCGTACACCTCGCAAAGAAGTTGCCGATCATGTATTGAACGATTTGATATATGCTGAAGAGCATATAAAAGAAGAAGGTGACGGTGAAAATACGATCAATGTGCATGTTGTCCGTGCTCTTCTTTCCCGTTTCTGCCTTTTTGAAGGTACATGGCGTAAATATCATGCTTTGGGGGACGAAGATAAGTACTTTGATGCTTGTATCACTTATTCCAAGAAACTGATGGATTCTTATCCCGAACTGAACAGTGATTGGGGAGAGATGCTGACATCTGACCTGAAAGGAATGAAAGGCATCATTCTGTATAAGGAATATGTAGAAAAAGAACTGACTAATTATGTACTGACTCATGTTGAACGGACATCCACCCATAATGTGGAAATGCCGCAACACATCATCGATATGTATCTTTGTAAAGATGGTAAAACGATTCATAACAGCTCGGAATATGAATGGTCGCAGGACGGGGATAATAGTATGAATGCTACTTTCCGCAATCGTGACCTTCGTCTGCTGGAGACTGTAGCTCCCCCTTATAAGGTGATCCCAAGTGCCGATAATACCAGTTGGGAGTATACTTCTGATCCCAAGGACCGTGAGTTTATGGATATCATGGGCATTACCCGTTACACAGGTTTCGGAGGCGGAAATGGGGAAGCCGGTAAACATAAAGTGTTCCCATTGATGAACTGGTCTGCTGCTATATTGAAAGGAATGCCTCACTTCTTCACCAACAATGGCGGACAAGGTTTCCTCGTAGCCCGTAGCGGTAACTATGTGTACAGATACTATAATGTATGGGACAATTCGAAAGAGAATGAAGGGACCTCAGATGTACCTTTGTTCAAGATTGATGAAGTGATGTTGAATTATGCTGAGGCTAAATTTGAAAAAGGTGGTACAGGTGCCGAGGGCTTCAATCAGACTGTTGCTGATCTTACTATCAATAAGTTACGCGATCGGGTGGGAGTTGCCCATATGAAAGTGGCCGAGATAAATGCCGGATTTGATCCGAAGCGCGACCAGACCGTAGACCCTGTATTGTGGGAGATTCGTCGCGAGCGCATAGTAGAATTGATGGGTGAAGGATTTGGATTCTACGATGTGCGCCGTTGGAAAAAGGCACCTTGGTTTATCAATAAGATACAGTATGGTCAATGGGCTACTAAAGAGCAGATTGGCGATTCCGGACAGTTTGTTGATCTTGAAAAAGGATACGCCGATACGACAGGAAAGAAAGAAGGTTTTATCTATATGTATAATGATCCTTTGGTAGCAGGTAAAGGTTGGTTAGATAAGTATTATCTGTATCAGGTGCCTACTAATGAAATCGCATTAAACCCAGAACTGGCCCCCAATAATCCGGGATGGGAGTAATAATTAACTGAAACACAAATTGAAAGAAGATGTGCAAATAACTGTTTGACACATCTTCTTTCTTTATTAGAGCCAATGCTATCCGTCGGAAACAGTCGGTGAGTCAACCGAATATTTCCGACTTTTCATATATTGGAGGTTATTTAATGTGTATCAGTATAAAAGAACTACATTTTATTTTCAGTAATCGGAAATTTGAAATATATTTAGGGGCCCAAACGCTCAAACACATTTGATGACTCTTAAAAAAATAATGACTATGAACATGCGTCTTCTATTACTTTTATTATTTAGTTCTGTTGTTATGTATACAAGTTGCCAATCTACGTCTGCTCCAATCGATTCATTGGCAGCACGTGTGACGGAGAATACGTCGAAAGATCAAATCCTTTTCCGGTTGGTTACTGATGAAGCCGATCCGGCAAAGGACTACTTTGAGATAGACTCCAAGGATGGCAAAGTACTGATAACCGGAAACTCCGATCTTTCACTGGCTACGGGCTTGAATTGGTACCTGAAATACGTGGCAGGTATTCATCTTTCGTGGAATAATCCCTCGCAGAAATTGCCGGAAGTACTGCCTCTGCCTCAAAAGAAAATCCGACAGGCGACGGCTATGAAGAATCGATATTACCTGAATTACTGTACCTATTCCTACTCCATGGCTTTCTGGGACTGGGAGCGCTGGGAGAAAGAAATAGACTGGATGGCGATGCACGGCATCAATATGCCTTTGAGTATAACAGGGATGGAGGTTGTCTGGTATAATCTGCTGAAGCGTATCGGATATACGACGGAGGAGATCAATGAGTTTATTTCCGGTCCTGCCTTTATGGCATGGTGGCAGATGAATAATCTGGAAGGATGGGGCGGACCGAATCCCGACAGTTGGTATCGGCAACAGGAAGCACTGCAAAAGAAGATCATTACCCGAATGAGGGAGCTGGGCATTGAACCGGTATTCCCCGGATATGCAGGAATGGTCCCCCGTAATATCGGCGAGAAACTGGGGTATCAGATTGCCGATCCCGGTAAATGGTGCGGTTTCCCTCGTCCGGCCTTTCTTTCTACGGAAGATGAACATTTCGATTCATTTGCTGCCATGTATTATGAGGAGTTGGAGAAACTGTACGGAAAAGCAAAGTATTACAGTATGGACCCCTTTCATGAAGGAGGAAATACGGAAGGAGTAGACTTGGCAAAGGCGGGAACTTCTATTATGAGTGCTATGAAGAAAGCGAATCCGGAGGCTGTGTGGGTGATGCAGGCATGGCAGGCGAATCCGCGGGAAGCGATGGTCAGTACGCTCGATTCCGGTGATTTGCTGGTACTGGATTTGTATAGTGAGAAACTTCCGCAATGGGGTGATCCGGAGTCGATGTGGTATCGGGAGAAAGGTTTCGGCAAGCATGACTGGCTCTATTGTATGTTGCTTAACTTTGGCGGTAATGTCGGTCTGCATGGACGGATGGAGCAGTTGGTGAATGGATATTATAACGCCTGTGCACATGTCAACGGGAAAACCTTGCGGGGGGTAGGAGCTACTCCGGAAGGAATCGAGAATAATCCGGTGATGTTTGAATTGCTGTATGAGCTTCCTTGGCGGGAAGAACGGTTCTCACCGGATGAATGGCTGCAAGCGTATCTGAAAGCGCGGTATGGAAATGATTTGTCACCGGAAGTAGCGGAAGCATGGCGTGCGCTGGAACATACAGTTTACAATGCTCCGAAGAATTATCAGGGAGAAGGGACAGTCGAATCCTTGTTGTGCGCCCGTCCGGGATTTCATCTGGACAGAACGTCGACATGGGGATATGCCAAGTTATTCTATTCACCTGATTCAACGGCAAAGGCAGCCCGCTTGTTACTTTCTGTTGCAGATCAGTACAAGGGAAATAATAACTTTGAATATGATTTGGTGGACGTGGTGCGTCAGAGCCTGGCAGATAAGGGGAATGTGCTGCTTGAAGAAATTTCTCAGAGTTATGATCGGAAAGATAAGGATAGCTTCGGGAAACAGACACAACAGTTTCTGGAGTTAATATTAGCTCAGGACAGTTTGCTGTCCACCCGAAAGGAGTTCTCGGCGTCTTCATGGCTGAATGCCGCACGTTCTTTGGGAACCACGGAAGAAGAAAAGAAACTTTACGAATGGAATGCTTCTGCGCTGATCACGGTTTGGGGAGACAGTATAGCTGCTAATCAGGGAGGTCTGCATGATTATTCCCATCGGGAGTGGAGCGGGATTTTGAAAGACTTGTATTATCAACGTTGGAAAACTTTCTTTGAGCAGAAACAACGGGAGTTGGACGGCAAACTTGGTGAATCAGCGGAAGAACCGATTAATTTCTATGGCATGGAGAAAGCATGGGCGGAGAAAAACAAAACAGCTGATTCATCAGATCATAAGTTACAAAATGTAATTGAAACGGCAAAATCTGTTTATCGGACAGCGATTGAAGCAAAGTAATTTATCTACCTACACTGCTCCGGCTTTCAGCTAGAGGGCTGACTAAAAAGTCGGTAGTGCTGCCTTAAACGGGAGTGACTAAAAGTCGATAGGGAAACTTGGGTTTGTACGAATCATATAAAACGAAAAAAGAATAATCGGAAGTAAACAGGGGAATACCTTTTACTTCCGATTATTCTTTTTATAAATGATAATTGCTTCAGCAAGGCCATGCCGGGCAATCGAACATATTTATTTCTCCAACAAATTTTTCAGAAACTCGTCCAGTTCTTTATCCAGTCCTTTCAGCAGTTCGTCATCCACAAGCAATGTATCGTCATCTATCAGCAACAATTCTGCAACTGTTTCCTTATCTTCATCTACCAGTACGAATGAATAAGGCTTTAATATTGTTACTTTATCGAAGTCTCCTGCATCTTTCATTCTGCAAAGGATACTTTTCAGGTTGGGCTCTACATTTTCCATGAAATCATCTCCATCGTAAGTTGCCCACTCTTCAATCATTACATTAGCCAATTCCTCGTCATCGTCGTTATAAATAGTGAGTTGTCCCGATGTTTGGTCCGGTTGTAAATGAATATCTGTTACGGCTGTCTGGTCGCAGCCACATACATATTTGCCGGCTGCCTTTTGGATAGCCGATTCGATGGTAGACAGAGATTGTTGGCTCAGTTTCATAGGTTCTTCCTTTTTGTTACCTCAAAGGTATAAAAAAAATAATAATCAATGCATGATTTCCTTAAAAATCATCATTAAATCGCTCCATTTGCATTTTTAGCTTGGGCAATTGACTGTTACGTTCCTTTAATTCATTTGCATAAAGGGTTGTAAGGTAGTAATTCGGTACATCGTCAATGGTGGCGTACGCCGCATTTTCGGGAATGTTTTTCTTATCTACTTTTTGGGCAAGTTGCTGTGCTTTGACTGCCCATTCTTCTGCTTTTGCCAAGCTGTCTTTCATCTCATAATAAACAGCGATATTGAGGGCAGCTTTCATCTTTTTCTTTTCCTTCTTGGTTCCGTTGTACACTTGTTCCCAAAGTTCGAAAGCTCTGTCCCATGAATTTTCACGGACAAAGATTGCCGCGTCACGCATTTGTACGGAGCCACCGGTGTACAAGTATCGTTTGCCTGTCTTCCAGAAAGGGAGTAACTGTTTGACAGGGATAGTCCCTGCAAATTCAGAAGCTTCCCGTAACATCTGTGCATCAGGTATCATGTGTGCAAATGTTTCTGTTACCGATCCTCCGTATTCTTCCCAAAAGATACTGTCGGTGGGGTGTAGCGTAGTCATCGGTTTGCTGCGCGAGGGCAGGTATACCTTCACCGTCGGGTAGGCTTTTACATCCACTGTCCCCAGGTAGCAGTTAAAATCACGGATATAACGAACCGTTTTGGTCGCTTTGAATTGCAGGTTTTCCATTGCGATGATACAGTCCACTCCCAAGTCTGATGTCAGCTGTTGGACTTCCTCCTGACTCAGTGTACTTTCACGAGGAAACTTGTCATTGGCCCGTAAAGCGGAATCACAGATCACCACTACATCGAAATAGTTCTGATGCGCTATTTCTTCCGCCAGTGATTCTGCTGCAATCTTAACATTACCATTGGCATACGCTGTGGCGTGGCTTATTTCGGGTACGTTTTCTTTCGGCTTTTCGGTCTGTGTGATCAGCTTGTTATCCGGTTCGGTGCTGGTGTTATTCACGATAGCCACTTTACGGAGTTGAGAAGGGAAAGTCATATCTCCGGGCTGCATATAGTCAATAGAAATCTGCTCCAGGCTCTGACAGCTGCCGAGTGCCAACAGTAGCAGAGAAACAAATGCCAGTGAATAGAATTTTGCCATAGTCTTGATATCTTTAGTAGTTTAAGCAAAAGTACTATTTTGGATGAATAAAAGAAAGCCTCAAACAGTTTTTAACCGTTTGAGGCTTTCTTTTAGATTATAATCTTACATCGGACTGCTGTTAAGCATTCTGTCCGTGGCAGTTTTTATATTTCTTACCGCTTCCGCATGGGCAAGGATCATTGCGTCCTACCGTCTTTTCCGCACGGATCGGTTCGCGTTTTTGTTGCTCGCGAGTATCCTGACTGGCAGCAGCCTGCTGGTTCGGATCACTGAGGTCTTGTTTCTGTTCACGATACTTGCTCATATCCTGACGTTGCTCGGGAGCAGCCTGGCGTACTTCTACGCGGCGTGGCTGTTGTTCGTCTGCCGGAGCTTCCTGTACAGGGATCTGTCCGCGCATCAGAATGGAGATAGTCTGGTTATTGATCTTGTTCACCATAGCGTCAAACAGTGTTACGGATTCCAGTTTGTAGATCAACAGCGGGTCTTTCTGTTCGTAGCTTGCGTTCTGAACAGAGTGCTTCAACTCATCCAGCTCACGCAGGTTTTCTTTCCATGCTTCGTCGATAACGTGCAGCAGGATAGACTTTTCGAATGCTTTCACCACCTCTTTTGATTCGGACTCGTAAGCCGCTTTCAGATTGCAGGAGATGTTATACATCCGTTTTCCGTCTGTGATAGGAATCAGAATGTTTTCGTACATATGTCCCTGGTTTTCGTATACTTGTTTGATGACCGGATTAGCGATTTGTGCCAGGCGTTCCGTTTTGCGTTTGAAGTTTTCCATGGCAATGTTGAATGTCTTTTCTGCCAATGTGTCCTTCTTTTCATTACGGAATTCTTCTTCGGTGAACGGAGTTTCCATTGCCAATGTCTGGAGCAGTTCCATCTGACAGCCTTCGTAGTCATTGTTCTCGATCGCATTCGCGCAACGGTCCCAGATCATATTAACGATATCCATACCGATACGTTCACCCATCAGGGCGTGGCGGCGTTTGGTATAAACAACAGTACGTTGCTTGTTCATCACGTCGTCATATTCCAACAGACGTTTACGGATACCGAAGTTGTTTTCTTCCACCTTCTTCTGTGCACGCTCGATAGAGTTGGAGATCATCTTGTGCTCGATCATTTCGCCTTCCTGGAAACCGAGTTTGTCCATTACACTGGCAATACGGTCGGAAGAGAACAGACGCATCAAGTCATCTTCCAGTGACACGAAGAATACAGAAGAACCCGGGTCACCCTGACGTCCGGCACGACCTCTCAACTGACGGTCTACACGACGAGAATCGTGACGTTCCGTACCGATAATGGCCAAACCACCCGCGGCACGTACCTCCGGACTTAACTTGATGTCAGTACCACGACCGGCCATATTCGTAGCAATCGTAACCACCTGTGATTTACCGGCCTCTGCAACAATATCAGCCTCCCGTTGATGCAATTTCGCATTCAACACGTTATGCTTAATACCCCGCAATTTCAACATACGGCTCAACAACTCGGAAACCTCGACGGAAGTCGTACCCACCAACACCGGGCGGCCTTCTCCAACCAATCGGGTAATCTCCTCGATCACCGCGTTATATTTTTCACGTTTTGTCTTGTACACGTAATCATTAGCATCCTTTCGGATCACCGGTTTGTTTGTCGGGATAACCACAACGTCCAGTTTGTAAATATCCCAGAACTCACCCGCTTCCGTCTCTGCCGTACCGGTCATACCGGCTAACTTATGGTACATACGGAAATAGTTCTGTAAGGTGATCGTGGCAAATGTCTGCGTGGCAGCCTCTACTTTCACGTTTTCCTTCGCTTCAATAGCTTGGTGCAAACCGTCTGAATAACGACGTCCTTCCATGATACGCCCCGTCTGCTCGTCCACAATCTTCACCTTGTTGTCGATAACCACGTATTCAACATCCAATTCGAACAACGTGTATGCTTTCAACAACTGGTTCACCGTGTGTACACGCTCAGATTTGGCGGCATAACTTTGCACCATCTGATCTTTTTTCTCCAGTTTCTCTTCCTCCGTCAGGTTCATCTTATCGATCTCTGCCAATTCAGAACCCACATCCGGCAAGATAAAGAAGTTCGGATCTTCACCCGCAGCCGTAATCGTATCATGTCCTTTATCCGTCAAATCGATAGAGTTCTGTTTCTCATCAATCACGAAATAAAGTTCATCCGTAATCTCCGGCATACGACGGTTATTCTCCTGCATATAAACATTCTCGGTTTTCACCAAGGTAGCCTTGTTTCCTTGTTCACTCAAGAACTTGATCAATGGCTTATATTTGGGTAATCCCTTATATGCTCTCAACAACAATATAGCCCCCTGTTCCTCTTGTTTCCGATCACCGCTAGCCAACAACGTTTTAGCTTCCGTGAAAATCCGGGCAACCAACTCACGCTGCATACGCACCAACTTCTCCACACGAGGTTTGTACTCGTCAAACATCTGAATGTCCCCCTTCGGAACCGGACCCGAAATAATCAACGGGGTACGGGCATCATCGATCAACACGGAGTCAACCTCATCGACAATCGCATAATGATGTTTGCGTTGTACCAGGTCTTCCGGGTGAATAGCCATGTTATCTCTCAAATAGTCGAAACCGAATTCATTGTTCGTTCCGAAAGTAATATCTGCCTGATAAGCTTTCCGTCTCTCCGGGGAATTCGGCTCCGTCTTGTCAATACAATCTACCGACAACCCGTGAAACATATAAAGAGGTCCCATCCACTCGGAGTCACGTTTTGCCAGATAATCATTGACCGTAACCACGTGTACTCCGCGACCAGTCAAGGCATTCAAGAATACAGGCAAGGTAGCCACCAACGTTTTACCTTCACCGGTAGCCATCTCGGCAATCTTACCTTGGTGTAACACGGAACCACCTATCAACTGCACGTCATAGTGAACCATGTCCCAGGTAACCTCGTTACCTCCGGCCAACCAAGAGTTGAAGTAAACGGCATCCTCACCGTCAATCTCCACGAAATCTTTCGTTACGGCCAAATCACGATCAAAATCGTTAGCCTTCACGACGATCTCTTTATTTTCTTTGAAACGTCTTGCCGTATCTTTCATCACGGCAAACGCCAAAGGCAATATTTCATTTAGAACATCCTCTAACTTCGTGTTAATCTGTTCTTCCAGCTTATCAATTCGGTTATAAATTTCCTCTCTTTCCTCGATCGAAGGTTTCTCATTCTCTACTTTTGCTTTCAAAGAAGCAATTTCATCCTCTTCTGCCTTCACGTGGGCATGAATCTTTGCTTTCAGATCAGCTGAAATCTGTCTCAACTCATCATGGCTCACGCCTTTAATCTTTTCCCACTCTGCATTTACTTTTGACGCGATCGGCAATAATTCTTTCAAGTCACGATCAGACTTGTTACCAAAAAGACTTTTTAATATATCGTTAAATCCCATAGTTTTATATAATTGAAAAATGAAAACAAATTAATTTATGATTTATGAATTACGATTTACGATTCAGAAAAACACTAGCTAGTAGGTAGAAATCACCTAATCTAAAATCACAAATCAAGAAATTAGTAGGATCGTAAATCTAAAATCATAAATCCGAAATCATTCCATTTTCCCGGGAGCCCGGATGGGATTTGCTGCAATTTCCGGGACTTTCCAACCCGGTAGAACGACAGACGAGTAAGTAGTATAAACTTTTACGGCATCCACGGTTTCCGCGTGACTCTGATTGTAGAAATCACCATAATCGAAATCCTCCGTGGATCTTTTCTCGGTAGAAACCGTGATAACCTTCTCGGTAGAAGAAACCAACAAACGATAGCAATCTGTCCTAACAGATACATTCCCCCCACGCACATTTATCGGCAGGGTTGCCACGCATCCGGCGACAACATACAAGGCTGCTATCAAATATTTGTTCATTTCCATACCGCCAAAGATAATGCTTTTCTCCTAACTTTCAGTTTTTATCTTTTAGTTTTTATCTTTTTAGATTCCGTGATTCCCTCCTACCATCCAATACTCTTTGTAATCACAAAATCATTTAATCGCCAATCACAAAATCTTACTCTTACAGCTTTTCCCCGAAAGCCAAATCTCCGGCATCACCAATTCCGGGATCAATATAACAACTCTCGGTCAGATGCTCATCCAATGCCCCCGTCCAGATCGTTACCGGCTCATCTTTCAAAGCCTCTGTAAGTTTTTCTATACCTTGACGACTGGAAACAATAGCCGCAATATGCGTGTGTGCGGGCCTTCCACCCTGTTTCAATAACTCGTGATAAGCCACCACGATTGAACCTCCCGTGGCTAACATCGGATCTACCAGCAATAACTGTTTTCCTTCCAAACTTGGCGTGTAAATAGAATCGAAACGAATTTCAAAATCAATATGATTTTCCTTATATTTTCTTCTTGCCGAAATAAAAGCACTCCCGGAACGATCGAAATAATTCAAAAAACCTTGATGAAAAGGTAATCCTGCACGCAACACGGATGCCACCACCACCTCTTCGTCTGCCAATCTGACATCAGCCACGTTAATCGGTGTCTGTACTTGCTGCGTTGAATAATGAAACGTCTTACTGATCTCGTAAGCCATCACCTCACCAACCCGTTCTAAATTCCGGCGAAAACGCAACGGATCTTTTTGAATCTCTTTATCTCTAAGTTCTGCTAAAAAACGATTATAAACCGAATCCTCCTTGTTAATAATATACACCATTTTATCTATTTCTTTTCTTAAACCTTTTCTATCACACGCACCTATCCTGTTTTAAAATCTAAAATTTAAAATCTTCATTTATTCTATTTCTTCATACTCCGCATCCTCAATCTCTCCGCCTCCCATCTTCTGCTGTTGTTCGGCCTCATGTGTCTCTTTACGCAACTGATTAACCTTATAATGATTAATCAAATCCGTTATCCCGTAAAATATTGTCACAGCACCGAAGAAAGTTATAATTCCTTCTTTCGCCGAGAACGGATTAGCAAAAACAATCAATCCGGCCAACAAAATAATTACCGGATACACGTAACTCAACGGAGCGATATGCCCGAATTTCCTCGCAGAAGTCAACATCACCAACTGACCAATCCCCGCAACAATCAAGATAAATCCCAACAAATACATCAACATGTTGGTGAAAAAATCAGCCATCGACCACAACAGAATACCCAAAATAATGCTTCCGATACCGTTAAAAGAAGTCAGTCCCCTGGCCGAACGCTCATCCTGATCCCGCATAGAGACCAGAAAGGAGATAATCCCGGTAACACAAAATACGGCACCGATAATTTTTACCGTGTAATTTAACACTTCAGTTGGCCACAGCACAAGTACAAGACCCAAAACAATCGCTACGATCGATTTGACGATGGTCCTTTTGTAATTTCCGGAAGTATAGATAATCTGCATAACTTCTATTTTTTAATTTATACGAAATTCGTCAACGAAAGTAGTGATTATTTTTGAAAAAATTAAGCCGGACGACTTGTCCGGCTTAATTTTTTATTTAATCAGTTCAACACTTCGCTTTACAAACTTATTCAGCGCCTCGCCTTTCAGCAGTCCGTTCGCCAATAAGGCCAAATCAATCAACTGACCAACAACCTTATTACCTTTTCCATATTCCTCCAATAACGAGTTCTTCTGCTTGTTCAGATCGGCAATCGTCTTGTTGTATTCACTCTTTCGATCTTTATCCACTTGAGGAATCTCTTCGTCTTTCTTACCCTTATTCAACTCGTCCAGCTCTGCCTGTTTCTTTTCAGTCTCCTTGATCTCGAAATTAATCGGCTCCAACTGGGCACTCATTTCCTTTTTCTCGTTTTCCAGGATTGCGTTCACCAACTTATGATCCGTGTTCACCACCAAAGTGTACTGATCGCCCATTGCCCCGTAGAATCCCATTCCCGGATTCATGGCAGCCATCTCTTTCATACGACGCATGAACTCAGAACGTGTCACGATCACCGGATCACCATTCTCACCCATCGCCTCAAAATTAACCATAAACATTCCTTCTTCCTTCGGTAACTGGGAAGTAAATACGGCACGCAATTCCTCTTGTTCCTCGTGACTCAAAGCAATCTCTTTCGTCTCTTCCTTCGGGATCAACTTGTCGATAACATCCGAATCCACCCGTACAAAACGGTGATCGGAATTCTTTTGTTCCAAATGGTTGATAAAATGTGTATCCAACTGACCATCCATCAACAACACATCATATCCCTTACCCTTGGCAGTCTCGATATACGTGTATTGCTCTTTAGCATCCGTGGCATACAGGAACACCACCTTATTATCTTTATCCGTCTGGTTAGCTTTGATCAAGTTCTCGTACTCTTCATACGTGAAGTATTTCCCTTCCGTATTCTTGAACAAAAAGATACTCTTGGCTCTCTCGGCGAATTTTTCATCCGTCAACATTCCATATTGGATGAAAATCTTCAAATCATCCCACTTCTTCTCGTAGTCTTCCCGCTTATTCGTGAAAATATCATTCAAACTGTCAGCCACCTTCTTCGTGATGTGACTTGAAATCTTCTTCACGTTACGATCGCTCTGTAAATAAGAACGGGACACGTTCAACGGAATATCCGGAGAATCGATCACACCATGCAACAATGTCAAGTACTCCGGCACAATTCCTTCCACGGAATCCGTCACGTACACTTGATTACTATATAATTGGATCTTATTCTTCTGAATCTCGAACTTGTTGTCGATCTTCGGGAAATACAATATACCTGTCAGGTTAAAAGGATAATCCACGTTCAAGTGAATATGGAACAACGGATCTTGAGCCATCGGGTATAATTCACGATAGAATTTCTCGTAATCTTCCTCCGTCAGATCAGCCGGTTTACGGGTCCATGCCGGATTCGTATCATTGATCACGTTATCTTCCGTCGTATCTTTGTATTCCCCGTCCTTCCACTCTTTCTTCTTTCCTGAAATAATCTCTATCGGCAAGAACTTGCAATACTTGGTCAGCAACTCATTCACCTTAGCATCTTCCAAGAAATCCTTCTCTTCCTCGCTGATATACATGATAATATCCGTACCTCTCTCGGCTTTTTCCGTCTCTTCCAACGTGTATTCCGGATTTCCCTCGCATGACCATTTTACAGCCTTCGCCCCCTCTTTATAAGATTTCGTTACGATCTCCACCCGATCACTCACCATGAACGAAGAGTAGAAACCTAACCCGAAATGCCCGATAATAGCAGCAGCGTTATCCTTATATTTGTTCATGAACTCCTCCGCACCGGAAAAAGCGATCTGGTTGATATACTTCTCCACTTCCTCTTGCGTCATACCGATACCGTTATCCGATACCGTCAGCGTCCCTGCCGCTTTGTCAGCTTTCACCCTTACCTTCAACTCACCAAGTTCACCTTTAAACTCCCCGTTCGAAGCCAATACTTTCATTTTCTGAGAAGCATCCACCGCATTCGAAACAATCTCTCTCAAAAAGATCTCGTGATCCGAGTATAAAAATTTCTTGATAATCGGGAACAAATTCCCTGTTGAAACTCCAATCTTTCCTGTTGACATAACTCTATATTTTTAATTTAATTATATTTCAAATTTTACGACAACTAAATGACAATAGTTATGCCAAACCCAAATTCCTGCCGATTTGACAGCCGCTCCTTCACCTACAACAACTTTTTCATCATACAAAAATACCCCGGACTTTCATCCGGGGTACTATCTCTTTTTTAATCACGAAATCCTTACATCATTTAACGATCTTCATCAACGTCAAAAATATAATTTTAAAATACTCTTTCAAACATTGATTATCTATATACTTCATGTTATATCGTATCTTATCCGGCATAATTTGCTCCACGTAAGCCCGGTCCGGATCACTTGCTTGTCCCAAGATGGTATTTTCATCCGCATACTCGATAGAAGCATAATCCGTTATACCCGGAACAACCGCCAACACTTTACGCTGCTCGACAGTGTACATATCCACGTACTTCCTTACCTCCGGTCTCGGTCCCACCAAACTCATCTCTCCCCGTACCACGTTCAACAACTGCGGCAATTCGTCCAATTTATACTTTCTCAGGAAATACCCAACCCGTGTTACCCGTGAATCCTTTGCCCCCACGGTTATCAACCCCTTCTTATCCGCCCCGCTCGCCATGGACCGAAACTTAAACAACCGCCCCACTCGCACCTGACGATAAAACACACCTCCCCGGCTATCCAACACGATACATAAAGCTATAATCACAAAAATGGGTGATAGAACTATCAAGCCCAATAAAGAAAAGAAAACATCACAAAAGCGTATCACGCCAAAACCTCTTCTACAGAACAAATAACAGCATCAATAACCGTTTTTACCATCTCCTCACTCAACCCATACCACACTGGTAAAGAAATCTCCCGGCAATAATTATCGTAAGCAACCGGATAATCTTCAATCTTATACCCCTTATTCTTAAATGCACTCAACAAAGGTAAGGGTTGAAAATGCACGTTTACCGAAACATCCTTGTCAAAAATCCGCTGAATAATCTCATCCCGTTGTTGCTCCGTAATTCCCTTCACCCGCAAACAGTACACATGATAAGAACTCTTCCGGTCTTCCGTTTCATAAATTGGTAATTCTGCCCATCCGTATCGGGCAAAAGCATCTGTATATTGATCATATATACACTTCCGATAGTGCAAAGTATCATCCTCGTAACGAGACAACTCCACCAAACCGATAGAAGCCATAATATCCGTCATATTCCCCTTAAAACCGGACACGAGCACGTCATAACGCCACGCTCCCTTTTTCGTCTTGGCCAGCGCATCTTTATTTTGTCCATGCAAAGTATATGTACACAAATACCTATACACCTCCTCGTTATCAAAAGGCTCAGGCAAATTCAACATGATCGCTCCACCCTCCGCCGTGGTCAGATTCTTCACCGCATGGAAAGAGAACACCGAAACATCAGCCAGGCATCCCGCTTTCCGCCCCTTGTATTCCGCCCCTATCGAATGAGCCGAGTCCGACAAAATCAAAATCCTTCCCAACTTCCCCTGCTCTTCCGTCTTCGCCTGAAATAACGTTTTCACATCCTCCGCCTCCACCAATTCAAACAACTCATCATACGCACATGGCATACCTCCCAAATCAACAGGCATAATCACCTTTGTCTTATCCGTGATCGCCTCCCTCACTTTCTCCAAACACACGTCAAAATCATCCGCATTCACATCCACCATCACCGGTTTCGCCCCACAATGCACGATCACATTCGCCGTGGCACAATACGTGTACGCCGGCACAATCACCTCATCCCCCTCCTGTACTCCAAACCACCGTAACACAACTTCAAGCCCCACAGTATTCGAGTTCACAGCCAACGTCGCCTTGTTTCCACAATACGCTGTCAACCTCCGTTCAAACTCCTTCGTCTTCGGTCCCGTCGTAATCCAACCGGACTTCAAGGTATCAACAACCTCATCAATGACCTTCTGGTCAATTCTTGGTGGTGAAAATGGTATCATAAAAATAATTTAATAATTACACGCCTTTATCATTTCACTTAAAAACAAATACAAGAATCAACTAAATATCTATCATTTAGCAAATTCATCCAAAAATTGTTTTGCCAAAATACCCCACTCTAAATTTTCTAATGCATATTTTCTCCCCCCCTCTCCCATTTTTTCTCTCTTCTCTCTAGTCATTCCCGTTAATTCCAAAATTGCATCTGCTACTAATCTTTCATTTTCAGCCTCAACACAAATACCACACTTAACTCTTTCAATCACTGAATTAGGTTCATCTATAGCCTGTATAATTGGTTTCGCAGATAGCATATAATCTGTCAATTTATTTGCAGAAGTTCCATATTTATGTAAAAAAGAATGTATTCCTCCAATAAATGCAACATCAAAATATGCTACAATACGAGGTATCTGTATCTTTTTTACTGCAGGCAAGAAAAAAGTATTAGCTAAAGAACGTTCCTTAACCAATTTTTCCAAATACTCTTGCTCTGGTCCTTTGCCAACAAGCACAAAAGCAAGATTATCATGCTCTTTTAATAAAGCCGCAGCTTTTACAAGTGTATCCAACGAACCAGAAGCCGCAAACCCACCTGCAAATCCTACAATAATTTTGTTTTCTAATTGTTTAAACAACAATTTATGTGTTTGCGGTATTTCTTCTTTTAAATTCAAATTCTCCCAATCTTCTTTGCAATAACCATTGGGAATACATTTAAATTTCCCCTCCGCTAATCCATGTTCTCTCATATGTTGTTCTGAATTCCACAACAATGATATTACTTTATCCACATGTTTATAAGCGTAATTTTCGGCCAATTGCATCACTATAATAAAAGGATGCCATGATGAATATCCGCCAATCAATTTGGGAGAAAGAGGCCATAAATCATGCACTTCATAACATAATTTTGCACCAGCTGTTTCTGCAATTTTCCTCGCCGGATAAATATCTAAAGGATATGTCGAAGACGCTACAACTAAATCAGGTTTTACAAATTCACTTATTTTCCTGGAATACTTCCACAACTTACAAACAAACACAAAAATATTTTGAATTCTTGCAAATGTCGATTCATAAGCGGGCGTCTTTATCCAAATATAATTTATTCCTTCAACTGTTTCTTCTTCAAAATCTTTATTTGTAGTAACAACAGGTTGCTGAATTCTTAAATGAGAAAACGATGCCCCAACCAAAGTAACCTGATGTCCCATTTTTACCCATTCTTTGGCTAAATAATATGGCCTATATTCCATACCATATTTCAAGCCACCCATGTAATGATTAATTAAAAGAATATTCATAAATCTACAGGAATAACCTTATAACTTCAAAAGCCTCAGCATATTCACTTCCAACTTGTACCCCTCTTGTTTTTGCTAAACTATAAATAAACTCATCTGACAAATAATCCCGTTTCCCTTGCGAGTGATACTCTTTTAAAGCCATAATTTTAGCTTTTATATCATCTTCCTGCAATCGTACAAAACATTGGGTATCAAACGAAAGATTATTCCAAATCAACTCATATCCTAATATCGTCGTATTCTTAAAAGCCCGCACACCTTCTTGGGCAATCGTCGTATGATCCTGATGAATGTCATGTAAGCTAGGGATAAAAACCAAATCATATTTTTCTCGCTTACGAATCTTTATTAATTCTTCCAATATCTCTTGACGTACATAATTCAATTTGCGTACTTGATAGCTATATATAATCAAATTTTCAGACTTTATTCCCAATTTAGCAGTAGCATTCCTAACTTCAGTTTTTAAAATATCTTTAGGGAATCCCGGAGGAACAGATTCTTCTGCTGTTGAAAAAGCAACATATGTAACTCGTTTACCTTCTGTTATAAGTTTATTAATTGTTCCCCCCAAACCTAATTCACCATCATCAGTGTGTGGAGCCAACACCAAAACATTTTTACAGTTTCCAATCATAATGACATGTATTTAACTACAGCAATTCCATCAAGAACAATGATATCATTTACAAAACATTGAGTCTCCAACATTATTATTAATTTTTCATGTTTAATATCTACGATTTTAACCTTTGCAACAACTTCTTCATTATGATATACAGGCTTTAAAAACTTTAAACTTTGACTCAAATATATAGAACCTGGTCCCGGTAACTTATTTGCAATTACAGCACTTATTAATGAAGAAGTAAGTAAACCATGAACAATCAAATCACTAAAGATTCCTTTTTTAGCATATTCCTTATCAAGATGAATCGGATTTCGATCTAAACTTAATTCCGAAAAGGCAACAACTTCATCAAAAACAAACGTTTTAGATATCGTCGCTTCTTGTCCTATATAAAAATCACTAAACATATTTATTTCATTAATTGTTTGGCTGGATTTCCAACCACAATAGTCTCTGCATTTACATTTTTTATGACAACAGCACCAATCCCGATATAACCTTTATCACCAATTACAGTTTTTTCCTTAACACAAACATTAGGGGCGATCCAACATTGTTTACCAACAATAACTCCACCACTAAAAATAACTCCCGCTGTAATCAGCGAAGATTCTCCTATAGTGTCATTATGAGCAATATGTACCAAATTATCAGTTTTTACATTGTCCCCTATTTTAGTAACACCTAGCGTTCCTCGATCAATCGTGTTATTTGCTCCAATATGAACATTATTACCTATTTCTATTGTTCCGAAATGTGGGAAATATTCAGGAATCCCGTCTGCATTTCTTTCGAAACCAAATCCTGTTTGCCCAATAACAGACCCAGACTTAAAATAACAATTATTCCCTATTATTGTTTTCCCATCTATTACAACATTAGGAGATATATATGTATTATCACCAATAATGACGTCACGTCCAATATAACAATTTGCACCTATAAATACATCTAAACCAAGTTGAGCCCCTTCTTCCACTACAGCAGTAGCATGAATTCCCTGTTCTTTTTTATTTTCATTAAAGAATTTCTTTAAAACTCGCAAATAATCCAATCGAGGATTTTCTGAAATAATATAGGAACAATCAATTTTCCCCTCATACTCTGGAGTAACAATCGCCAAAATAACTTTATGTTCATTTAAGACTCTCGCTAAATCAACAGAATACTTTTTGCAAAAAACAACACAATTATCATTCAATTCCGAAAGGGATGAAAATTTTGTTACCTCAATATTGGAACCAAACAATTGTTTATTTAGAAAAGTAGCAATAACAGAACTGTCCATAAAACCATCATTAAATAATAAATCAATTATATATATCAAATACTTTATTTACTAAATGAAGTCATCTAAACTTATTTACTTTTCCCACTTGTCTCAACAAGAGTATCGTAAAAGTTAAATAATTCCACTCTTTCCAACTTGACGCAGTCGTATCAAGTCTAGTTAGGATTAAACGAAAACTATTTATTCACGTATTAGTCCATTCAATAATCCAACATTCTTTATAAAATTCCGTGTCAAAGAGTTGTTCTTCTTTCGATTCACCATTACGTGGATTGGAGCAAACATTAGAGATTATCTTATGTTTTGTAAGGGCTTCCCGAAAGATCTTTCCATCAAATCCGGCATCGGTATTCTTAAAATAAATTGTCAAGATAATTTCAACTGTTCGAATTTGAGTTACCATTTCATCCACACGATTCTCTACTTCATAAAAATCTGTGTGATTCCCTTTTTGAGACTCAGACATCGCCAACGCTAATCCTTGACGATCTGTGAAATAAAGAGCATTGGTTGTTTTTCGCTTTTTTCATCCTTGATACTCTACTATTTCCCCGCCTCTGACTGCCGGAGTATGAGAACCGTTAATATGGGAGACGGACAATGCTCCCACATTAAAATACCTCATTATCTAAATTCCTTTCTATAATCTATTTCATTTTACTACATTTGATATAACTGCTTTAACTTTCCCGTTCTTACCAGCAGGTAATACACTAACATAATCAAATTTAACCGCAACTTTTCCAATTTGACTCTCTAAACGCTGACTGATTATAGCTTCTGCTTCATTCTTATTATAAAATAATTTTTCAACTATTAATTTAATTTCAAAATCGGTATAAGTAAGTTGTACCAATTGAGATTGAACCAAACCTTTAATCCCAATAAATAATCCATGAAAGCGAACCATTTTTCTTCCATCAACACCAACAACCACATCTTCCACCCGACCTATAATCTCATCTATTTTCGTCATTTGATGCTTCGTTTTCAAACTTTGATCCTTTGCGATTCTTACCATATCTCCAATTCTATAACGAATTAATGGTTGATCAAAATTAATCAAGCCCGTAGATACAATTTCTCCAACTTCTCCATTAGAAACCTCATTCCCATCTTCGTTTATAAATTCCATAATACCAGCATCGGGACTAACTAACAATTCACCTTCAGCAGATTCGGAAATTAAACCACACGCTTCGCATCCACTATAAGAATCAAAAACTTTACATCCAAAAACGGCAGATATAACCTCCCGCATTTTCTCTGTTAATTTTTCACTTGAAGTTATTACAGCCGTCAATTGCGGGGCTTTTAAACCTGTTTTACGAATAAAATCTGCAATAAAATAATTACTCATTGCATATCCCGTCATCCACTCGACCTTATTTTCAATAATTCCATTCAAATAATCCCCTATCGTTTGCTCTGAGATGTGGTAAGCTGAAAAATAAGTCTGTTTCTCAACAAAATTATAACGGTAAAATGGTGGTTCCATATGACTGTCCGGAATTATTCTTCTTCCACCAACCATTCCTCGTGGAGTTCTATAATCAACTCCAGCCCAATTTCTAACTCTATTTTCCATTAAAGCGGAAAAAGTTTGAGCTACATAATCCGGCATATAAATATGCACAGGAGTACCCGTAGAACCACTACTATGTTCAAAATTACCTTTCAACAATTTAGAAGACAACATTGTTGAATCCCCATATTTACGAAAATCTTCTTTTGTGGTATAAGGTAATAATTTTAACTCTTCTAATTTGATATTAGCCAAAAAACTTCGATCTATACCTAGAGAACGATATCTTTCACCGTAAAAAGGGACCGAATCAAACGCATGTATCAATAACTTTCGCAATACTTTCGTTTGATACCCCTTCCATTGTTCATAAGTATAAAATTCACGCTCACGAGCTGCTTTAACTTCAGGTAAAAAGATTCCTCCTAAACGGTGTTTTTTCCAAAAATAACCATAAACAGAAATTCCCATATTCTGCATAAACAATGGCATCCTAAAATAGAAAGATTCTAATATTTTGTTCATCACTAAATCTATAATCGATTGTATAAATCAATTAATTTTAACTCTTCTGAAGTCCAATTATATTTTTCACAGATCGCTCTTCTTCCATTACATCCTTTTTCTCGCGCAACATCTACATTATCAATCAAATAATCAATTGCTCCAGCAACCTCACTCAACACTAACGGATCAACTAATATTTGATTACAAAACTCATCATTAATCTCTTTATGCAAAGGCAAATTAGAAGATATTACAGGTAAAATATTTTGCATATATTCAAATAATTTTGTACTAATTGCCTGTCTCATAACAAAATTATCTCTTTGTAAAACAATGCCAATAGAAGCTCGTTGCATCAATTCTTGTACTTTCTGCTTTGAACAATACCCTAAAAAATCCACGTATTTCCAACCTCTAGATGACATTACTTTCAATCTATATTTTTCATCACTCCATCTCCCTGCAAGATACAACTTTATCTTATTTTTAGTTAAAGCCAATGACTCTACCATTTCATAAATACATAAATTTTCAGAAAGAATTCCTGCAAATACACAACAATTAGATTCTCTTTCTACATCAATATCTATTGGGTTTATTATCGGATAATTTTTTACTACAACAACATTTGAGTTTAAACTATAAAATCTTTTTGCTATAAAATCAGTAGCACAAACGACACCAGAAAATTTTTTCACACATACATCTTCATACCAACCAATTAATATATTCAATATATATCCTATTAGAGTTGGTATATATGGCTTTGAGGTCATCTTCTTTCTAATATCTTCATGAACATCGTAAATAACTTTTTTACCCGCTTTCATTAATTTCAAACCAACAGGCATTAATTCCGGATCATGAAAATGATAGATATCTGCATTTATTTCCAATGCTTTCTTATAAATAAATCGTGGAAAAATAAACATTCTATATAATCGTCCTTGTTTCTTACAATGAACCCCTATAATATGTATATTGTTTTCACATTTTTCTTCCACATTAGGTACAATATAAGATACATTAAACCCGTTTTTTAACAAAGAGAAACATTCTCTGTAAAATATCCGACTATCATTAATTGAGTGAACGCTAGTTAAATGGCAAATTTTTTTTTTCATCTAATCATAATTACAGCTATTATACCTAGGAATACATGCTAAAACAATCATCATTAACAATATCCCATTTGTTAACAAAACATTCGTAAAAGAAGCACTAGAAAACCAAGTTACACAAACAAATATTGGCAATGTCAATAATCTAAAATCCAATCCTTTAGCACAAGAATTTAGCAATTTAAATATATAAACAAGGATGAATGGAAAAACAAAAATACCTATAACTCCAAAATTTTTATACGCATCAGAAAACAATCCATTATTAGCACTATTATCTATATTACCATAATATTCATTCCCTATTATACGAGCAATATCTACTTTATATGGAGAAGAAACTCCAAACCAACGAAGAAAACTTTGCCTAAAATAATCAAATTCATGAGTTTGAAAAAAATCATAATAATAATAATCTATTTTACTTGGCGTAAATAATGATCTAATAACACCAAATCCTGCAATTAGATATGTATTAAAAAACTTATATTCAAATAATGCACTAACTAATATTAAAATAAAAACCCAAGGGAGCAATCTAATTTTATTTTCATTATAGAAATAATAACCAATAAAACACAAAACCAAAAAAAATAAAATACTCTTCATTCCATTAACAGAAAAATTTAATAGAATCACAAAAGTTAACATTCCGACCACGATTATTTTATTCTTTAACCAAAATAAAATCAAGAATATAGGAAGAATTGTCACCGCTGCTGGTAACAAATAAGTTAATATTACTGGTAAATCCCAAGACCTTGCTTCTAGTCTTAAGTCATAAACAGAACCAAGATCCAATCTAAGTCGAAATCCTGCATATACTCCAGAAATATATAAAACCGTACAACACAATATTCCCATAATAGCATATAATATTATAGGCATATGATTAGACATGTTATTATATACACGTGTTGGTCTTACAATATAAGAAGCAAAACAAATTAACAACCAATACAAAACGTAATACATCAACATATTTAAAGGCATAGGCATAAACGCCATCAAAGATGTTCCAGGAATAAAACGAATTAAAAAAATCAAACTCATTATATTAGCAAACAATCTTTCACTATTTTTCCATTTGAAAAAAGAAACAATAAACGGCAATAATAATAATAAGACACTCCATGAAATTATATAATTCACTGTAGAGAACTCGTTTTTATAATTTAAATATTCATAATATCTCGTAATAATAATAAGGTAACACAAATCCAACAATATTCGATATACGAAAATACTAACAATTAAAATAAAATTATTACAAAATCTCGTTTGCATATTTTCAATATTTAATGACCTAAAGTATATCTGTACGTCATAAAAATACTAATGAGATATACAAGACTTCTTCCACATACAAAACAAAGTAAAACCATTTTTATATCATTAAAAACATACACACCCAACCATAACGAAAATAAGGAACAAGAAAAATATGTAATCTGCCATTTCATTAAATCTTTCATCTTCTCCGCAATAAAAAACATGGCTGTACCTACTTCCGATACAAAACTAATGGCTAACATCGGTGACAAAACACGAGCGTAAACACCAGCCTCCTTCCATTGCTCTCCCAGTACAAATGAAAATACCCAGGGAGCAACAATGAATAACAAAGAAAATACCAATAAAGATACCCCGGCCAAAGGAATCAATATCCTTCTGTAAAGATCACTACAACATCCTCTTTCCATGTATTCAACAGAAGCTCTCTGACGGAAAACATCCCTAATTGCAATTCCGACAACCGAAAGAGGCAATGTTAAAAGCATCATTGTCATTGAATAATACCCCAATTCTGTCTTGGAAAAATAAGCCGCCAAAAAAAATACAGGTAAATATCCTCCAACAGTATTTAATAATTGAGCGGGCATAACATAAATGGGACATTCTTTATATCGCTTTAGCAAGAAAAGCATTCTTTGCACAGAGACCTCTCTAAAAACAGTCTTGTCTTTTTTCAATGCATGCAACGTACAAGCCAATGCCGAGAATAAACGCCCGACAAAATCTCCCCACACCAATCCTCCTGAAAAACACGCACTCCAGCCCAAGCAAACTTTCGATAAAACGATAGCTCCAGCATTAGTTATTTTGTTCCATGACAAATTTGCAAAATACTTGTACTTTACACACCATTCATTGTAACACTGGTATATTACAATACAAAAAGAAAGAATTGGACATAAAAATAACCAGTATCTTAACTCTGGATCATTGAATAAAACAGAAATCTCAGAAGAAAATATCCACATTAAAATTTCTGATATTAAAAGGGAACATAATGATATTAAAAGAATTGCAATCAATAAATTGGCAGTATCTTTTTTATCATCAACAATTAATACTATTGTTTCATATTTTCCTGTAACGATTACTGTAAGTACTCCTGTTATTGCCGTTATCGTAGCCAAGATTCCAAAATCTGCCGGGGAAAATAAACGGGTCAATACAGGATAAAAAATTAATGGCAACACCTGTGCTGCAATTGTCCCTAAAGTTACAATAAACGCGTCTGTAAGAAAACCTTTTCTTTTATAAAAGAAAACTTTTTTCATCCTTGTAAACATGCAATCATTCAAATTATAAATAACTCATATCCTTTTCTATAATTATTTATCACGCCTACAAGCCTCCTTTAAAATGAAATTAATTCTCTCCAATTGTAAAATTTATCAATAAACCTCTCTATTCTCCTTTATTTTCTATCTCATGCAAAAATTTACAAACTCCAATATTTTAACTCGTGAATTCGATCCCTGTACATTCCTTTCACGTCCACTAGCACAGCGTTATCGTAAGTCAATGATTTAAAATACTTCTCGTCCAAGTCTTTATAAGCATCATGAGAAACGGCCACGATCACGGCATCATAATTATTCCTCGGCTTTTCTATTAACCCGAAACCGTACATCTGTTTTACTTCCTCAGAATCGGCATAAGCGTCAACAACATCCACGTCGACACCAAAATCCTTTAACTCGTTAATTATATCAACCACTTTCGAATTACGTATATCCGCCACGTTTTCCTTGAACGTTATTCCCATAACTAACACACGAGCTCCTAGAATTCCTTTACCCATCCCGATCAACTTCTTCACCAGTTTTTTAGCGATATAGCCTCCCATCGTGTCGTTTATAAAACGCCCGGCACTGATAATTTGCGTGTGATATTTTAACTCGCTAGCCTTGTAAACCAAATAATAAGGATCAACCCCTATACAATGTCCACCCACTAACCCCGGGTAAAATTTCAAGAAATTCCATTTTGTTCCAGCGGCCTCCAGCACGTCATACGTGTTGATCCCGATACGACTAAAGATGATCGACAACTCGTTCATCAAAGCAATATTCACGTCCCGTTGCGTGTTCTCGATGATCTTGGCGGCGTCGGCAACCTTGATATTCGGGGCACGATGAACACCCGTTTCACAACTAACTCGTAAACTTTAGCGATAATATCCAATGCCTCCCCGTCACAACCAGAAACGATCTTGATCGTGTTAGGCAAGGTATGTACCTTCTCCCCGGGGTTAATTCTCTCCGGCGAGTAACCGATCTTGAAATCAAGACCGACCTTCAAGCCTGAAATTTCTTCCAATATTGGCAAGCAATCTTCCTCCGTGCAACCGGGATAAACCGTTGACTCGTAAACCACGTAATCCCCTTTTTTCAAGGCGTGAGCCACGGAACGGGTTGCGCTCAACAACGGGGTCAAGTCCGGTTGATTATGCCTATCTATAGGAGTGGGGACGGCAACTATAAAGAAAGAGGCTTCTCGCAACTCGTCAATGGAAGACGTGAATTTTATATCCGCCCCCTCGAAGGCTGAATGTTCCAACTCCTTACACGGGTCTATCCCTTGACGCATCTTGGCTAGACGCTCCTCGTTTATATCGAAACCGATTACTTGAATCTTCTTGGCAAACTCTAACGCTATGGGTAAACCCACGTAACCCAAGCCAACCAAGGCCAGTTTGGCCTCTTTATTTAATAATTTTGAATACATTACAAATTGAAAATTGAACGATTAAAAAATAAATTTCTTTACCCGGTCTATCACGATATCTTGTTGTTCTCTTGTCAGTTCCGTGTGCATCGGTAATGAAAGTACAGAAGACGCTAGCCTACTTGACTCGGTTAAATCACCCGTGGATCGAGCTATTTTCCGGAATGCCTCTTGTTCCTGCAGGGGCAATGGATAATAGATCATCGAGGGGATTCCATCCTCCTCCAAGAATTTTTTCAAAGTATCACGTTTTCCACCCTCTACCTTTAGCGTGTATTGATGATAAACATGGGTACTATATGCTTTTTCTTCTGGAAACACGATACCTTCAACATCCTTCAACTGGATCGTATAGTAACGAGCTGCTTCATTCCTGGCCAAGTTATACTCGTTCAAGTATTTCAGTTTCACGTCCAAAATCGCGGCTTGAATCGTGTCTAAACGAGAATTACAACCTATCACCTCGTGGTGATATTTCACTTTCTGACCATGGTTGGCTATCATTCTAGCCCGGTCTGCCAGAACATCGTTATTCGTCATCAACGCGCCTCCATCACCATAACACCCTAAATTTTTAGATGGGAAAAATGAAGTGCACCCGAAATCTCCCATGGTTCCCGTTTGACTCCGTTTCCCGTTACGAAACGAGTAAATGGCACCTATCGCTTGAGCGTTATCTTCCACGATAAATAGGTCATGTTGTTGGGCAAAATCTAAAATTGCCTCCATGTCACAACTCTGCCCGAACAAATGTACAGGTATTATCGCTCTCGTTCTGGAAGTCAACGCTCGCTCTATATTTTTAAGAGTCACGTTAAAAGTTCCCGGATCCACGTCTACCATCACGGGGATCAAACCTAATAACCCTATCACCTCCGCACTTGCCACGTAAGTGAAAGCTGGCACTATAACTTCATCTCCCGGTTTCAAGTTTAAAGCCATCAAGGCTATTTGTAACGCATCCGTGCCGTTAGCACAAGGAATCACGTGTTTCGCTCCCGTGAATTCCTCCAGGTGACGAGCAAATTCCTTCACTGGCGTTCCATTTATGAAAGCGGCCGATTCTATCACGTTTTTTATACTTGCATCAATTTCATTCTTGATTCTTTGATATTGACCTTGCAAGTCTACCATCTGTAATTTCATACCTATTTTCATTATTATCTACTCCAGCCGAAAGGATGTTTCACGAGAGGTAATTTAGCCAGCGGGTGATAATCACCTTTCAAACCTATCGGTTCCGCGTTACGGATATGATGAACGATATTTATACAATTACGAACCTCGTCCAAGCCAAAGCCTTCACCGGAAAGAACGTGCTTGTAACTCTCCGTGTGCAACTCCGTGAAACCGTTACTAAACTCGAATTCCTCGCCCTCGATACGGATGGAACGATACGTGCGCTTTTCTCCCTCCACGGCATTCTCCGGTAGATTGTCGGCATTTATGCTCAGGAAATAACGAACACGTGCACGTTCTAGCTCCAAATACCCGGCCACCCGGTCATGGCTCTTCACGTGAACGATGTTCTCCTTAACCCCACCGAAAACCCAGGTCAACATGTCGTAAAAATGAACACCGATATTCGTTGCCACGCCTCCACTCTTACGCTCGTCTCCTTTCCAACTCGTGTAATACCAGTTACCGCGAGAAGTGATATAAGTCAGATCCACGTCGTAAACTTTATCTTTCGGACCCTCGTCTATTCGTTTTTTCAAGGCCTTGATCGAGTCATGCAAGCGAAGTTGAAGGATGTTGTTCACCTTGTGCCCGGTTTCCCGTTCCACCTCGGCCAAAGCATCGATATTCCACGGGTTCAACACCAGCGGTTTCTCGCAGATCACGTCAGCACCCAAGCGTAACCCGTAACGGATATGAGCGTCATGCAAGTAGTTAGGTGTACAAATGGAAACCATGTCTACCCGGTTATCATCTCCCTTTATCCGAGAACAATAACGATCGAACAATTCCATCTCCGTGAAAAAGGACGCTTCGGGAAAGAAACTGTCCATGATTCCCACGCTATCAAACTTGTCGTAAGCAGCGACCAAACGATTACCCGTGTCTTTTATGGCACGTAAATGGCGGGGAGCGATGTAACCGGCCACCCCGATCAAAGCAAAATTCTTCATGATATATTTAACGATTTCAATTATAATTCAAAACCTTTACCCTTCAATTCCCACATCCCCAATATCTCGAAACAAAAAGTTTCTTTACCCGCTATTCCGGCATTTTCTATAGAACCAATGATATTACTCAAAATCTCCTTCTCTTCTTTACTCCATCTCTCCAAAAATATCGTATCTTCTGACAAATTTTTAAAGCATCTCTCCGTCCGCAACCACTGCCACACTTGTTTTTGTTCCAGATTATCGTAATCTTCAGCAATCTCCTCCGCCATCTCCAGACACCACTCCTCCCCCGTAAAATAGTACCAATTACAAAGTAATCGACACACGTTAGGAGTTTTATCCGGTATCACGATCTCCCCTTGCTCATCCACGGTCAATACCCGATAAGCCATATCCAACGCCTCATTCAAAAAATCCATATCCGAATATGTCTGATAAGCATCCATCAAATCAGCCACGTACCCTATCCTTTCGTCCTCCTCGATAGATGTATCTTTCATTGCCTTAGACAATTCCTTGGCTATTTCACGTAACCGTTCATGAATTTCCTGCAATGTTCCATACTCCCGTTCTAAAACGGGAGAAACCCGAACCATCGCATACACGGACAAATAACCATGTAGCAAATGAGATAATGACATTGCAGAACAATCCCTTACTCGTACATCCCGAATGGCCATGTACAAGTCATGAAAAAAATCATTCTTCATTCTTCTATTCTATCTTTTCCAGAAAACTACCAGGAATATACGCTGTAGCTAAAGACACGACCCCTTCCAGCCTTACGACCACTCTTTTATGACCTTTCACCCGGATCAATTCACCCTCGATCCCGGCAAAATCCCCTTTTATGACACGTACTTTATCGCCTTTTTTCAGATTCTCGTTCACCACCTCCACCATTTCTTTGGAGAAGTCAAGCAAGAACATAAAATCATTCATCTGTTTATCGGGAACAATCAAAAAGTTACCCGTTTCCCGATCCCTCAAATAACGCATGTCAAAAGCATACTCTTGAATCAATGACATGCAAGATTTAAAGGTCGTATGAATAAATACCAGATTAGGAATAACCGGTACTTCAATTAATTTATCAACACCATGAATTTTTCGTGCAATTTGTTGGAACGGAATGAAATTCTCGATCCCCATGCTATCCAAACGCTGTTTTATCTTTTTCTCCTGACGACAAGTATTTGCAACATACCAATGTAGCTCGTTATCGGACAATTTAAGCATTACATAATTTTTATTCATTCATTCCAGGACAAAGCTGCGCCTCCTGATCATCCACGGAGTGATCTTTGCCCGAAGAATTAAATAAGACGCTCTTTTCCTAAACGTCCGCCTCTTAAACAGAGAGGACCATATTAGACAAATGAACGAGGCAAATGTAGTTCATAAAGAATTTCAATGCAAATTTTCAAATACATTTTTCCTCTAAACTTAATAAATTCCTGACTTTCAATACCCTTACATCTTTTCGATATACTATCGATGAACACATGCTCTATAGGAACGAATGGATAACGAAGAGATAACGACAACATATACACTATATGTATTTCCAAGACAAACGAAAATATGGTTTTGTATTTTTAAAAGAAAATAGAAAGCCCGTAGACTAAAATTCATTACCTTTGCCCCCTGCAAATAAAATCAGGAATGAAGGTAAAGAAATTTTATATCGAAACTTACGGTTGCCAAATGAACGTAGCAGACAGTGAAGTGGTTGCAGCCATCTTGGAAGACAAAGGATACCAACGGACGCAAGAAAAAAGTGAAGCAGACGTGATTCTGGTGAACACCTGTTCCGTACGTGAAAATGCGGAACAACGGGTTCGCGGACGGGTACAAGGATTTTCCGAGGTAAAGAAAAAGAACCCACACGTGCTGGTCGCCATCATGGGATGTATGGCAGAACGTTTGGGAGAGGCTCTTTTTGAACAGGAGAAGAACGTGAACATCGTGGTTGGTCCCGATGCGTACATGGATCTCCCGCTCTTGGTTGAGAAAGCCGAGAAAGGCGAGAAAGCCATCAACATTGAACTCTCTACCACGGAAACCTACAAGGACATCTGCCCTTCCCGAATTGACGAAACAGCCATATCCGGATTTGTTTCCATCATGCGGGGATGTAATAATTTCTGTACCTATTGCATCGTTCCGTACACCCGAGGACGCGAGCGTAGCCGAAGTCCCAGAAGTATTGTCAATGAAGTTCTAGACCTTCAATCCAAAGGTTACAAGGAAGTGACACTACTCGGTCAGAATGTAAATTCCTACCTCTGGCGGGGAGATAATCAGGAAGTGAATTTCCCGGCATTACTCGCCATGGTTGCCCAAACGGTACCCAACATGCGTATCCGTTTCGCCACGTCACACCCAAAAGATATGAATGATGACATTCTACGTGCGATAGCCACCCATTCCAATATTTGCAAACACATCCATCTACCCTTCCAATCCGGGAGTAATTCCGTACTGAAAGATATGAACCGAAAATATACCCGTGAATGGTATCTTGACCGGATTCATGCCATCCGGGAGATCGTCCCCGATTGTGGAATTTCCACGGACGTGTTCGTCGGGTTCCACAATGAAAGCGAGGATGATTATCAGCAGACTCTTGCCTTGATGAAAGAGGTGATGTTCGACTCCGCTTTCATGTTCAAATACTCGGAACGTCCGGGTACCGTGGCTTCTCGCAACTTGCCGGATAACGTGGACGAGGAAGTAAAAGGACGTCGTTTGCAGGAACTCATTGATATGCAGGTGGAGATTTCTCACCAAAGCAACTTGAAAGACGTGGGCAAAGTATTCGAGGTACTCGTAGAAGGGGTTTCCAAGAAGAAATCGGATGAACTTTTCGGTCGCAGCAGCCAGAATAAGGTGATCGTCTTCCCGGATAACGGAGCTAAAGTCGGAGAACTCGTTCAGGTTCGTGTCACGGAATGTACCCCTGCAACCCTTATCGGCGAAGCAATAAATCAATAACCCTAATCGAAAATACTCAATTTTCAATTAACATGTCTCGTAAACTCCTCAATGAAGAACTGAACCGACTCACCACGGAAGAGTATAAAGACGCTGAAAAACTCCCGATCGTGGTCGTACTGGACAACGTACGCAGCTTGAATAACATTGGTTCCGTGTTTCGCACGTCCGATGCCTTCCGGCTTTCCAAGATATATCTTTGCGGTATCACGGCAACACCTCCCCACCGGGAAATACACAAAACAGCACTCGGTGCAGAAGAAAGCGTAGACTGGGAGTATTTCGAGGAAACCACCGATGCGGTTCAGGCATTGAAAAATGAGGGGTACACCATTTTATCCGTGGAACAAGTAGAGAACAGTATTTCCCTAGAACAATTTACCATCAAAAGCGGACGAAAATATGCTTTCATTTTCGGAAACGAGGTAAAAGGCGTACAGCAGGAAGTGGTTGATCTTTCGGATGACTGTATCGAGATCCCCCAATTCGGGACCAAACATTCATTCAACATATCCGTCACCGCCGGAATCGTGCTATGGCAGGTCATCCATCCGCTATTTTATAAACAACTGAAATAAGTCATAAAGTTTATAAGGTTCATAAAGTCTTGTTTTATACAGACAGACTGCCCCCTCCAACTCCCCCTTACACAGGGGAAGGGCTAAAAGGTAGCACACGCTACCGTTGACAAAGCGCCCCGCAGGGGTCAATGAACCTTACGAACTTTATAAACCTTACGAACCTTCAAACTATACCAATTTTATAAACTCATTTTCATCGCCTCCACGATTTTCACGGCTTCCACGGCTTCTCGCACATCATGAACCCGGAGAATATGTGCCCCTTTCAACAGGGAGATCGTGTTCAGTACGGTTGTTCCATTTAA
>ERZ857951.401-NODE-401-length-57723-cov-15.597801_pt1 | contig 57723 bp, 36 predicted proteins | sample MGYA00519759_ERZ857951 | MGnify/ENA primary metagenome ERZ857951 (study PRJEB31778, sample SAMEA3449377) | human gut metagenome | biome: human gut; feature: human-associated habitat; material: faeces | place: United Kingdom | collected 2010/2012 ...
AAAAGAGGTGCTGAAAAACACCTCCCGATTATGGACGGACTCGACATTAGGACTACTCCTTTTTCGTATTATAAAGATAGCACCTTTTTTATTGGAAACAAAGGTCGGACAGCAATTAATCCGAACATTTTTTATCTATGTCTTAGATGGCCTTATAGGGATGTTTACGGGGTGGCGGAGTGTGTTCGACCTGCCGAAAACCTGCAAAAAGTCGCTATTAGCGGAAATTCGCACGCTTCATTGTTCTAAAACACCTCCCGATGCGTGTGAAAAAGTCTTATCAAGGGGTTTTGCGTTACTTTATTGTTCTGTTATTCTCCCGAAATATGCGTTTCAAGTGTTATTAGTAACTTTTACTTGGCGGCGAGGTGTTATTTACAACCGAAAATGTTAAATTTGGGTATTAAAACCACCTGACAATGAGCACGAAGATAGAATATGAGGACGGCTCGGTCTATTTCGAACCCGAACCGAACGAAACCGAGAATTTGGAGTATGTCTATTTGCTCTGCGATGATTATGAGAACGGCGGCTATTATCCGTACCGTTTCTTCAACCGCATGTGCAACGGACTAATCAAAGCCCCTTTCAGCAAGTTGCAGTTTATGAACAACGACGAAATCGTGTCCACTTTGGAGGGGTACGAATTGGATGCGGAGAAATTTTGGATGGCGGTGCTCTTTATCTATGATTGGGCCGAGAATCAGTTTGTCAAATGCGTCGATATAAAATCCCGTTCGCACGGGATGCTGTTACGGGAGTTACTCGGCAAGTTGGGCGACGATATGGGCGATGTGACGATTCAGATTCGCAAGGGGCGCAAGAACTTGGACGTACACCCGATAATCAAGCGGGATATGATTGACGCCCTGCACGCCAAATTGGAGGAGTTGAAGCGGAAAGGGGCGGACAACCTCTTTGCTTACCGTTCGGAGGACTTCAAGGCGGATTACCCCGTACTGTCCTACAAGATGTATTTCGCTACGGAACGGTTGCGGGAGTTGTTCGCGGCTTTGGAACGATGCAGGAGGATAGGGAAACCCAAGCGGCGCAAAGGGTCGCTCGTGTCCTATAACAGGATGTTGCTGTTCGCCCGTATCGTCTATATGTTCCGTTACACGGACAACCCCGCATTTTTGGACAGCGACGACCCGCTGAAAGGGATAATGAAAGATTATAGGGGCAAAATTCCGCAGACCCTCTCGGCAATCTACGACTGAGGAAAAGGGAGGGGGAAAGCGCTGGTTTTTTCCTCCTTAAAGACGGGACGAAATCGCAGTATGTTTGCAGTGTCGAAAGCAATGAAGCCGACGACATTAAAAACTTATTAAATATGGGAGCAAATTTCATCCCCGCTGCCGAGAGTGCAGCACTCAAGCAAGTAACGGCCCCTGCCGCCGCAACCTCCAATGCCGCCCCTGCCACCGAGCAGAAAGAGCCGCAGACAAATTCGACCTCGCGCCGTCGTGCACCGAGTGCGCCGATTTGGTCGGCATTGACCGTCGCAAGGCGGATGTTCAACAACCTGCCGTCGGCCTTGCAGAACACCGAAACAAAGCGGATGTGCCTAAAAGAGGCCGCAGAACGCACCTACGGCGACCCCAAGCGGGCAAGTTACGACATTAAGAACGAAGCCCGCAAATTGACCAACCTAATGGATTTCGGGGAGTACTGCCGAAAGAACGGATTAAAGAGCGAAAACGTGGCCGAGCACGTGGTATTCGAGGGTAAAACCGTAATGCGCCGAGTGATGGAGTACGGCGTCGAGAGCGTCCTCGGCACGAAAATCCAAATGTTCGCAGAACCGCTGACCGACGGTAAGGAAAAGTCCGCCGAGAGTGAAGCAAATGCCGAGTAACGGTAAAAACAGAGGTTGCGTCAGCACAAAAAAGAATCGCAACCTTTCTCGCTTTACTCACGCAAGCAAGAGAGAAAAGGGGTGCCACGGCGAAGCCGGGCACCTCTTTTCTCGATAACGGCAGTCACAACAAGTTCTGCATCGCCGCGTCGATTTGAGAGTTCTCGAAACTATCCAAATAGATTTGGGTAACCTTTTCAGAACTATGGCCTAATGATTCACAAATTATCGACGTGCTTACACCCTCTCGTTTTAAGACTGTGGCGAAACTATGCCGCGAAACATAGGTCGTTAAGTCGATAGGTATTTCCAACTCTTTCCCTACCTCTTTCAGTCGCTCGTTCACTTTGGAAATGACTTTGTGAACGCGGTTACGTTGCTGTTGCTCGGTTTTATGAAATGCAGAAAGTATAGGAAACAAAAAGAGCGCACCATCTTGTCGGTAACGCTCTATAATCTCCTGCGCTTTGAGCTGTAAAGGTAGCCTAATCAACTTATGCGTTTTGCGTCGGGTGTAGATTAGTCGTCCATCCACGATATTATCGGTTTTGAGGTAGGCTATGTCCACGAAATTAATCCCGCCCATAAAGTAACCGAACGCAAACAAATCGACTGCAAATTGCTTGTAGAAATCATTACTGCGGTATTCGATAATCCGCATGATGTCCGCCTTACTTATGGCTCGCTTTGCCGTCGCTTGGTGCAGTTTGGAAACCTTGTAGGATTTGAACGGGTAATAATCCGCTTTCACACACTTTTCCTCAATGGCTACATTATAGACAGCCCGTAAAGTGCGGAATCGGCGACCTATTGTATTTTCTGAAAAACCTTGTCCCCGCAACCAAGTTTCATAGCGTTTCAACCAAACGGTATCAATTTCTGAAAAGTAGATATTCAGATGTCCGTTGAATTTCAACAAGGAATTGTAGACCTCTCTGTGCGAAAGCGCATAGCCCGTTCGCCCCGTTTGCTTCAAGTTCTCGATTTGTGATAAAAACACCTCGCCAACGGTGCGTTTTGCACGGGTGCCGTCTGTTAGATGTTCGGTTAGCGTTGTAGCCGTAAATTCTTTCTTCTCTGCTTTCAGTTCGATGATGCGCTCGGCAAACTCGCTACTCTTGTCCGCAATAATCTTTTCGATATATGCCTTGTTGGGACAATTCTTTTTCGGCTGGTTCTTCGTAAAATCCCAAAACTGCGGTAAAACAGACACACCAAGACTAACGTATTTCTTCTTTCCGTCTTTACAGACACGAATCATCAGCGGATGTGCGCCGTTGGCAAGAGTTTTTGATTTGTAACAGAGAATGTTAACACCTGCATCCATAGTGATTTTTGGTTTAACTCTCGGTTTAACTCAAAGCCTTAAACCACCGTAAAACCGCTACGGAAAAGACAAAAAGAAAACCACCTACATTGCTGTAAGTGGTTGATTTTCTTTGTGGTACCACCAGGAATCGAACCGGGGACACAAGGATTTTCAGTCCTTTGCTCTACCAACTGAGCTATGGCACCATCCGCGAAAAACGGGGTATTCCCTGTTATCGTGGTGCAAAGATAAGCAAAAAATTTAATACTGCAAATGCCTCATGCAATTTTGTCGGTAAATTTTTCCCGGCCCGGCAAAAAACGACCGACCCGGAAATCAGAAAAAAGTCCGCTGCCCAAACGGACAGCGGACTTGACAGGCATGATACAGAGACGCTTAATTCGTTTTATTCTGGTTCGCCTCGCCGATTTCCGGGTTGGCAATCACGACGGAACGCGGCAGCTGGAACCGCATGCCGGATTCGTTCTGCTCCCACATGGCTTTGTAAATGTGGTTGTTCGCAACGCCTGCCGCCGTCATCGCGGCATCGTCCCGACGATCAATCGGCATATTCAGACGCCGGCGGTCGAGCCACTCCAGAGCGCCCTCCATCCACATCTCGATACGTTTCTGAAGAATGATCTCCTCGACGACATCGTCGAGCGAAGCGGCCGTGATGTCATAACCCGGATCGCGGTAGGTCGTCACGTAATCCTTGAGCGTCTTCTTGGCCGCGGCGATGTTGCTGTGCGCCTCGGCTTCAGCCTTGATGAAGACGGCCTCTTCGGCGCGCATATAGATCAGATCGGTATTGTTCCAGTCGCCGTTGTAACTGCGGAACTTGACCGAGACGTACTCCGAACGCGCTTTCACGCCCGAAGCAAGCGTATTGGGCAGGTTGGAAGGCAGGAGGCAGGCATAACCGCTCGTCGCAGCGTCCGGGTCCGGATTGTCCGTCTTGTTGAGCCACCAGCCGCGACGCACGTCGGTCGGATTCAGACGCGCATAGAGGTAGGAGTGGATCGGACGCTCGGCCCACATACCCGCATAACCGCTCATGTAAGGGTCCATCTGCGAGCACCAGGTAGCCCATGTCTGGCAGTTGTCGGCCGTCATCTTGAAGCCGAAGATCAGACTCGGAACGTTCTCGATACGGTTGAAGCCGTTGTTGTAGTTCTCCTTGGAGACGAGCGTGTATTTGGCCAGAATATCGTCGGCCAACGAGACGGCTTTCCCCCAGTCCTCCATGACCAATGCGACACGGGCGCGCAGAATGGCGGCCACGCTGGCGTCGAAATCGGTCCGGGAACCGGTGTCGTCGTATCCGATCTCCTCGAAAATACGCAGCGCTTCGTCCAGGTCGTCGGTAATGCGTTTGTAGACCTGCTCCATCGTGGCGCGCGGCAGATTCTGGCCAAGGGTCTCCTCGGTGGCCAGAGGCACGCCCGGAAGGTCCTTGTTCGCCGCCGAGTAGGGATACTGGTACACGTTGATCAGGTGGTAGTAGCCGAACGCGCGGGAGGTCAGCGCACGGGCGCGGTAGGCCTTCATCGTCTCCGACTCGGCGGAAGCGTCGAGGGTCGCCGTCGCGAGAATCTCATTGGCCGTGGCGATCGGAATGTAGAACATGTTCCACACGTTGAAAGTCGGCGTATACTCCTCCTGCCAGTAGTCGTTGATGTACATGTAAAGGTTCATGCTGTGTTGCAGCAGCAGGGTCATGTCCTGCCCGGCCATGCCGAACGCAAGTTCGAATCCATTGAAACCGGTCAGCCACTGAAGGTCGTTCTTGTAATAGGTGGCATAGTGGGTGTAAATGGACGCCTCGATACCCTGAAGCACCTTGTCCGGGTCCTCCTTGGCCACCTCGTCACGGGTCTCCGAAGAGACTTTTCCCGAAGGGTCCACGTCGAAGATATCGTCGCTGCAGGATACCGCAACTGCCGCGCTCATTAAAAATATCAGTATTTTTTTCATATCAATGTCGCTGCTTAGAAGTTAATATTGAGACCTACCGAAGTGGTGCGGATCGGCGAATAATACGTACCGTCCACGCTGTTCAAAGCGACCGTCGCGCCCTGACCGCCCATGCTCGTACGGGGATCGTAGCCCTTGCGCTTCGATGCGAAGAAGACGTTGTCGCAGGCGAAGTACACGCGAACGCTCTTGATGCCGATCTTGCTCATCCAGTTCGCCGGGAAGGTGTAGCCCAGCGTGATGTTGCGCAGGTTGAAGTAGGTTTTGCTGATCAGGAAACGATCCGACGAAGCGTTGATGTTCGAGTCGTTCGTGTTCCAGATCGGCGCCGAACCTTTCCCGGTCTCCGGATTCCAGGCGTCGGCATAGTTCTTCAGACGGTTCATCGGGAAATTCGCACTGCTGAACGCCGAGAAGTCGTAATCGTAGCCGTAGCCGCCGAACTGGAAGTTGGTCATAATCGTCAGGTCGAGGCTCTTCCAACGCAGCGTGGTGTTCAGGCCGCCCGTGAAATCGGGAAGCGCGCTCTTCTCCAGCAGGTACTGCGTGGCCTCGGTAGCATCGCCGGTCGTGACTTTTTCCACGCCGACAACGTTGCCGGCGTCGTCCAGAATATCCTGATCCATGTACCAAAGCGAGTTGCCCTTCTCATCCAGACCTGCGAACTGCCGCATCTCCCAGCGGTAGATGTCCTTGCCTTCGTAAATGCGCTGGTTGCCGTTGGGCATGCCCGAGACTTTGTACTCGTCGGGCAGGTTGAGCATCTTGTTGGCATAGGTGTAACCGTTGACCGACATGTCCCAGTACCAGTCCTTTTTCTGGATGAGCTTGACGTTCAAGTCGAATTCGAAGCCCGAATTGCGCAGTTTGCCGACGTTGTACCAGTCGTAGGCGCGGCCCGTCGAAATATCCTTCGTACGCTTGAAGAGCAGACCGTCCGACACGCGGATGAAGTAGTCCATCGTCAGGTTGATGCGGTCGTTCAGCAGACCCACGTCCAGACCCAGATCGAACGTCCTCTGCTTCTCCCACGTCAGATCGGGATTGCCGTAGTAATAGATCTCCGTACCCAGCTTGCCTTCGGAAATGGTAACCGTATACTGGTCGGTATAGGGATAGTAGTTGGCCAGGTCCTCGTTACCCTGCGTACCGTACGTGGCGCGGAGTTTCAGCTCCGAAAGCCAGCTGTGCGTACTCTCCATGAACTTCTCGGCTCCGATGCGCCACGAAGCGCCGACGGACCAGAACGTGCCCCAGGGATTGTATTTGAAACGCGAGGTTCCGTCGCGGCGGATACCGCCCGAGAAATAATAACGGTTGTCGTAGTTGTACTCCAGTTTGCCGAAGAAACCCTGAATGCGCAGCACGTCCTGATAGCCGTTGATCGACCCCATCTCGCCGGCGTTGTTCAGCTGCGGATTCTTGGGATCGTAAATGTTCGTCTTCTCGACCTCGGCGTAATCGCGCACCCAGCTGTTGTACTCATGCCCGATCAGCGCATTGATATTGTGGCGTCCGACGGATTTTTTGTAATTGAGCATCTGGATCAGGTTCAGATCGTAAACGTCCGTAGACTTTTTGTTGATCCGGCCCTTGGAACCGCGTCCGTCGCCGATCGTGGGGTTATAGAACAGCAGTTCGTCGGAGGCGCGATAGCCCAGCGACATGCTCGAGGTGAAGGTGAAGTCGCGCAGGAAATAGATCTCCCCGTAAGCGCGGCCCTGCAAGTTGTTGCGTTTGATGTCGCGCGTGTCCATCTTCAGCGTGGCGATGATGTTCTGGCCCGAGGTTCCGGGACGGGTCGTCGTGCCGTCGGTCTGCCCCGTACCCAGGTCGTAGACCTTGTCGCCGTTTTCGTCATACTTGATTTTCCCCTCGGCATCGCGGGCGTAGACCGGAAAAACCGGCTCCCACGAACGCGCCGTGGCGAACGCCGACGAAGCGAGGCTGCTGCCCTCCAGAATGTTGTTCTGCACCGTGTGGGCATAGGAGAGGTTGGCGCCCACCTTGATCCACGTGCGGAGCTTGGTGTTGACGTTCACACGAGCGCTGTAACGCTCGAAATCCGATTCGATCACATAGGATTCGTCCTTGAGGTAACCCAGCGAGATGAAATAGTCGGACTTCTCGTTCCCGCCGCTGACCGAAACGTTCGTCTCGTTGCGGAATCCGGTCTTGAAGAGTTCGTCCTGCAGGCGCTCGCTGTACATGCGCCGGGCCGACGGGTCGAGTTTGCCGGTCGCAGGGTCGATCAGGTAGGTCGACAAATATTTGTAGGGGTTGTAATTTCCGTGTGCCCCCAGCACCTCCTGCGAGGCATAGAGCGCCGCGGCAGCCAGATCGCCGCCTCCCTCTTCGGGGCTTGACGCCCACTTCGTGTCGCGCATCGTGCGCCACTGCGCCTCGAGGTATTCGCCCGGATCGGTGATGATGTCATACTCGGGGACAGCGCGGGTGTTGATACCGAATCGCGTGTCGACGCTGATCGTGGGATTGTCCAGGCTGCCGCGCTTGGTCGTGATGAAAACCACGCCGTTCGCGGCGCGCGAACCGTAGAGCGAGTTGGCCGTGGCGTCCTTCGACACGGAGATCGACTCGATGTCGGCCGGGTTGATGTCGGACAGGCTGCCCTGATAGGGCGAGCCGTCGAGCACGATCAGCGCGCCGGTGCCCGCATTGAGCGAACCGACGCCGCGGACGTAGATCGCAGCGTCCGTACCGGGCTGGTTGGTGGCCGTAGTCAGCTGCACGCCGGGAACCGCTCCTTCGAGCATTTTCGAAACGGTCGAAACCTGACGCTTCGCAAGCTCCTCGCCGCGGATGGTGGCGATTGATCCCGTAAGGTCTTTTTTCGTCGTCGTGCCGAAAGCGGTCACCACGACATTCTCGATGGCCTGCGCATCTTCGTGCATCACGACTTCGACATGCGTCTTTCCGGCGACAGCCACTTTCCGGGTCTCGTAACCGATGAACGAAACCGCCAGCGTAGCGTCGGCGGGTGCGGCGATGGTGAATTTACCATCCGTGCCCGTGGTCGTACCGGTCGACGTGCCGTCGACCATAACGGTTGCGCCCGCGACAGGCTTACCCTCCGCATCGGCAACTTTACCGGAAACCTGCCGGTTTTGGGCGAATCCATATACACAAAGTCCCAAAACGGCAATTAACGATAGTAGAATTTTTCTTACCATAAGCGTTAATTTTAATAAAATTTTAAAATAAAAAACAATCGCCCCGGATTCCGGATAATAAACTGCTGGATATAGGATAATTACAGCGTTCCGGAACGCATTTTCCGAGAAATGCCTAATAGTTTGGTATTAAGCGTGTAAGATATACAGACGACACCTCCGCGCGTCCGGGTTGTGTTACCAGATAGTTACCGGACAAGAAGGGTTAAACCGTGCCGTATAAGCTATTTGGTCCAATTGATATACCGTTTGGCAGTAACTTTATCATTACCTTTATCGCGGTTTGTTTATTGTTTAAAAAAGGTTAGGAAGGGAATGAGAAACACGTTCAAAGTACTGTTTTACATCAAGAAGAATGCGCCTTTACGCAATGGAAACACGCCGATCATGGGACGCATTACGATCAACGGACAGCGAACGCAGCTGTCCACGCAACTATCCGTGAATCCGAATCTCTGGGATGTGAGTATGGGACGGGCGGCAGGGCGCAGCGCGGTTGCCTCACATGTCAACGAACAACTCTCGCAGATTCGTTTCCACATCGAAAGATGTTACAACACGCTGTTTTACGAGCATGCCCTGGTCACTCCGAAAATGGTCAAGGAGATGTATTTCGGCAACGACCAGCGCAACGAAACGCTGTTGGCCTTCTTCAGGCATCACAACGAGGAGTTCAGCCGGATGGTGGGCATCAGCCGCAGCAAAACGACCTACTATAAATATAGGTGTGTTTACAAGCATCTCGAAAACTACGTCAACGACAAATTCAACCGCAAGGATTTGCTGTTCAAAGAACTCGACAAAGAGTTCCTGACGGGGTTTCACCACTACATCGCACAGGAGTGCGGACACAAGAAAAACACGACGTGGATCTACATGATCGCGTTCAAGCACATCCTCATGCTGGCCCGAAGCCGGGGGCACATGGCCAAGGACCTCTTCGCGAATTACAAACTGCGCAGCGAATTCGTCGCGCGAAACTACCTGTCCATGACCGAAATCCGCAAGCTGATCCGTCTGGACCTCGACGACATGACCTTACAGTTGGTACGCGATGCATTTTTGTTCAGTTGCTTCACGGGACTCTCCTACATCGACCTCTGCACGCTGACCCCGCAGCATATCCAGCAGGACGGCAAACAGCTGTGGATCAGCACCACCCGCCGCAAAACAGGATCTGCGGTCAACGTGCGCATCTTCGCGATACCGTACACCATTCTGCTGAAATACAAACCGATGCAGCGGAATGCGCGGATATTCCGCCTGCCGAGCAACGGCTGGTGCAACATCTGCCTCGAACGCATTATGTCTCTGGCGGGCATTCCCCGGCACATCACGTTCCATTCGGCCCGGCACACCTTCGCCACGACGATCACGCTTTCGCAGGGAATGGCGATCGAAACGATCAGCAAGCTGCTGGGGCATAAGAATATACGGACTACGCAGATTTATGCGACCATCACCCACTCGAAACTCGACGGTGACATGGAGCGGCTCTCGAAACGCCTCGATACGCTGTACCGCGATACCGACCTGGAAAAAGTCCGGGAGCGCCTTTGAGGACCGATTCACATATACGCAGAAGTTCACGCAGCTAACACATTCGCTCAAAACACCCGAAAACACCCGAAAAGGGGATTACAATTTGTAATCCCCTTGAGATGATATTTTCAAAATCGTAACCGTTATCAACCAATCTTCTACACATATGTTATACTGGTAAATTATTTTAATAATTTATTTGTAAACGAGTTAGCAATTTCATACCTTTGCTTGTGAACTTTTTTTTTTAAAAAAAACTATTAGATTAACGCTTATGGTAAGAAAAATTCTACTATCGTTAATTGCTTTATTGGGGGGGGGAATATTACTCTCGCTGGCCCAGAGTAAGCAAATTTCCGGAACAGTCACCGGTCCCGACGGGAAACCGGTCGCCGGAGCAACGGTTATGGTCGACGGCTCGCATGTCGGCACGACCTCAAACGGAGACGGTAGCTTCACCATCACGGCTCCCGGAAACGGATCGCTGGTCGTATCCTTCATCGGCTATGAAACCCAGAAGGTGGCCATCGGAGGCAAGACCCGAATCAACATCTCGCTCAAAGAAGACGCACAGGCCATCGACGACGTGATCGTAGTGGCCTTCGGTACAGCCAAGAAAGACGCCTTCACCGGAGCGGCGAAGGTGATCAAATCCGACGATCTGATAAAAACGCAGTCTTCGAACGTCGGGGACGCCCTCGTCGGCAAAATCGCCGGCGTGCAGTTCTCCTCCGCCTCGGGCCGTCCGGGTTCCGGTCAGAAGATTTACGTGCGCGGCTACGGTTCGATGAATGCCAAAAACGACCCGCTCTGGGTTGTAGACGGCGTGCCCTACGAAGGTGACATCAACAACATCAACGCTGCCGACATCGAGTCGATCAGCGTCCTCAAGGACGCCGCGTCGAACGCCCTGTACGGCTCCCGCGGCGCGAACGGCGTAATCATGGTCACAACCAAGCGTGCGAAGGCCGGCGAGGCCACCGTGACTTTCGACGGCAAGTGGGGCATCAACACCCGTGCGTTGCAGACCTACGACATCGTGGAGGATGCGGGCGAATACTACGAGATGCACTACAAGTCGCTGTACAACTATTACACGCTCGACCAGAAGTACACTCCCCTGGCTGCCAACATCGCCGCCAACAAGCTGCTGACGTCGAACGATCCCGGCGGTCTGGGTTACAACGTCTTCACCGTGCCCGACGGCCAGAACCTCATCGGCGAAAACGGCCGTCTCAATCCGCGTGCGAAGCAGGGCCGCCTGGTAACCGACGCCAAGGGCCAGCAGTTCTACCTGCAACCCGACAACTGGCTCGACGAAATCTACAAATCGTCGTCGTTCCGTCAGGAGTACAACGTCAGCGTTTCCGGCGCGACGGACCGCGCCAATTTCTTCGCATCGCTCGGCTATCTGGACAACACGGGTATCGTCGACGGTTCGAGCAACGAGCGCTACACCGCCCGTCTGCGCGCGGACTACCAGGCCAAAAAGTGGCTGAAAGTCGGCGGTAACATGTCCTACACCCATTTCGTCTGGAACAACGGCAACCAAACCAACGACGACGGCGAAGGTCAGGGCGAAGGCAACGCCGACGGCGGAAACGCATTCGCCACGGCGATCCGCATGGCGCCGATCTATCCGGTCTACATGCGCGACGGCAACGGCAACATTATGATCGACGAGTACGGATTCAAGATGTACGATACCGGCGACGGCCGCAACGGCGGCGCACTGCGCACCAACGGCGGGAAGAGCAACGACCTGCAGGACATTCAGCTCAACAAATACATCAACGAGGGCAATGCCTTCATGGCCAACGGTTTTGCCGATTTCTCCCTGTACAAGGGCCTGAAACTGACCCTCAACGGAAGCGTGTCGCTCGACGAAACCCGCGGTACGCAGGTGTCGAACCCCTACTACGGACAGTTCGCCGAATCGGGCGGCGCCGTTTTCAAGAGCCACAGTCGGGAGATCGCCTACAACATGCAGCAGTTCCTGACCTACACCAACACCTTCGCCGACGTCCACAACCTCGACCTGCTCTTCGGCCATGAAATGTACAACCGCAAATCCTACGGTCTGTACGGCTCGAAGACCATGATGTTCTCGCCGGACAACACCGAACTCAGCGGCGCCGTCGTCGACTCGTCGCGGTCGGGTTCGTCGGTTCTGGAGTACAACAACGAGGGCTACTTCTTCCGCGGACAGTACGACTACGACAACCGCATCTATTTCTCGGGATCGTACCGCCGCGACGCATCGTCGCGCTTCCACCCCGACCACCGCTGGGGCAACTTCTGGTCGCTCGGCGCAGCCTGGATCATCAACCGCGAGAGCTGGTTCAACGCTTCGTGGGTCAACATGCTGAAGGTCAAAGCATCGTACGGTTCGCAGGGTAACGACAACCTCGGATCGAAAGCGGAATCCTACTACCGCTATACCGACTACCGCGAGATCCTGAGCAGCGGCGACGGCGTTACGAGCGTACTCTACCAGAAAGGCAACCCCGACATCACCTGGGAGACCAACGCCAACCTCAATGTCGGCGTAGAGTTCGGCCTCTGGGACAACCGTCTGTCGGGTAGCATCGATGTCTTCAACCGCAAGACCACCGACATGCTGTTCGAGCTGGCCACTCCGATCGAGTCGGGTTACACGACCATTTTCACCAACATCGGCGACATGGTCAACCGCGGTCTCGAAATCGAACTGAACGCAGACCTGATCCGGACCAAAAACCTCGTGTGGGACTTCTCGCTCAACATGACCCACTACAAGAACAAGGTGACCCACCTGCCGGAGCAGTTCAAAAACAACACGACGGCCGACGGCAAACACGTGGGCCGCTGGCAGGACACCAAATTCCTCACCGAAGGGGAATCCGTCTTCTCGTTCTACGTTCCGACCTACGCGGGAGTAGACCCCGAGACCGGAAAATCGCTGTGGTACACCTACAAGACCGATGATGCCGGCAACAAGGAGCGCATCAAGACCTCCGATTACTCGGTGGCCTCGCAGGAGGGCCGCGAAATGCACGGAGACGCCCTGCCGGACGTTTACGGCGGTTTCGGCACGTCGCTGCGCTTCTACGGCGTCGATTTCTCGATCGGCTTCACCTACCAGCTCGGCGGACAGGTTCTCGACCAGGGCTACAGGTTCTACATGAACTCCCCGGCAGGAACGTCGACCGGAAACAACTACCACCACGACCTGCTCAATTCGTGGACTCCCGAGAACTCCGGTTCGAACATTCCGCGTTTTGCTTACAACGACTCGAATCAGGCAGCCGTCTCGGACCGTTTCCTCACCAGCGCATCGTACCTGAACATCCAGAACATCACGCTCGGATATACGCTGCCCAAGCGTATCACGCGCAAGTTCCTCGTCGAGAATCTGCGTATCTACCTCGCCTGCGACAATGTATGGTACTGGTCCAAGCGTCAGGGTCTCGACCCGCGTCAGTCCATCAACGGAATCACGAACCCGTACTACTACGCCCCGATTCGCACCTTCTCGGGCGGTGTAACCGTAACGTTCTAATTTGTTAAACGACGAATATTATGAAAATGAACAACATACTGAAAACAACGGCGCTGCTTCTCGGTTCATCCGTGCTTCTTTCGGGCTGTATCAAGGAGACCTTCCCCGAAAGCGGATACGCCACCAGCGATCAGACTGCCGAATCTCCGTTCGCAAAGGAGGGTCTTATCACTGCGATGCCGACGGTGCTCATCACCAACTATATAGACCTCGGCGAGCACATCGACTTCGGCTACCCGGGCATCTTCGGCGCCACCGACCGCATGGTCGGCGAGGTGTTCCCCGTCAGCGGCAACCTGCCGGGCGGCAACCAGTACTACGACCGCTGGCAGGCATGGCTCTATCCGGGCAACTCGACCGGATTGGCAGCGAACGGCACGATGTCCCCGTTCTTCTACACCAACTATTACAAGTTCATCTTCACGGCCAATGAGGCCATCGACATCGCAAACCAGAGCGAAGGCGCAGAGGAGATGATGGGCATTGCCAAGACTTTCCGCGCGCTCTGCTACCTCGACCTGGCCCGTCTCTACGACGCGCTGCCGGCCAAGGCTCCCGAACGTCCCGCCTACGAGACCGAGCTGGAAGCCGTCAAGGGGCTGACCGTTCCCATCGTCCGGGAAGATACGAGCATGGAGGAACTGGAGAACAACCCGCGCGTATCGCGTGAGGAGATGTTCAAGTTCATCTTCGAGGACCTCAACACCGCCGAGACCCTGCTGGCCAACTATACGCCGGCAACGAAAAACCTGCCCTCGCTGGCCGTGATCTACGGACTCAAGGCCCGCGCCTACCTCTGGCTGGGCGGATTCACCGAATCGTATGCGGAAGTTCCGACCGGCGACGCCGCTTACCGTCTGGCCGCCGAATACGCCCGCAAGGCCATCGACGCTTCGGGCTGCACGATTATGACCGAAAGCCAGTGGCTCGACCCGAAGACCGGGTTCAACACGGTCAATTCGTCGTGGATGTGGGCCATGATCCAGACCACCGACACCGTGCTCAACAACCTGCTGTCGTGGTCGGCCCACATGGCGACCGAGGCTATCTGGGGTTACGGCTACGGAGCGCAGCCGGGTATCTCGGTATTCAGCTACAACCGCATTTCGTCGGGCGACTTCCGCAAAAAGAGCTTTGTCGGAGCCGACCGCTCGTTCGACGCCATCGCACCCTATACGACCCTGACCGAGGAGGAGTTCGCAACGATAGCCCCCTACGCATCGTTTAAGTTCCACGCGGCCAACGGCGAAAAACGAAACTATTCCACGGGTAACGTGACGAGCATCCCGATGATGCGTGTCGAGGAGATGTACCTGATCGAGGCCGAGGCTACGGCGCACTACGACGCCACCACCGGCAAGTCGCTGTTGCAGTCGTTCATGGCCAACCGCGATCCGGCCTATACGGTTCCGGCGGCCAACGACCTGATCGACGAGATCATTTTCCAGAAGCGGATCGAGTTCTGGGGCGAGGGCGTCATCTTCTACGACCTGAAGCGTCTGAACATCGGCATGCACAACGGCGACACCGGCACGAACGCTCCCCCGATGGCCCAGCTTTCCACGGACGGACGCGCCCCCTGGTGGAACTGCGTGTTCCCGCTGAACGCCGTACAGCAGAATAAGGCGCTTGCGGGCAAGAACAACCCCAACCCGACCCAAACGGTCAAGTCTGTTAAATAAAAAACATCGCTATTTATGAAAAGTATAAAAATATTCTTTCTGGCGACTGTCGCCATCGTCGCGGGGCTGTTCACGGCCTGCAGCGACGATGACTTCAAAGCAGGTCCCGAGGTCGACGGCGCACAGGTCTACTTCCCCGAGAATGTGACCACCCAGCATAGCATCAGCGACGACGTCTCCTCCATCGCCATCCCGGTAAAACGCATCGCCAAGGACGAGGCGCTGACCGTAGCGGTTCTCGCCAGCGACGAGTCGGGTCTGTTCACCATTCCGTCGTCGGTATCGTTCGCAGCCGGCAAGGAGACTTCCGAACTGCTGATCACCTTCGACCGCACCAAACTCGAAGACGGCAAGGAATACCCCCTTTCGTTCCTGATCAACGACGAGGACAACACGACGCCCTACGGCAACCGCAGCCTCGATATTACGGTTATGCCCTGGCCGTGGGTGAAAATGGGAACCGGCAAATTCCGCGAAGGCTGGTTGAGCGATGTATTCACCGGCAATATGTTCGAAATCGATGTCACGGTACACAGCCATAAGTCGAAAGAAGGTATCTACATGGTTGAAGAGATGCTCGGCTGGCCTTATATGACCGAATTCTTCGGAGCTACGCAAGAGGAGCTTTCGGAGCAGTTCAGCTACACTCCGTCCAATATCGTCATCGATTGCAGCAATGCGACTCAAGTGACGATTGAAGAACAATGGTCGGGTATTACCGAAAACAGTAACGGTTACGGAAACTTTATGATCGCCTCGGCGGAACCCGGCACATTGGTCAACGGCGTCATCACCTTCCCGAAGGACGGATTGACCGCAAAACTCGTCGGATTGGATCGCGAATTTCCCGCTAACAGTCAAGGTACGTTCCGCATCATGCTGCCGGGCGCCGAAATAGTCGACTATACGCTCTCCGCCGTATACGACGGCATGAAGGTCAGCGCCGACGGAGAGACGGCGAGCGCCGTCATCGACTTCACCTACGGCGCCGACGTTACGAACATCCGCTATGTTCTCGTCGAAAATGAATTGACCGAGGCCGAAACCGCTACGCTTGTCGCAGCGATCGCCGACGGATCAGCCGAGAACATCAACGAGTTGCAGGACTTCACCGTAGGCGGCGAGAAAGTCTCCGCCGAAGCCGTACTGCCTGGACCCGGAACCTATACCGTAGTCGCCCTGCCCCTTGACAAAGCGCAAAAACCGGTTTCCGGCGAAGCTTCCGCAGCATCGTTCTACTTCCCGGGCATAGGAGGGACCTCGGTTCCCAACGACATCGCCGGCTCGCTCTATAAAGTCAGCGCCTATCCCGATGCCGCAGCATATGTATCGGAGTATCCCGATTACTCATCGGCCGTGTACGAGATCACCGGCACGGAGATGAAGAAGATCAAAACCTACTTCAACAAAACTTCCATAATCGACAATATCGAGATTCAAACCGGAGGCCTGACCCTGCAGGATGTAGTCGATAAATACGGTAAAGAACTCAATGCCGATGCGATGGAAGAACTCGCAACGACCGGAAAATATTGGGACATAATGATCAATCTGACACCGGGCGCATCCTATACGCTGGTTGTCGAAGCAACGAACAACTACGGCAAGAAAAAACTGATCGTGTGCGAACCGTTCGTGACGGACATACCGCCCTATACCGGAGAGTTGATCATCGGGAAATACGGCATGTCCTACGCGGCCAGCGCTGAAGACACGTTCGAAAATGTATTCGAGGTAATACCTACCGTCGGAAGCAACACCGAATTTTTCGTGAAGGATTTCGCCGTAGAGGACGGCACCCAATGGTACGCAACCTATGACTCGGCCAAGTCGACGCTCACGATGAGCGGCGTGCAGCTCGGCCGGGAGGACAACGGCAACCTGCTCGGCAAATTCACGGAGGCGCTCACCCCGGACAAGTCCCGCGGTTACGGTATCTTCTCGTTCGCAACCGAAGAGAGCGAAGGCAGCGATCCGATCGTATTGACGATCGATCCGGCGTCGAAACAAGTTTCAGCGCTGACGACCGACGTCGAGGTTCCCGTTGCTGATTTCACCGTCAACAAGATCGTCGGAGCCTTGGCAGCATACTATGCCGACGGAACGACCATCACGAAGCAGAGCGGAACGACATCCGCAGCATCCGCAGCCAAAGTTCAGGGCGTCCGCACGAAGATCCCGTTCAGCAGCGTCCGTGTTCCGGCCCATATCGGGAAGTCGCTCGACAGCCGTGGTCTCCAGATGAACGCCACATTCGTCAGGAACAGCGACAACACGAACCACGGCGTCCGCACGTTAAGCGTGAAGACGGCGAAATGCGAGCCGCTGCCGAAACAGATCGGCCGCCGCGCCGATTTCAAAATCCGCGAAAACCTCCCGGTTTTGAAATAACCGACGCATATTGTTCCACACGACCCGACACAGTCCGAGCGACCGTGTCGGGTTCTGTGGTCCAATGAAACGAAACATCGGTCACGACATGCACTAATATTAGGATTATAAGATTATGACAAGGACAACAACTTTATGGAGCCTGCTGCTCCTGTCTGCGGCGCTCGCCCTGGGGTCGTGCACCAAGGATGCGACGGAGCAGGCGACGGGTCCCGAACCGGAAGCGAAAGCGGCCTCCAAACTCGTATTCTCGTCGGAGAACGCCGTCAGGGGCGAACTGCTGGTCTGCTTCGGCGAAGAGGCCGTAGCGGGCATCGAATCGTCGGTCATGCAGGTTACGCGTTCGGGCGGCGTCGCCACCCGTTCGGGCATCGCTGATTTCGACGCCGTGCTCGGCAGCATCGGGGTAAAGGCGTTACAGCGTCTGTTCCCGGTAGACGAACGGAACGAGGAGCGCACGCGCGCCGCCGGTCTGCACCGCTGGTACGTTGTGGAGTTCGACGCCGCCGCCGATCTCGACAAGGCGGCCCTCGACATGGCCCGGATCGCCGAAGTGAGCAAGGTGGAATTCAACCAGCAGCTGATGCACGTGCACGAAGGCCGGGTCATCCCGCTGGCCGAAACCGGCGCTGCGCCGCAGACCCGTGCGGCCGTCGGGTTCAACGATCCCCACCTGGGCAAACAATGGCACTACATCAACACCGGCGACAAGTCGATCTATTCGAAGATCAAGGCGGGAGCCGATGTCAACTGCGACGAGGCTTGGAAGCTCTGCACGGGCGACCCGCGCGTTATCGTCGCGGTCGTGGACAACTGCGTGCAGTGGGACCATCCCGACCTGGCCGCCAACATGTGGACCAACACCGCCGAGCTGAACGGCTCGGAAGGCCGTGACGACGACTCGAACGGCTATGCCGACGACATACACGGGTTCAACTTCGTCGACAATACGACGCTGACCATCAGCACCAAAGGCGATGCACCGGACCACGGCACGCACGTGGCAGGAACGGTCGCAGCCGTGAACAACAACGGCACGGGCGTCGCAGGCATCGCAGGCGGCTCGGGCAAAAACGACGGCGTGAAGATCATGTCCTGTCAGATTTTCCACGACAAAGACGGCGGCGACGTGGCCATGGCGGCCAAGGCCATCAAATACGCCGCCGACAACGGCGCGGCGATCATCCAGTGCAGCTACGGCTACCCTGCCGGCTCGGTAACCTCCGACGCGGCCTATTCCAGCGGCGCCAGCGCCGAGAAGCAGGCCATCGACTACTTCATCGCCAAACAGAACTGCGCGGCCATCGAGGGAGGACTGGCCATATTCGCCGCCGGCAACGACATGACCGGCATGTCGAGCTACCCCGGCGCTTACCGCGACTACATCTCCGTAACGGCCATGTCGTGCGACTACACCCCGGCCTACTACACCAACTACGGTCCCGGCTGCAACATTGCGGCTCCCGGCGGCGACGCCTACCAGTCGTATCTGGAAAACATAAATACCGGAGCGTCCGAGGTGTTATCGACCGTCAACGGCGGAAAGTACGGCTACATGCAGGGCACGTCGATGGCCTGCCCCCACGTTTCGGGCGTGGCGGCGCTCGGGCTCTCCTATGCGCTGCAACTCGGCAAGACCTTCACCCAGAACGAATTCACGACGCTGCTGCTGACATCGGTAAACGACATCAACCAATACTGCACCGGAACGAAACAGTATTTCACAGACAAGGGCAGTCTGGCGACGCTCGACCTGTCGCAGTACAAAAAGGGAATGGGCACGGGTTACATCGACGCCTACCAGGTGCTGATGAACGTCCGCGGCATCACCTGCATCCCGATTCCCGTCGGCAGCCAGTACACGCTGAACCTGCAACCGTACCTCGGCGGCGGAAATCTGGACCTGAAGATTACGGAAATCTCCATTTCGGCCGAAGACATGAACCGGCTGGGCATTTCGGCGAACCCGACCATATTCGCCAACCAGATCATCCTCAAGTGCACCAAACCCGGTTCGGCGGTGGTCCGGATCAAGCTGCTCGCCGGAAACGGCAACAACAGCGGAATGAACGGCATGCCGATCACGAAGGAATTCGCCTTCATCGCACGTGAGGTTCATTCCCAGAACGGAGGTTGGTTATAAAACAAGGACACATTATGAAAAGCATCAAACTGTTATTGATCGGCCTCGCCGCGGCGTTCGCGCTGACCGGGTGCGGCGATTCGTCCAAGGATACGCCCGAACCCGAGGGCGACGGCAACGTCGTCGGCAGCTGGCATCTGGTTTCGTGGAGTTCGCTCCAGTCCGCCGACGTCTACCTCTCGTTCAGCGAGTCCGGTTCGTTCGACATCTACCAGCGGCTCTACAAGCCCGAATACGTCCATCTGGACGGCACGTATTCCTACGACAAACCCACGCTCAGCGGCCGGTACAGCGACAACACCCCGTGGGGAAGCGCCTCGTACCGGGTTTCGTTCAACGCGGACGGAACACGGATGACGCTGACCAGCACTTCGAGCACGAGCGACGTCTCGGTCTTCGTCAAGGCCGAAATCCCGTCGGAGATCATCTCCGGCGCGCTGGAGTCCACACCCCAAAGCAGGGCCGAAGATATGCCGCGGTTCCTCTGAACCGCCGTCCTGCCGGCATGCGCCGCAACCCTTCACCGGGTTGCGGCGTTTTGTTTCCGGGCGAAGGCCGCGCCGCGCACGGGACTCTTCCGCACCCCGGCATGCAACTTGCCGAAGCAATAAAAAAGCCGGCAGTAGCGCCGGAAAAATATTTTTCGTAAATTTGTGCCAAAACAAAACAAAAAAGGTTTATGGCAATTACCGAAATACTTCCCGGCATCCACTACGTCGGGGTCAATGACCGCACCACCACGCGCTTCGAAGCCCTCTGGTCGCTTCCGATGGGCGTGTCGTACAACGCCTATCTGGTCGCAGGCGAAAAGATCGCCCTGATCGACACCGTCGAAGAGTCCTTCGGCAGCCGCCTCGAAGCCAACATCCGCGAGGCCATCGGCGAAAGGAAGATCGATTATCTGGTCGTCAACCACATGGAACCCGACCACTCGTCGTCGATCGCGGCGCTGCGCCGCATCTATCCCGACATCGAGATCGTCGGCAATGCCAAGACGCTCCAGATGATCGAAGGGTTTTACGGCATCGCCGGGGGCACGGTCGAGGTCAAGGAGGGCGACACGCTCGATCTGGGCGGCAAGACGCTGTCGTTCCACATGATCCCGATGGTGCACTGGCCCGAGACGATGGTCACGTGGTGCGCCGGCGACCGGACGCTCTTCTCCGGCGACGCCTTCGGCACGTTCGGGGCGCTCGACGGCGGCATCACCGATTCGCAGGTCGAGACCGACCGCTACTGGGACGAGATGCGCCGCTACTACGCCTGCATCGTGGGCAAGTACGGCGGTCCCGTGCAGAAGGCGCTCCAGAAGGTCCGCACGCTGCCCGTCGGAACGATCTGTTCGACGCACGGACCCGTATGGCAGCGGCAGATCGCAAAGGTTCTGGATATTTACGACCGTCTGAGCCGCTACGAAGGCGAACCGGGCGTGGTCGTGGCCTACGCCTCGATGTACGGCAACACGGAGCAGATGGCCGAGCGCATCGCGCGCGAACTGGCCTCGCGGGAGGTCGGCCCGATCCGGGTCTACAACCTCTCCTACGCCGACCCGTCAGTGGTCCTGCGCGACGTTTTCCGTTTCGACACGCTGATCGTCGGCGGCCCGACCTACAACGGCAACCTGTTCCCGCCCGTGGCCGAACTGCTCGACCGCATCGCCGCGCGCGGCATTCCCCGGCGCAGATTCGGCTGGTTCGGTTCGTTCTGCTGGGCCGGAGCCTCGGTGCGCCTGCTCGCGGAGTTCGCCCAGAAGATGAAGTGGGAACCCCTGTGCGATCCCGTGGAGATGAAACAGGGCTACTCGCACGAGATGTGCGATCCCTGCGCAACGCTGGCGGAGGCTGTCGCCGGATGCAGGTGCGGAAAATAGAACGACGCAGGGGCGGTCTTCGGACCGCCCTTTTTCGTACTGCGGCGGGGATATTTCGAAAAAAAGACTATATTTACATTCCGAAAGAAAAAACTCCAGGAATTATGATGAAAATTGCAATCGTGGGAACGGGTTACGTAGGACTCGTATCGGGGGCCTGCTTCGCCGAAATGGGACTCGACATCACCTGCGTGGACATAGACGCCGAAAAGATAGAGGGTCTGAACGCAGGCGTTATCCCGATCTACGAGCCGGGACTTGAGGAGCTTGTGCGGCGCAACGTGGAGGCGGGACGCCTGCATTTCACCACCGACCTCACAGAGTGCCTGCCCCATGTCGAGGTGGTCTTCTCGGCCGTCGGAACCCCGCCCGACGAGGACGGTTCGGCCGACCTGAAATACGTTCTCGACGTGGCCCGCACCTTCGGTCGCCACATCCGGAAATACACCGTGCTGGTCACCAAGAGCACCGTCCCCGTGGGCACGGCGCAGAAGGTGCGCGCCGTGATCGAGGAGGAACTCGAGAAGCGCGGCTGCAAGGTCCCGTTCGACGTCGCCTCGAACCCCGAATTCCTGAAGGAAGGTGCGGCGATCAAGGACTTCATGTCGCCCGACCGCGTGGTCGTGGGCGTCGACAGCGAACGGGCGCGCAAGCTGATGGCCAAGCTCTACCGGCCGTTCCTGATCACCAATTTCCGCGTGCTGTTCATGGACATTCCCTCGGCCGAGATGACCAAATACGCAGCCAACGCCATGCTCGCGACGCGCATTTCGTTTATGAACGAGATCGCCAATCTGTGCGACCGCGTGGGCGCCGACGTGGAGATGGTCCGCAAGGGCATCGGCTCCGACGCCCGCATCGGCAACAAGTTCCTCTACCCCGGCTGCGGCTACGGCGGTTCATGCTTCCCGAAGGACGTGAAGGCGCTGGCCCACACGGCCCGGGAACACGGCTACACGATGCAGGTCATCGAGGCCGTCGAGCGGGTCAACGAGCAGCAGAAAGGGATTGTTTTCGAGAAATTGCAGACCGCGTTGGGCGACCTGCGGGGCAAGGTCGTCGCAATCTGGGGGCTGGCCTTCAAACCCGAGACCGACGACATGCGCGAAGCTCCGGCAACGGTGGTGATCGGCCGCCTGCTCGATGCCGGAGCCGAGGTGCGGGCCTACGACCCCGTGGCGATGCCCGAAAGCCGCCGCCGGATGGCCGACCTGCCGATCCGCTACGCCCAGACGATGTACGAGGCCGCCGAAGGCGTCGACGCTGTGGCCCTCCTGACCGAATGGAAGGAGTTGCGCATGCCCGACTGGACACAGCTGCGCGCGACGATGCGGGGCGACGCGGTCGTCGACGGCCGCAACATTTTCGACAAGCCCGAGGTCGAAGCGGCGGGATTCCGCTACTTCGGCATCGGAAAATAAAAAACCGGCCCGCGGAAGCGGGCCGGTTCTCTTTCAGATCACAGCATCGGAACCACCGTCACGTAGATCGCTGCGATGATGGCCGACGTGATGACGCCCATGATATTGGCTCCCAGCGCGTCGGGCAGGATCATCGACGAGGGGTTGTCGTGCGCGACGATCTTCTGCGCGACCTTGGCCGTCGTGGGCACGCAGCTGACGGCGGCGATACCGATGACGGGGTTGAAATTGCCCCGCTTGAAGAAATACATGAGGTAACCGCCCAAAATGCCCCCGATGCCCGAAATCAGCAGGGCAAGAATCCCCAGGACGAGCAGTTTGAGCACCGTGGGGTCGAGCAGCGTGTGCGCGTCGCACAGCACGCCCAGCAGGATTCCCAGGAAAAACGTCGAACCGTAGAGCATCGGTCCGCTGATGAAATCGTTCACATGCTTGAGTCCCGACTCCTTGATCACCACACCGATGAAGAGCGAGAAGAAGAGCGGAGCGGCCACCGGGAAGAGCAGGCACAGGATCACGCACATCACCACGGCGAACGAAATCTTGGTCGCGGCGCTGTACTGCTTCACCGGTTTCTTCGCCGGTTTCATCTTGATGGCGCGCAGACGCTTGGGGACCATCGCCCGCACCAGGTAGGGATAGCCGCCGTAGGTCAGGCCGAGATAGAGATAGGCGACGACGGTGATCGGCACGAAGATCTCCTTCGAGAGGTTGAGCGAAGTGAAAAGCACCATCGGCCCGTCGGCCCCGCCGACCATCGCGATCGAGGCGCTGTCGCTGGGACTCAACCCCATCGAATAGGCGATCGGCAGCACAGCGAACGTGCCCAGCTCGGCGCACAGCGCGAGGAACATGCTCTGCAAGGGCTTCGCCAGCACGAAATTGATGTCGAGCATCGTCCCGATGCCCATGAAAATCAGACAGGCTATCAGTCCGTTGCTGAACGTGAAGGTGTAGATCGGTTGCAGGAAGTCGATCTGCAAAATGTTCATCAGCTGGTCGGTTTCCGTGACCATGGGGTCCAGAAACAGGTTGCCGTGCATGCCGCCCGGAAAAATCAGCACCCCGGCGTTCACCGCCGCCATGCCCAGCCCCATCGGAATCATCACCAGCGGTTCGAGCACGCCCCTGCGCCCCAGGTAAACCAGCAGGATGCCCAACAGAATCAGCCCGATACGCGCATACATGATCGCGGAATCGGCTTGCAGCAGGGTCGAGATTCCCTGGAAAATATTGCCAAGATCAAACCGTTCCATGGTGCAGCTCGTATAAACGGGTCATCTCGCTGTCTTGCCGTGCGGCATCCCCGGGGGTGCCGAGGTGGTATTCGGCCAGAGCGTCCATCGCATGGTCCGCATCCGGATCGGCGGAAACGTCCCCGCCGATCCGGGCGACCGAACGGATGTAGCGGTCGGTACGCGCAATGTCCATGCGGTAGGCGCGGCCCCATATGCGGCCTTTTCTCAACAGCGCGGAGATCTCCGTTCCGTTAAGCCGGGAGAAGAAAAACGTCATCAGTTTGAGTACGTACGCGAAGGCCATTCCCACGATAAACGTGAAGCCCATCATCAGCGACGTCTCCCCGATCATATGCATCAAATCCATTTTTTTACATTCATCAAAGTTTTACCATCGGGTGTGCCGGAACATTCTGCGCATGCGGCAAAGCATGCCGAACGTCGTTCGCCGCACCGGCGTCGGTGCGACAGCCCGGAGTCCGCACACGGAAATCCGACGTACGATGCACGGACGGCATCATACGCTTGAAAGCGAAAGGATTTGACGGCTAAATGACCAGAACGCCGAACCGGAGGTAGTCGGCGCGATGGAAAGGCAGGGCGGTCTGCCCGCCGCGCAATAAAGAAGAGACGACGTATTTCGTGCAGCAGCCCTGCGCCAGCGGGAAATGCCGCCCGGAGCAGACGTCACGGTCGCCGCCCGACACCCGCTGCGGACCTTCCACCGGCTTGCGCAGCGACCGCACGGGGCAAGGCACGGCCGTCCGGACGGTCTCCGTCGCCACGCAGTCCCCGTATTTGAAACCGGCAAGGAAACATTCCGCCGTCTGCCGGACCGCAGCCGCAGCCGGCACTCCGGACTTCGCCCCCGAATCCATGACGGACGAGAGGGAGGAGACCAGCAGAAAGAGGAATATGAAGACCGATGTTTTCATAGCGTACGGAAATACCCGTACCACAAATTTAGTACAAATCCGGAAGACAAGCAAGTTCGCGGCGGTTTTCTTTCAATTCATTTCCGGCCGGAGGTCGGACGAAGCCGTTCTCCGCCCCCGACCGGCCATGCAGGCCAGCCGGACGGGCACAAAAAAGGCCGGGAAATCCCGGCCCGGAAGGTATGGACTGCGTCTACCTGCGCACCTTGACGATGATCTTGCGCACCGTGCCCTCGCCCACCATCGGGGCGTGCCCGTCCTCGGGGAAAAGCACCGTAAACTGCCCCGGACGCATCGTGTAATAGGTCTGCGGCACGTCGTCGAAGAGCTGGATGTCATTCTCGACGCTGAATTCGCCCAGCGGCTTCTTGAGCTCCCTGCGCTCGCTCCAGCCGAAGGACTCCTCCTCGCCCCGGATGAGAACCTGGATGTCGATGTACTCGTTGTGGATTTCGAGTTTGGCGTCGGGCTTCTGTTTCAGCTCGCGCTCCATGACGTTGACGTAGATGTCCTTGCCGTCGAGTTCGTGAATACCCGGTTCCATCGTCGTCCAGTCGGTCGAGGCGATCAGTTCGAAAGCCTGTTTCATGCGCGGGCTTACGCCGTAGTAAAGCGCGCTGTTTTTCAGAGAGTCTAAAATCATATTCTTTATTTGTTTTTCGGTTCTGCGTTCGTCCGCCGCCGAATTCTGCGACCCCGCGGAGCGAATACAAAGTTAACAAGATTTTTTGTTTTGACAAAGTGGCGGAAAAAGCATTATATTTGATGTCGGAACGTCTTACCGGACCGCACCCGATTCGGCTTGGACTCCACCCTGCTTTTGCGTACCTTTAATAAAAACATACCGATCATGGACTTTACGGAAATCAGACTTTCGGGCAAAACCCGTCGTGAACACGATCTGCTGGGCGAAATGGAAATCCCGGCGGAGTATTATTTCGGCGTGCAGACCATGCGCGCGGTGGAGAATTTCCACATCAGCCGCGTGCGGCTCAACTTCTTCCCGGAGCTGATCCGCGCCCTGGCCGACGTCAAGCAGGGCGCCGCGATGGCCAACCGTGACCTGGGACTGCTCGACCCGGCGATCGCCGACGCGATCATCCGGGCCTGCGAGGAGCTGCGCGCCGGGAAACTCGAGGAGCAGTTCGTCGTCGACATGGTGCAGGGCGGCGCCGGCACGTCGACCAACATGAACGCCAACGAGGTGATCGCCAACCGGGCGCTCGAACTCCTCGGCCATGAAAAGGGCGAATATCAGTTCTGCCACCCCAACAACCACGTCAACCTCTCGCAGTCGACCAACGACGCCTACCCCACGGCCGTGAGGATCGCACTGGTGCGCAGCATCGAGAAACTGGTGGCCTCGCTGCGCGAACTCATCGCGGCGTTCCACGCCAAGGGCGAGGAGTTCTCCGGCATCATCAAGATGGGCCGCACGCAGCTTCAGGACGCCGTGCCGATGACCCTCGGACAGGAGTTCGAAGCCTACGCCGCCAACCTCACCGAGGAGACCGAGCGGCTGACGGCCAACATGAAACTTTTCTTCGAGATCAACATGGGGGCCACGGCCATCGGAACGGGCATCAACGCCGACCCCGACTACGCCGGGCTTTGCACCCGTTACCTGCGCGAGATCACCGGACTGCCGCTCGTCGAGGCGTCGAACATGATCGAGGCCACGAGCGACACGGGCGCCTTCATTATGAACTCCTCGGCCCAGAAACGCCTTGCGGTGAAACTCTCGAAAATCTGCAACGACCTGCGGCTGCTCTCGTCGGGTCCCCGCTGCGGGCTGAACGAGATCAACCTCCCGCCGCGCCAGCCGGGATCGTCGATCATGCCGGGCAAGGTCAACCCCGTGATCCCCGAAGTCGTCAACCAGGTAGCGTTCCGCGTCATCGGCAACGACCTCACCGTGACGATCGCATCGGAAGCCGGACAGCTCGAACTGAACGTCATGGAGCCGATCATCGTCCACTGCCTGTTCGAGAGCATCGAAATGCTGATCAACGCCATGAACACGCTGCGCGAGAAGTGCATCGCCGGCATCACGGCCAACGAGGAGGTCTGCCGCCGGATGGTCTTTAACAGCATCGGGCTGGTGACTGCGCTCAACCCCTATCTGGGCTACGAAACGTCGAGCATGCTGGCCAAGGAGGCCCTCAAAACCGGCAAGGGCATCTACGACCTCGTACTCGAGCATAAGCTGATGAGCGAAGAGGAGTTGCACAAGGTGCTGCAACCCGAAAACATGGTCCACCCGCGCAAGAAGATCGGAGAGTGACCGAACGGAACAGCCCCGGCCCGATGAGCCGGGGCTGTTCATTCCGCCGGGCCGCTATTCCGCCAGCCCGTAACGGCGCATCAGGGGCTTCACGTCGGGCACGGCGCCGCGGAAACGCACGTACTGCGCCAGCGGCTCGTCATAGCCCGCTTCGGTCAGGATATGGCGGCGGTAACGGCGCGCGGTTTCGGAATCGAAAATATCGCCCGTGCCGGTGAATGCCGCGAAGGCATCGGTGTCCAGCACCGCCGACCACGTGTAGGAGTAGTACTGCGCGGGGTAACTGCTGGCGAAGATGTGGTTGTAATAGGTCGTCCGGAAGCGTAAAGCGGTATGCTCCGGGAAGTCGTAACGTTTCAGGAACGCCCGTTCGAAAGCCGCCACGTCGCACCCTTCGACCGGCCGCAGCACGGTGTGCCATTCGAGGTCGAGCAGCGCGGTGGCATAGAAATCGGTCAGGTAAAGCCCCTTCAGGAAGTTCTCCGACTCCTTGAACTTCGCGATCAGCGCATCGGGAATCGGACGCCCCGTCTTGTAATCGCGGGCGTAGTGTTTCATCACCTCCGGCTCCCAGGCCCAATGCTCGTTCAACTGCGAGGGCAGTTCGACCATGTCGCGCGGGAAGCTGCCCGTCACCTGTGGATACGGCCCGCGCGAGAGGAAACCCGCCAGAGCGTGTCCGAATTCGTGGAAGAGGGTCTTGACCTCGGAGGTCGACAGCAGCTTCGGCCTGCCTTCGGCCGCACGCGAGAAGTTGCAGCTGATGGTCACCAGCGGCAGCACCTCCCGCTCTCCGGCGCACGAATACCCGCGCAGGCGCGAGCACCACGCGCCGCCGCGTTTGCCCTTGCGGACGAAGCAATCCAGATAAAGCAGTCCGAGGGGGCGGCCTTCGGCGTCTTTCGCCTCGAAGGTCAGCACGTCGGGGTGGAAAACGGGAATGTCCGTGCGCTGCGTCAGCGTGATTCCGAAAAGACGGTTGGCCACATAGAAAACGCCGTCGTTGAGCACATTGTCGAAAAGCAGGTAGTTGCGCATGCGCCCCAGTTCGGACCCGAATTTCGCCTTGCGCAGCTTGCCCGAATAGAAGGCCACGTCCCACGGTTCCAGCCGGAAGGCCGAATCCCGCTCGTATTTCACGGCGAAAGCCTCCAGTTCGGCACGCTCCGCACGTCCTTTCCCCGCGGCAGCGTCCTTGAGCGGCAGCAGCAGTTCGCGGACCTTTTCGGGCGTCCCGGCCATGTTCGTCTCCAGCGTGTAGGCGGCATAGTTCTCGTATCCCAGCATCCGGGCCCGTTCGAGACGCAGGTTGACGATGTCGACCGACAACTGGCGGTTGTCGTACTTCCCGTCCATGCAGCGCGAGGTGTAGGCCTCGTAGAGTCTCCTGCGCAGATCGCGGTTCGTGGCCGAAGCCATGACCGACGCATAGTCGCCGTTCGTGAACCCGACGGCCCAGACGCCCTGATGCCCCTGCCGGGCCGCATTGCGGGCGAAACGCTGCCGGGTCGTCCCCGCAAGCCCGTCGAGCAGGCTGCTGTCCTGCACGTACAGGACGAACTCCTGGGTCGCCTGCGTGATGTTCTGCCCGTGGCGGATGCGTTTGAGCGAAATCTCGCGGTTCAGCTCCTTGAGCCGCACCTTCTGCCCGGGCGTGCAGAGCGCCCCGCCGCGGATGTAGCTCCGGTAGACCTTGCCGAGCGTCCGCAGCTGGAGCGAATCCAGCCCGGCCGCATCGCGCCGGTCGTAGACGGCCTTCACCAGGCGGAAGATCGCCGTGTCGAGCGTCACGGCGTCGTATGCCTCTCCGGTCAGCTGCGCGGATTCCAGAGAGATCCGGATGACGGAGTCGCCTCCGAAATTCGATTTCAGGTAACCCAGCACCGCGCGCGGAACGTCCAGCAGGCTGTCGGCACAGTCGAGCGGCACGACGACGTTTTCGAAAGTCGCCTCCGCGGGGTCCAGCGCCCTGATTTTCGCAATCCCGGCCTTGTAGGCGCGGATGCCCTCCTCAATGGCGGGCATGATGTCGGCGGCATGGATACGGTCGAAGCGGGGCGCCCCGTAAGGGGCTTCGGAAGGCATCAGCAACGGATTTCCGGCAAAAAGCCGGCCGGAGAAAAGGAACAGCCCACATACGGAGAGGAGAAGCGTTCTCCTTACGAGCGGAAGGGATCGGATCATGGCGAACGATTGGCTGAATTTTTCCACAAGATAGCAAAAAAATCGTTCCGGACAACACCTGCCGGCAAATTAAAACCGGCGGAAAGAGTGTCTCCGCCGGGGCATCCCGTTTTCCGGGTAATTCGTCAGGAACTTTTCCGAAGCCGCACGACGACGGGATGGTGGTCCGAATAGTCGACCGGAAGCACCTCGTAGGAGAGCGGTTCGAAACCGCCGCTCAACACGTAGTCGATGCGCAGCGTGTTGTAGAAACCGCGGAACGTATGCGAATAGCCCGACCCGCACTCACGGAAGGCGTCGCGCAGCCCCCGCGCCATCGTGCGGTAGACATACGACATGGGCGTATCGTTGAAATCGCCGCAGACGATCCGCCGCGTGCGCGTCGCACCCACAACCTGCGCGATACTGTCGACCTGCGCGGCCCGAAGCACGCTATTCTCGCGCAAACGGGTCACGATACTGCGGATTTTGGTCTCGCGCGCCGTGTCCGAGAGAAACTGATGGCTGGTGATGAACTGGTTGTCCGAAGCGTTGATGGCCGTCGAGCGCAGGTGGTTGTTGAAAACCCGCACGGTGTCCTCGCCCACAATCACGTCGGCCCAGACCGAAGACGAAGGCGTCAGCACGGTGTCCGAACGCAGGATGCGGTATTTGCTCAAGATGGTCAGCGTCGAGCCATAGACCGAATCCGGAGCCTGCGTGCGTCCGAAGTGCGCAATCTCGTACTTCTCGCCCAGCAGCGAAAACTCCTCGGACTGCTCCGCGAGGCGGGCATTGAACTCCTGGAGGCAGATCAGGTCCGGAGCCTGCTCCTCGATCAGGCGCAGGATGTCGTCGACGCTGCTCCGGCCGTCCTCGCCGTAGAAACTGCGCACGTTGTAGCTCATAACCTTGACAGCAGCGCGGTCGAAGGCCGTCTCCGTGGCATAGCTGCGGCGGATTTCGGGACGCCAGAAGAGCGAGACCTTGAAAAGCCCCGCCACGACGACGACCAGCATCGCCCCGGCGCACACCCAGCGCCAGCGGATGATCCAGTAGAGCGTCAGCACGACCGACGCGACGTAGACCGCCGGAGCGGCCAGCCCCAGCACGGGAAAGAACCACACGCTGCCCGGATCGACATAGGGGACGAAATAGGTGAGAACCATCGTCGCGCCCACGGCCAGCGTCACGAGCGTCAGCGCCAGGTCGACGAGCCGCATGACGAGACTGCGGCGCCGTTTCCCCGAAGGGCCTCCCCCGTATCCGTTATAGTAATCGGGAGCCATCGTCTAAAAACGGATCGTTCCCCGGCGTTTCCACCAATGCAGCAGCAGGAATCCCCACAGCATGCCGCCCACATGGGCGAAATGGGCCACGTTGCCCACGCCCCTCCATCCGAGGAACAGCTCGATGACGGCATAGATGATGACGAACCACTTGGCCTTCATCGGAATAGGCGGAATCAGCAGCATGATGACCGCATTGGGATGCATCACGCCGAACGCCAGCAGCAGGCCCATCACCGCGCCCGACGCGCCGACCAGCAGCAGCGGCAGCTCGCCGAACGCCAGCGCCGTGAGGTACTGGATCAGCGCCGCACCCACGCCGCAGACCATGTAGAAGGTCAGGAAACGCTGCGAGCCGAGTTCGTATTCGAGCGTACGCCCGAACATCCACAATGCGAACATGTTGAAGAAGATATGTTCGAAATTGGCATGCAGGAACATGTAGGTGATGAACTGGTAGGTATGGAAATAGGGCGTTCCCAGCGACAGGGCGCAATACTGCATGATCGTGTCGCCGACGGGCAGCAGCGCCGTGGCCATGTAAACCAGTACATTGATGATTATCAAATTCTTGACCACCGGAGGGGTCTGAAAATAGCGGTTCATGCGTTTTAATTTTTGCAAATGTAACTCTTTTTCCGCCGGATTATCCCAACTTGGCGCGCAAATCTTCCGGCGTGATCTCGGCGGTGATCGCCTTGCCCGAGGGCGAAAAACTGAAACTGCCCGTGTCGGCCAGCTGTGCGAGCAGCGCCGCGGCCTCCTCGCGCGACAAGGTCCGCCCCGCACCCTTGGCGCCGGAGCGGGCCATCACGCCGGCGATCTTCTCGCGCCGCACATCGGAGAGCGACACCGGAGTCGCAAAGGCCTGCAACAGGTCGAACAGCAGCCGGTCCACGGCGTCGGCGGGCATGTCGGCGGGCGTGCCCCTCACTTCGACGGTCCCTTCGCCGCAGAAGTCGATGTCGAAGCCCAGGGCAGCGAACTCCACGGCATTCTCCTCCAGCAGGGCGTATTCGTCGCCCGAAAGGACCAGCCGTTCGGGGAACAGCAACTGCTGGCTCACCGACGAGCCGTTGCCCAGCATCCGGAGGTAATCCTCGTAAAGAATCCGCTCGCGGGCGCGCCGCACGTCGACCACTACGAAGCGGCCGCCCAGCAGAGCGGCGACATAACCGCCCGGCAGCGGCAGCGCATCGGTGAATTCCGGACGCTGCGGCATGTCGAACCGCTGCTGCTCGGGAACGGCCGACGAAGGGATGAAATCCAGGGCGCTGTCGTCGAATCCGCCGCCCGAAGGGGTGATCTCGAAACCGCCGCCCGACTCGAACTCCTCGAACTCCCCGGCGTCCGCACCCGGCAGGGCGAATCCGCCCGCCGCGGCCTGCGGGAACGACGGCGCGGCGCTCCGGACTCCGCCCGTGCGCAATCCTCCGACCGCGCTGTCCGACACGACCCCGCCGTCGCGGTACGGCACGTCGAAGCCCGTGAAATCAACGTTCGGATCGGGCGCCGAAGGGTCGATATACTCCTCGCGGAAAGGGTTGTAGTCGCTGTTCGACATGGCCAGCGGCTCGCTGTACACGGCTCCTTTCTGCAAAACGGGAATCTCCACCGGGCTGTCCCGGTCGAAATCCATCAGCGGCACGGCGCCCGTTTTGGCCAGCGTCTCGCGCACAGCGGCGTTGACGATCTGCCACACGGCCTCCTCGTCGGCGAACTTGACCTCGGTTTTCTGCGGGTGCACGTTGACGTCGATACGCCCGGGATCGAGCGTCAGGTAGAGGAAATAGGAGGGCTGGCAGCTCTCGGGAATCAGCTTCTCGTAGGCTTTCAGAATGGCGCTCGTCAGATAGGTGCTCTTGAAAAAGCGCCCGTTGACAAAAAGGTATTGCTCCGTGTTGCGTTTCTTGGCGGCAGCCGGACGGCCGATATATCCCTCGATGCAGGCGATCGAAGTGTCGGCCTCGACCTCCAGCAGGTTCTGCTTGATGTGACGCCCCACCACGTCGACGATGCGTCCCGCCAGCGATCCGGCCTGCAACGTATAGACCGGAGCGTCGTTGGCGTAGAGTTCGAAGGCGATCTGCGGGTTACAGAGCGCGATGCGCTGGAACTCGGCCTTGATCTGCGACGCCGAGGTGGTGCTCTTGTCCAGAAAACGGCGGCGCGCCGGGACGTTGTAGAAAAGGTTGCGCACGAAGAACTGCGAACCCACGGGACACATCACCGGGTTCTGCGCCGCGAACTGCCCGCCGTTGATCTCGGTCTGCGTACCCACCTCGTCGCCGGCCTGCCGGGTGCGCAGTTCGACCTGCGACACGGCGGCGATCGAAGCCAGGGCCTCGCCGCGGAATCCGAACGTGTGCAGGGCGTAAATATCCTCCACGGCCCCGATCTTGCTCGTGGCGTGGCGGTCGAAGGCCATGCGCGCGTCGATGGGCGACATGCCACAGCCGTCGTCGACGATTTGGATCAGGTCCTTGCCGCCGTCGCGGAAGTTGACCTTCACCGAAGTCGCCCCGGCGTCGATGGCGTTCTCCATCATCTCCTTCACCACCGAGGCGGGCCGGTTGACGACCTCGCCCGCGGCGATCTGGTTGGCAACGACCTCGGGTAATAATCTGATCTTGTCTGCCATTTACTCCTCGTAATCGTTGGGAACGACCCTAATAGGCGCATAGGGATTGAACTCCTCCTCCCCGACCTGCTGCGTTTCGGTCGCGGGTGCGGTCCGCGCGCGCAGGAACACATCGGCCAGCTTCGGGTAGAGCAGGTAGATGAAAAGCAGCACCAGCACGGCCCCCGCGGCCATCTTCAGCACACGGATACGCCCCCGCTCCTCCTCGTTCGAACGCCGCGCATCCCGGGCTTCGCGCTGGGTGCGGATGTACTGTCCGGGCTGGTATTCGCGGTCGGCATCCTCGGCGCGCTCGCCGCGCAACTCGGCACGGCGCTGTTCACGGGCCTCCTTCTCGGGGTCGTAATAACGCGGGATGTAATTGAATTTGTTCGGGTGCCGTTTGAAAGGGGTAAAGCCTAACATGGTCGTTCTATTTTTTGTAAAGATACGAATATCTTCGCAATTTTATTGCATGACTCTCTTTATTGTGGTTGCATTGCGACAAGCCCCCGCCTCAGGCGGGGGTTTAGGGGTGGGTCAGATTTGCAAACGCGGCATTCCGCCGCCAATTACAAGCCGGAATCAATGTACGAACGATTAATAATTCATCCCGGATTATTACCTGAAGAAGCTTTTCATCCGTTCGAAAATATTCTGGTTCTTGACCGACTCCGCCTTCTGGAAAGAGGGCTGCGCGGCCAACTGCTCGACGAGTTTTCGCTCCTCAGCCGAGAGTTTCGACGGAACGGTGATGTCCACCACCACCAGTTCGTCGCCGCGACCGTAGCCGTTCACGTCGGGCAGTCCCTTGCCGCCCAGGCGCAGCACCTTGCCGGCATGCGTTCCCGGGGCGATCTTGATCTTGGCGCGCCCGTCCACCGTCGGAACCTCGACCGTACCGCCCAACAGGGCCGTCGTCACGGTGATGTTCAGGTTGTGGATCAGATCGTTGCCGTCACGCACCAGTTCGGGGTTGCGCTCCTCCTCGATCACCACCTGCAGGTCGCCGTTCACGCCGCCCTGACGCGCGGCGTTGCCCTTGCCCGTGACGGTGAGGACCATACCCTCGCCCACGCCGGCCGGGATCTTGATCTCCACGACCTCCTGCCCGCGCAGCGTGCCTTCGCCCTTGCACTTGTCGCACGACGCGGTGATCACCTTGCCCGTGCCGCCGCACGTGGGGCACACGCCCTGCGTCTGCATCCGGCCGAAGAAGGTGTTCTCCACCCGCGTCACATAGCCCGTGCCGTTGCAGGTCGAACAGGTCGAATAGGAATTGGCGTCCCTGGCTCCCGAGCCGCCGCACTTGTCGCAGGCGACGGTCTTGTTGATCTTGAGTTTCTTCGTAACTCCGTTGGCGATCTCGGCCAGCGTCAGACGGACCCGCACGCGGATGTCCGAGCCGCGGTTCACGCGCCGTCCCCCGCCGCCGTTCGACGAGCGGAATCCGCCCCCGAAATGGCCGCCGAAAATGTCGCCGAACTGCGAGAAGATGTCCTCCATCGAGAACCCTCCGCCGCCGAAGCCGCCGAAGCCGCCGGCCCCGCCGCCTGCCGCGCCGCTCATTCCGGCATGGCCGAACTGGTCGTAACGGGCGCGCTTGTCGGGGTTCGACAGCACGTCGTAGGCCTCTGCGGCCTCCTTGAATTTCTCCTCGGCCTCCTTGTCCCCGGGGTTTTTGTCGGGGTGGAACTGGATGGCCGCTTTGCGGTAGGCCTTCTTTATTTCGTCTGCGTTAGCGTTCTTCGCAACGCCCAGCACTTCGTAGTAATCCCTTTTTTCTGCCATGGTCTTACTCTCCTACAACTACTTTTGCGAAGCGCAGCACCTTCTCGCCCAGCATGTAACCCGTCTGAACGACGTCGATGACCTTGCCCTTCTTCTCGTCGCCGGCGGCGAACCGGGCAACGGCCTCCGAAAAATCGGCGTCGAACTCCTTGTCCAGCACCTCGATCTCGGTCACGCCCTTGCGGCGGAGCGCCTCGGTAAATTTCTGTGAAATGAGCGTCACGCCCGCCCGCAGCGCCTCCAGATCGTCGCTCTTCTGCATGGCGTCCACGGCGCGCTGCACATCGTCGCGCACAGGCAGCATCTCCAGCAGCACGTCGCGGCCCCCGGTCTGCACCAAGTCCATCTTCTCCTTGAGCGTGCGCTTGCGGTAGTTGTCGAACTCGGCTTGCAGGCGGACGTACTTGTCCTGCCACTGGGCCACGGCCTCTTCGAGCGCCTTGGCTGCGTCGGCTTCGGCAGCGGGTTCACCGTCTGCCAATGTGTCAGTCGCCTCGTCGGTTTCATCTGACACATTGGCACAAGGCTCCCCGTCGCACGACGGATAACCATCGCCGGGGGTGAACCCTTCGTCGCCGCTAACAGCCTCATTATAAACTTTTTCTTTTTTCATATCTTGTAATTTTTCAGTTTTCCTCCCCTTATTCGAACAAATTGCATACCAACCCGGCCAAGAGGCGGTCTTCAAGGGCAATGCCTGCATGCCGGGCATCGAACCGGCCTGCGCGCCACCGTCCCAAAGCCGCTTCGCGGCAAGGCGGCGCTTATCCGATGATGAAAATGGCCGGGCGCCTGTTCATTTCGGGCAGCTGGCGGCGGCGCCACTCCCCGGCCGTATGGGTCTCGATCCGCTCGTCCGGAGCCGTGAGGTCCACGGCGACGGTCAGGCGCGTCTGGTCTCCGAGCGTCTGCACCAACTGCTCCATCAGCTTCACGTTGCGGTACGGAGCTTCGATGAAAAGCTGCGACTGCCCCTCCGACAGCGCACGGCGTTCGAAGAAACGGATGGCCCGGGTCCGTTCGGGCGGCTTCACAGGCAGGTAGCCGTTGAAAGCGAACGACTGTCCGTTGAGTCCCGAGGCCATCACCGCCAAAATGATCGACGACGGGCCGACGAGCGGCACGACGCGGATGCCGCGGCGGTGGCACGCCCCGACGACCGGCGCCCCGGGATCCGCCACGCCCGGCACTCCCGCCTCGGAGATCACCCCTGCCGAGCGGCCTTCGAGCAGCGGCGCGATCAGCTCCTCGATTTCGCGGCCGGCCGCGGTGTGCTCGTTCAGTTCGCGGAATTCCAGTTCGCCGATGGGCCGCGCGATGCCGGCTTTCGACAGGAAACGCCGCGCCGTGCGGGTGTTCTCAACGATAAAGTAGTCCAGCGCATCCATCACGGCCCGGTTGGCCGCAGGCAGCACGTCCCACGGCGCCGTTTCGTCCGAAATCGGACAGGGAATCAGGTATAAAATTCCAAATTCAGAATTCATTCATAATGCATAATTAATTAGGTTCGCAGGCATAATTCTGAATTGTGAATTCTGAATTATGAATTGCGCTCCGCGCCTTATTCCTTGAGGTAGATTCGTTTCACACGCGACGAGACCGACGTCATAATCTCGTAGGGTATCGTGTCGAGCACCCGGGCCATCGTTTCGAGGTCGTTGCCCGGCTCGGCGGAGAAGACCGTCACTTCGTCGCCCTCGCCGACGCCCGGAATGTCCGTGATGTCGATCATGCAGCTGTCCATGCAGACGCGGCCCACGATCGGCGCAGGCCGCCCGGCCACACGCATCGACCAGCGTCCGCAGCCCAGATGGCGGTCCAGCCCGTCGGCGTAACCGATCGGCACGGTCGCCGTCACGGTCGGCCGCAGCAATTTCCCGGCGCGCCCGTAGCCCACGGCGTCGCCCGCTTCGAGACGCTTGATCTGCACGATGCGGGTTTTGAGCGCCGAAACCGGGCGCAGGCCCGCATTGTGCTCCCAGCCGAAGCCGTAAAGCCCCAGCCCGAGGCGGCACATGTCGAACCGCGCCTCGGGGAACCGCTCGATGGCCGCCGAATTGGCCGTATGGCGGATGACGGAATAGGGCAGCGACGCGGCTACGGCGGCGCTCATGCGGTCGTAGCACGCGATCTGCTCCCGGGTGTAGGCATCCTCTTCGGGCATGTCGGCGCAGTTCAGGTGCGAAAAGACCGACGCCACCTTCACGGCGGGCAATGTCGGCAGCACCTCGCACAACCGCCCGATCTCCCCCTCCATGAATCCCAGCCGGTGCATGCCCGTATCGAGCTTGATGTGAACCGGATAGCGGGTTTCGCCCGCATGCGACACCGCATCGGCGAAATCGGCGAGCGAACGGAAACTGTATATCTCGGGTTCGAGGCGGTTGGCGATCATCTGGTCGAAACTGTCGGCGTCGGCATTCAGCACCACGACGGGCATCGTGATCCCCCGCTCGCGCAGCAGCACGCCCTCGTCGGCGAACGCCACGGCGAGGTAGTCGACGCCCTGATGCTGGAGCATCTGCGCCACCTCGAAATCCCCCGCGCCGTACGAACCCGCCTTGACCATCGCCACGAGCCGGGTCCGAAAGTCGAGCTTCGAGCGGAAATAGTTTAGGTTGTGGATCATGGCGTCGAGATCGACCTCCAACACCGTCGTGTGGCTCTTGCGCGCCAGCGCATGCGCGAGTTTCTCGAAACGGTACTCCCGCGCGCCTTTCAACAAGACGGCACGCCCGGCCACGGCCCTGCGGCCGATGCGGGAGATGCACTCGTCGGTCGAGGCGTAAAACTCCCTGTCGCAGCCGAACAGCGCGGCGTAACGCTTCAGTTTGGGACCGATGCCGACGAGCGTGTCTATGCCTGCCCGCGCGACCATTCCCGCCACGCGGCCGTAAAGTTCGTCGTCGGTCAGCCCGCTCTGCGCGATGTCCGACAGCACGAGCGTCCGGCGGCGCGACAGCGCCACGTTGTGCAGGTAGTCGAGCGCCAGGGCCAGCGAGTTGAGATCGAGGTTGTAGGCGTCGTTGATCAGCACCGAGTCGTTGATGCCGTCCTTGACTTCGAGACGCATGGCGACCTCGGGAGCTTCGGTAAACGACGGCGCGGGATAGCCCATCGCCGCGCAGAACGCCTCGACGATCCGGGCGTTGCGGCGTGACGCCTCGTTGCCGATCAGCGTCTCCGGGACCTCGGGGCATGAGGCCGCGTCGCAGAGCTTCCGCCCCGCGAAGCGCGAGGCGATCATGCGGCCCAGCGGCTCGTAATAACTGTGGTAAACGATGGTCTCGGCACGGTGGGCCAGAACCATCTTTTCGTCGCATTTCTGCTCCAGGTTGAGGAAATTCTCCTGGTGCGCGTCGCCGATCGAGGTGAAAACCACCACGTCGGGACGGATGATGCGCTCCAGCCGCGCCATCTCCCCGGGTTTCGAAATCCCCGCCTCGATCAGCGCCAGCTGCTCGTCGCCCTCGATCATCAGCACCGACAGCGGCACGCCCAGCTGCGAATTGTAGCTCTTGGGCGAACGGTAGCACTTCATCCCCGCGGGCAGTTCCTCGGCAATCCACTCCTTGATGACCGTCTTGCCGTTCGAACCGGTGATGCCCACCACCGTTCCCCGGAACTGCGCCCGGTGATAGGCCGCCAGACACTGCAAGGCCGCAATGGCGTTTTCAACAACCACGTAACCGCACTCCGGCAGGGCTTCGAGAGGCCGTTCGACCATAAAAGCCCGCACGCCGCGCGCATACATCTGCGCCACGAACGCATGCGAATCGTGGTTCGCGCCGCACATGGCGACGAACACCGGTCCCGAGCCAAGCTCGCACGTCAGCGAGCGGCTGTCGGTCACCACCGACTGCACTTCGCAGTCCGTTCCGGAGAACCTGCCGCCCACGACGGCGGCGATTTGCGAAAGACGATATTTCATAAAATACCCAATGGTTTATCTTTTGTACTTTCATTTCCAAAAGTACGAAAATATTTACAGCTCTTTGCCGCTTTCTGGTCGTCAAAAAGACTCAAGCCGCGACATAGTCGCCGGATCTTTGTACCTTTTTTCCGCAAAAAGGTTCCCAAAAACTCTCCGACGGATGCCTACGCCTACAACGGCTCCGGCATCGAGTCGGAATCACTCGCCGCAAACGGCGGAGCAGGCGTAAGACGCCTGTTTTATGAGTACTTGCGCAGGACGGAATCGGAATCGCAATAACCTACCCTCGCCCCTAAAAGCGGTTTTAAACCGCCGCATGATCGCTTGGAGCGGAAAGAGATCGTCCGATGGTCCGCGCGCCCGGAGCGGGAGGCTGGCAAAGGCGTCCGCAGGCGAGGGCAGACAGCGTGCTGTTTACCGAGCCGCCACAGTCTAAACGGCGCGTGTTTTTGCGCCGTAAAGGCTTGATCTTGCTGCGCCCGTTCAGCGCGGACAGGAGGACAATCCCGCGTAAAGCGACATGCGGAGAACTTTGGGTACCTTTTGCGGTCAAAAGGTACAAAGAACAGCAGCAGTCGCAGACTGCAAAATCACGACAGATCGAAGGTCACGATCGTAATTCCCGCACCGCCCCGGTCGGCATGTTCGTCGACCGCCGAGACGATCTCCGGCACCGTGCGCAGGTAGCGGCGAATCTCCTCCTTCAAAGCCCCCGTGCCCTTGCCGTGGAGAATCGACACCGTACCCACGCCCACCATCAGCGCGTCGTCGATGAAGTTGCGCACCTCGTCCAGCGCATCGGCGGCCCGCATGCCGCGCACGTCGATGTGATCCTTGAAGTTGAGTTTGCGCGACGAGATGTCCACCGAGAGCACCGTACGGGCCGCAACGGGCCGCGTCGCCTCGCGGTATTCGTTGTTCGAAACCACCGTCAGCAGCCCTTTGTCCACCGTCGTGAGTATCTGTCCGAACGCCACCTGCGCCCGCTTTCCCTTCACCGACTGCACCACGCCGACCATCTCCTGCCCGGCCATGCGGACTTTCGACCCGGCGACCACTTCGCGCGGCTTTTCGGGCTGCGGAGCGGCCTCCCCGGCTGCCGGCTGCGCGCCCTGCTGCGCCCTGCGCTCGGCGCGCCGTCGGCGGCGGCGTTCGATACGCTCGATCTCGCGGGCCACGGCGGCTTCGTTCCCGGCCTCGTCGGCCTTCTCGACCGCCTCGCGGAAGTCGTCCAGCTCGCGCCGCGCCAGCCGCGTCAGCTCCTTCTCGGCCTGCGCCTCGCGGATGGTTTTAATCGTATTTTCTATCTGTTTGTTGGCGTCGGCGATCAACTGCCGGGCCTCCTGCTTGGCCTTTTTCAGAATCTCCTGCCGCTCGGCGCGGATCTTCGCCAGCTGCTCGGCATAGTTCTGCTCCAACTCCTCGACCTTGCGGTCCGTCAGACGGATGCGATCGCGCTTCTGCTCCCAGTAATGCTTGTCGCGGGCGATCTCGCGCAGCTGTTTCTCGATATTGATGTGATCCGACCCGGCCTTCTCGCTCGCCGCACGGATAATATCCTCCGGAAGCCCGATCTTGCGGGCGATCTCCACGGCGAACGAACTGCCCGGCTTGCCCATTTCCAGCCGGAACAGCGGCCGGATGTTCTGCACGTCGAACATCATCGCGCCGTTGGCGATGCCCTCCACCGACGCGGCGTAATACTTGATATTGGCGTAGTGGGTCGTGATCACGCCGTAACACCCCCTGCCGAGCAGACGCTCGAGGATCGCCTCGGCGATGGCCCCGCCGATGACAGGCTCGGTTCCCGACCCGAACTCGTCGATCAGCACCAGCGTGCGGCCCGAAGCGCCCGCCAGCATGTGCTTCATGTTCAGCAGGTGCGACGAATAGGTCGACAGGTCGTTGTCGATCGACTGCTCGTCGCCGATGTCGATGAAAATGCTCTCGAAGACCGGCAGTTCCGAGACCTCGGAGACCGGAACCGGAAACCCGCACTGGAACATGTACTGCACGATGCCCGTGGTTTTCAGGCAGACCGACTTGCCGCCGGCGTTGGGTCCCGAGATGACGAGGATGCGCTTGCGACGGTCGAGCTGCAAATCCAGCGGCACGATCTCGCGCCCCGCAGCCCGCAGCGTCTGCTGCAACAGCGGGTGGCGGGCGTTTTTCAGCACCAGCCTGTCGTCCGTCGAGAGGATCGGCCGCACGCACCCGTTCTCCGAGGCCCAGCGGCCCTTGGCGCGCAGCATGTCGATCTCGGCCAGGTAGTCGCCCGAATCGGCGATCAGCCCCGCGTCGGGACGGATCGCTTCGGTAAACTCCGTGAGGATGCGCACCACCTCGCGCCGCTCGGCGTACTCCAGTTCGCGCAGTTCGTTGTTGATCTCTACCACCTCGACCGGTTCGACGTAGAAGGTTTTGCCCGTCGCCGATTCGTCGTGGATAAAGCCGTTCAGTTTGCGTTTGTTGCCCGCCGAAACCGGGATCACGGCCTTGCCGTCGCGGATCGAGATCTGGGCGTCGGCATCGACGATGCCCGCCCCCTTGGCCGCAGACAGCACGGCCTGCAACCGCTTGGCCGCCTGCCCTTCGCGTTCGCGGATGGAGCGGCGGATCTCCTGCAGGGCGGGCGAGGCGTTGTCCTTCACCTGGCCGAAGCGGTCGAGAATGCCGTCGATGCGCTGCACGATCTCCGGAAAGGCCGCAACGCCCCGCGTGCGGGCATGGAGGGCCGGATAACGCTCCTCGCGGCTGATGATGAACGAGACGATGCCGCCGATTGCGGCCAGCGCCCGGCGCAGGGTCACGACCTCCTCCACGTCGAGGAACGAACCTTCGACGCGCAGTTTGGCGACGATGTAATCGACGTCGGGGTACTCGCCCCCGGGGAAATCATGCTCCATATCCAGCAGCAGGCGCATTTCGTCGGCGAGCGCCAGCCGCCGTTCGATCTCGCGCGCAGAGGTCGAAAAGCCCTCCGCGACGAGCCGCTCGCGGGCGGCGCGCATGGTGCAACGTGCCGCGACCTGCTCGCGGAGCCGGTCGAAACCTATCTTTTGCTCGAATGTAGCAGGGTAAATCATGAGGAATGAAAAATTAAAAATGAAAAATTAAGAATTGGCCGACCGTCCGAAGATTCATTTTGCGCTCTCGATATGGCAATATGGCCGGACGGGACATGATGAAAAACATTCCTGCCGGCTCCTTTCCAATTTTTAATTCTTAATTTTTAATTCTTAATTTCACCGAGTCCCGCTCGGCCCTGGCCGCAGCTTTGGCGGCTTTGCGCTCGGCCTTCTCCTGCATCTTCTCGGGACTGCGCCCGAAAAGCGAGAAATGCACGTAGCGGCCGGGATACTGCTCGAGGTTGGCCAGCAGCGAGGCGAGATTAGCGCTGGCCTCGGTCAGCGAATCGTAGAGCGCAGGATCGTTCATCAGTTTGCCGACGGTCCCCTCGCCCGCCTCGACCTTTGCCAGCAGACCGTTCACCTCGTCCACAGCGTCCGTAAGCCTGCGGGCGAACCCGGCGTCGGCCAGCTCCCCGGTTATCCGGTTCAGGCTGCCGACGATGCTGTCCACACGCGGGGTATTCCTGCCCAGCATCGCGGAGAACTCCGTAAGGTCGTCGACGGCGGCTTTCAGGTTGCGCTTCTCGGCGTCGAGCAGGCCGGCCATGTCGCCCGTAATGGCGTTCAGGTGGCTCAACGTCCCGGAAATATTCTGCGCGTTGGCCTCCATCAGGCGATTGAGATTGGTCAGCGTGCGCGAGAGGTCGCCCGTCACCTGCGACACCTTCTGCTTGAAGAAATCCAGCTCCGACCCGGCCACGTCCATCAGGTCGCGTTCGCGCACCGAACGCAGCGTGTCGCCCTTCTGGAGATAGGTGCGCGCCGTGCCGTAGTTGATTTCGATGGCCTTTCCGCCCATCAGCCCGTTGCTGTAAATCTTGGCCTCGGAGTCGGTCGGAATGTGATACTGACGTTTGATGGTGAACTGCAACACGACGTTGTCGCTGCGCTGCGGATCGAACGAAATGCCCGTCACCGTACCGATCTTGACGCCTTTCATCATAATCGGCGACGCCGCCTGCACGCCGTTGATCTGGTCGTAGGCGGCGTAATAGACCGAATTGCGGCTGAAAATGTCGAATCCTTTCAAAAACCGGATTCCGGCCCACGCGGCAATGATCATCGTCACGCCGAAAATTCCGATTTTAACTTCCCTTTTCATATCTGTACTTTTATTTTACAATTTGCGTACCCCGGCACGCGACCACGAAGGCCCCGGGAAATACCTTGCGCACCTCGGCCAGCTTCCGCTGTGCGGCTTCACGGGTGCCGTACTCGCCCACACCGTATTTATAGGGGAACCGCCCCTCGGCCGCATACTCCTTCACCTTGCCGCGGTAGGCACGGAACTGCGCCGAGGCGAGGGGTACGGGCGACGCCGAAGCCATCACCTGAATCGTATAGCGCAGGGGCTGTACGGCCGGTTTCTCCGGGGTTCTGACCGGAGCGGCCGTCGCGGTCTTTCCCTCCGCGGGCTGCGCCGCTGCGGTCTTTTCAGCGGACTTTGCCGCAGGCTTTTCAACGCTCTTTTCCGCGGCCTTTCCGGCAGACTTTTCCGCAGGCTGTTCCGCGGCCGGTTTCGCGGCAGCGGCCTGCTCCTCCTCGGCCATCCGGGTCCCGAGCACATAGACCGAATAGTTGCGGATCGCCTGGTAGAGCGACCGGGCGATCTCGTTCTGCCCCTTATCGGACTTCATGTAGGCCAGTTCCTGCTGGTTGGACATGAACCCGATCTCGGTCAGCACGCCCGGCATGTCCGTCGCATAGAGCACCCGCAGCAGCTGCGGCTTTATGCCGCGCGAATGGCGGCCCGCCTTGAGGTAGCTGTTCTGAATGCAGCGGGCGAAAGCCATGCTGTATTCGCCGTAGGTGAACTGGAGATTCTGAATGTAAGCCCGCACGATGGCCGCCGTCCGTTCGTCGGACATGTCGATCAGATCCTCGCGGTTGTTTTCGAACAGGGCGTTCTCGTTGTAGCGCTGCTCCTTCGAACTCTCGCCCATGATCAGCGTCTCGACGCCCCGCACGCCCGTCGCCCGGGGTGCGGCGTTGGCGTGGATCGAGATGAAGAGGTCGCCCCCGGCCTTGTTGGCAATGTCGGCCCGCGCCTGCAGGTCGGCCGCCAGGTCCGCCCCCAGAGTCCTGTCCGCCGTGCGGGTGTAGACCACCTTCACGCCCGGCATCCCCTCCTCGACGAGCTTTCCGAGTTTGAGCGCCACCTTCAGCGTGAGGTCCTTTTCATAGACCCCGCCGTAGTGCGCGCCGGGGAATTTTCCCCCGTGCCCGGCGTCGATGACCACGACTTCGACGCCGTGCGCAATATTCCCCGCAGACGCAACGTTCATAAGAACAGTTGCAGCCGCGAAGGCGAATAGCAGCAAAAGTCGTGTGCGCATATTTAATGGTACCAAGTGTGAGCTTTCTATAAATTTTTACCTATCTTTGTCGGGCCGAAAACGCGGCGGGAAGGGCACAGGACCTCGATCCGGGCGTTTTTGCCGACTTGTCGGCAAAGGTATGGAAAATTTTTGGGATTTTGGATAAAATTAGGGTAAAATATCTCTTGTCGGCGACGGTGATTCTGCTGTTTGCCCAGATCGTACTGGGCGGCGGAGCGCCCCGCACGGCCCGCAATCCCGCCCCCGGGGACACCGTCCCGGTTCCGTCCCGCGCCGACGCGATACGTCCCGACACGAGCGCACGTCCGCCTTTTGTCACCCCCTCGCGGCGCGAGGCCCGCAGGCAGGCGCGCGAAGAGGCCCGGCGGCGCGAAGCGTTCAACGCACTGCCGCAGGAGGAGAAGGATTCGCTCTTTTCGGCGCAGGTCGACTCGCTCGTGGCGCAGAAGGCCGATTCTCCGGGCGCGGCACGGCCCGACTCGCTCGCCGCCGACACGCTCCGCCGCGATTCGGTGAAGACGCCGCGGCCCGCAGGGGCGTTCCTCGACGACCCGATCACGGGCAAGAACACCGACTCGCTGGTCTACGACGTGCGCAACAAGCTGGTCTACATCTACAACAAGGGCGACGTCACCTACCAGAACAGCAACCTCAAGGCCGACTACATGCGCATCGACATGGATTCGAAGATGGTCTACGCCTACGGCAAGCCCGACACGCTCGACGGCAAGGATATTGTCACCAAACCCGAATTCACCGAAGGGTCGGCCACCTACCAGATGGACACGATCACCTACAACCTCGACTCGAAGAAGGCGAAAATCAAGGGCGTGGCCACGCAGCAGGGCGACGGCTGGCTGGTGGGCGGCAGCGTGAAGAAGATGCCCGACAACACGATCAACATCGAGCACGGCAAGTACACCACCTGCGACCATACGGACCACCCCCACTTCTACCTGGCGATGACCAAGGCGAAGGTCATACCCGGCAAGAAGGTGATCACCGGCCCGGCCTACCTGGTGATGGAGGACGTGCCGATCTACTTCCTCGGCATCCCCGAGGGCTTCTTCCCGATCAACATGGGCCCCAAGTCGGGCCTGCTGATGCCCACCTACGGCGAGGAGTACTCCAAAGGTTTCTTCCTGCGCGACCTGGGCTATTACTTCACCCTGGGCGAATACGCCGACCTGGCGGTGCGCGGCGGATTCTACACGCTGGGATCGTGGGAGGCTTCGGCCGCCTCGCGCTACATCAAGCGCTACAAGTACAGCGGCAGTTTCAACATGCAGTATTCGAATGTCAAGACGGGCGAAAAGGGCGAGGACGACTACATCAAGCAGAGCAACTTCCGCATCCAGTGGACCCACTCGCAGGACCCCAAGGCCAACCCGGGTTCGACCTTCTCGGCCTCGGTGAACTTCGCCACGAGCGGTTACAGCCGCTATTCAGCCACGAACCTCAACGACATCCTCTCGACGCAGACCAACTCGACGGTCTCCTACTCGAAGAACTGGGCCGGAACGCCCTTCTCGCTGTCGGCGAACATGGCCATCTCGCAGAACTCGCAGAACAAGACCATCTCCATCACGCTCCCCACGATGGTCTTCAACGTCTCGCGCTTCTACCCCTTCAAACGCAAGGAGAAGCAGGGCAAGGACCGCTGGTACGAGAAGATCTCGATGCAGTACACGGGTAAGATGACCAACTCGGTGACCACCACCGAATCGGAGGTCTTCTCCAAGGAGACGCTTGAAAACATGAAAAACGGCATCGAGCACTCGATTCCGATTTCGGCGTCGTTCAACCTGTTAAACTACATCAACCTCTCGCCGTCGGTCAACTACAACGAGAAGTGGTATTTCAAGAAGGTCGAGTTCGAGTGGAACCCCGTCACCAACCAGACCGACACGCTGCCGACGAACTACGGTTTCTACCGCCTCTACAACTACAACTTCAGCGTTTCGGCCTCCACGACGGTCTACGGCATGTACGACTTCACGAAGAAGAGCCGCGACCGCAAGATCCAGGCGATCCGCCACACGCTGACCCCCTCGATCGGCTTCTCCTACGCCCCGGACTTCAGCGACCCCAAATACGGCTATTACAAGACCCGCCAGACCGACTCCACGGGCCGCTTCACGACCTATTCGCCCTATGCCGTCAACGCCTACGGCGTCCCCTCGTCGGGCCGTTCGATGTCGATGAACTTCTCGCTGTCGCAGAACCTCGAAATGAAGGTCCTCTCGAAACGCGACACCTCGGGCGTGAAGAAGATCAAGCTGATCGACGAACTGCGCATCAGCGGTTCGTACAACTTCCTGGCCGACTCGATGGGACTTTCGAACATCCCGGTCTCGTTCCGTACGACGCTGTTCAACAATTTCGGCATCAACCTCTCGCTGACGCTCGACCCCTACCGCGTCTCGCCCGAGGGCAAGCGTTACAACAAGCTCTTCTTCCCGGGCCGCGTCGTCTCGACGGGCTGGTCGTTCGGCTATACGTTCAAATCGCGCAACGACCGGAGCGAAACGGCCATCAACGACATCACGTCGATACCTCCGGAGTACCAGAACCCGTTCTACGACCCTTACGGGCAGATGGACCCCGTGCTGCGAAGACAGTACATGGCGCAAAGCTACTACGACTTCTCGCTGCCGTGGAACTTCGGATTCAACTACGCGGTCAACTACTCGATCTCGTACACCAACAACGGCACGACGGGCTACCGGAAGAACGTCACCCAAACCATCGGCTTCAACGGTTCGCTGAACGTCACCCCCAAGACGGGCATCACCTTCCAGGGCGGCTACGACATCAAGGCCAACAAACTGACCACCTCGTCGGTCTCGATCACGCGCGACCTCCACTGCTGGCAGATGTCCTTTTCGTGGATTCCGTTCGGCTACCACCGTTCGTGGAGTTTCAACATCGGCGTCAAGGCCGCATCGCTCTCCGACCTGAAATACGACAAATCGCAGTCGATGTACGACAATATGTATTGACGCATACCCGCTTATACATACAGGACTTTCCATCTGTAACGGCAAAACGCCGAAACAGCTATTTCCGCGTCACCGGCGCCGGCGCGCGGTCGATGTAATTGGGATAGCGGAACTGCGGCATCCCGAGGGCCATCACCGCGCAGATGCGGCGGTCGCCCAGTCCCAGCATCGCGGCCAGCTTCGCCTTCCTGTCCTGCCGGACGGCCGTCAGCACGAACCCCATGTATATCTGGCTCACGCCCAGCGCCTCGGCCATCAGCGAAGCGTTTTCATACGCCAGGTTCCCGTCCTCCGCACCGAACCGGCTTTCCCTGGGCGCATGGATGAACAGCACCGCCGTCGCGCCCCGCAGCACGCGGTCGCGGCCCTCGGCATATTCGCGCCGCAGGCGTTTGAACACCGGCACATAGCGATAAACGCCCGGCACGAGGCGGCTCAGCCACGGCCGCACGAGCGGATGCAGCAGCCGCTTTTCGAGTGTGCCGAAAATCCCGAGCGTATATTCCGTGACAGCGCGCAGCTGCGCCGCGTCGGTCACCAGCGTATACCCCAGCTGGCGGGCATTGCTCGCCGTCGGGGCGCGGTCCGCCGCCGCAACGATGCGGTCCAGCAGCTCCTGCGACACGGGGCGCGCCGAAAGTGCGCGGTTCGACCGCCGCACGGCCAGCAGCAGTTCCACCTGCTCGGGCGTGGGCATCGCGCCGTAATCCACCGCATGCACCCGCTCGGCCGGAAACTCCGCATGGTTCACCGCCCCCGTGGGGCAGGCGGCCACGCAATGTCCGCAAAGGATGCAGTTTTCGGGTTTATGCAGCGTCACGTCGCCCCCGGCTTTTTCCTGCACGAAAATCTGCGAAGGGCACACCTTCACGCAGCGGCCGCAGCGGATGCAGCTCGCATCATTCACACCGATCGTATCCATAATTTTCGTATCTTTAATGTCGTAACGGCACCTCTATAAAATAGAACGCCCGCCATGCATCCGGTCATCATCCGCCCTTCCGGCGCACTGTCCGCCAGCGAATACCCCGAAGCGGGCGCTCCCCACGTCAAAATGCTCCTGCGCGGATAAAAAAATCCGGCGGCAAGGTTCTCCCCGCCGCCGGACCGTCAGTCATCAATGTTTCACGCCCCCCATTTCGGCAGGGTTGTGCCTGTATTTGAAAACCACGGCGAAAACCACGGCCACCACGAGCGCGTACCCTGCGAAGATGAACCAAGAATCGGGCCACCCGTATGCGTCCACGACGGCGCCCGCGGCATACGAGCCGAAGAAGGCGCCGAAACCGTTGGTCATAATCATAAAGACGCCCTGCGCCGAGGAGCGGATCTCGCGGCTGGTCTCCTTTTCGACGAAGAGCGAGCCGGAGATGTTGAAGAAGTCGAACGCCACGCCGTAGACGATCATCGAAAGCACGAGGAACGCCGCACCCGATCCCGGATCGCCGATGCCGAAGAACCCGAAGCGCAGCACCCAGGCCAGCATCGAAATCAGCATCACTTTCTTAATGCCGAAACGCCGGAGGAAGAAAGGAATCAGCAGAATGCAGAGCGTTTCGGACATCTGCGACAGCGAGAGCAGGATCACCGAGTGCTTCACGATGGCCGAATCGGCATACTGGGGCATCGAGCCGAAATTCTGAATGTAGCTGTCGCCGAAGGCGTTGGTGATCTGCAAAGCGGCGCCCAGCAGCATCGAGAAGACGAAGAAAATGGCCATCCGCTTCTCCTTGAAGAGCGCGAAGGCCCGCAAGCCCAGCGTATCGACCCACGACTGCTTCTGCGCGCTGCGCTCGACGGGACACCCCGGCAGCGAGAACGAGTAGGCCGCCAGTACGAACGACAGCAGGGCCGAAACGTAGAGCTGCCACTCGGTGAGCTTGATCTGCACGCCCCCGATGTGCGTCAGGTCAACGAACCACATGGCGGCGATGAATCCCACGGTTCCCCATACGCGGATGGGCGGGAAATGCTTCACGGTATCGAGCCGGGCCAGATCGAGGGCATTGTAGGCCACGGAGTTCGACAGGGCGATGGTCGGCATGTAGAACATCACGCTCAGCAGCATGCAGCTGTACAGCGGGGCGTAAGCCGTCTGCGAGGCCGCGGCGATGAGAAACGCGCCGCTGATGAAATGGCAGATGCCCAGCAGTTTCTGCGCCGGAATCCAGCGATCGGCGATAATCCCCATCACGGCGGGCATGAACAGCGAGGCGATTCCCATCGTCGCGAAGAAGCTGCCGATCTGCAATCCCGAGAAGTCGAGTCCGCCTCCCAGGTAGGCGCCCAGCGAGATAAGCCACGAACCCCAGATCGCATACTGAAGGAAGTTCATGGCGATAAGCCGAAATTTAATTCCCATAATTTTCTGATTTTGTGTAAATTTTAAGTTTCAAGCGGTTTTTTCTGCGTAGATTGAAACAAATGTATGAAATTTTTTCCGGATTTTTCTTTGCATTTGCAAAATAAAGTTCTACTTTTGCATCACCAAAATCTATTGAGCTATGGTGTAACGGTAACACAACAGATTCTGGTCCTGTTATTCCAGGTTCGAATCCTGGTAGCTCAACAAAATTCAGCGCAAATCCCTGCAATTCAATGAATTGCGGGGATTTTCTCATTTATCAAAATGCAGTAAAAAGCCGTTTCACGCAGGGTGTCAATTGGACTAATCGTGGGACTTTCAGACTAAAATTTTAGTCCAACAAATTTCATTCCATTTCTTTGTACATCAATATTTTACACTTGCAAAAATGGAAAATTTTACGTATCTTTGTGTATATCCCAAAAGGCATTATAGCCCTATCTCCCTGCATAGTTTAGTCTAACTAATTAAAAATCATCTTATTAATATGATTTCGATACTGTTTTTCATTAAACGGCATCGACTCCTGCGTACTGGCCAAGCACCTATATACGTTCGGGTATCAGCCAACCGAGCCTATTCAGAGTTCGGAATAGGACGAGGAGTCGATCAAGAGCAATGGGTGACGGCAAGAGGCCGTGTAAAACCCGTCGGCTCAAAAAACAAGGCACTAAATGCCTATCTGGATAAAATCGAATACGACCTGTTCTCCATAGCTCAAACCTTACAAAGCGAGGGTAAGCAGGTAACCGCCAAAGCCGTAACCAACCGTTACAGAGGTTTTGACAAACCACAGATTTCATTCATCGACTTATGCGAAGAACACAACCGGATGCAATCGGAACTCGTAGGTAAGACAGTAGCAGCAGGCACGGCCATCCGCTATCAAACCTCGCTAAACCACCTCAAAGAGTTTATGCAGACGCAAGGAAAGAACGACATTTACACAGACGACATCACGGTCGAATTTCTCGAAAAATATGTCCATTTCCTACTCGTAGCACGGAAGCAGTGCAACAACACCGTGGTAAAATACCTTAAAAACATCAGCAAAATCATCAATATAGCCATAGCCCATGGAGTGATGAAAAACAATCCCGTAACATTATTGAAACTGCGATTGGAAGAAACCAAGAAAGATTTTCTGACCGAGGAGGAATTGCACACAATGTCCCACGCTAAATTCGAAAATCCGCGATATGACCGTATTCGGGACATCTTCCTGTTCTGCTGCTATACGGGATTGGCTTATGCGGATGTTTATTCTCTGACTGCTAAAGAGATCGTAACGGGTAAGGAAGGTAAGCAATGGATCGTAAAAGCCCGAACAAAGACCCACAGTTTGTGCAATATTCCTCTTCTCAAACCTGCCATGCAGATACTTGAACGTTATGCAGACTTTGCCAAAGCTGAGGGACGATTACTCCCGGTTCCGGCCAATCAAACCATGAATGACGGGCTGAAAGAAATTGCGGAATTGTGCGGAATCAATAAGCAACTCACGACTCATTGCGCACGTCACACGTTCGCCACGACGGTTACTCTTGCCAATAACGTATCTATTGAGAATGTTTCCCAGATGCTCGGCCATAGTAATATCAAAATGACTCAGCACTATGCCAAAGTCCTCAATACCTCAATCAGCCGCGATATGGAAAAGGTCGAAGCAGAGTTATCCTCATAATTATAAGGCTTGCCAATCTTGGCAGGCCTTTTTTGCCTATTAAGATATTTGGGTCTGATAAAAAGTTGTAAATTGCATAATAAACCCAACTTATAGCTATGAACATGTCGTTACTAATTCCACTCCTATTCTTAGTGGTTATCACACTTTTTATTCTGTTCTTTAAGAAGAATAGAAAGAGGTTCAGGCCTAAAGATGATAAAATTGCAACGCCCTCAAAAGAGGAGATCAACTTGCTTTTAACAACTCGTATATCTTATGACTTTGAATTGCCCGGCGGATTCTCTGATATTCCATATAGTCAAATTATTTATATGGAACAGACCTATAATCCGGTCATTAACGCTTATATCCAAGCTAATTTAACCTCTATCCAAGAAAAATATGCTGAACGGTCGTGTAAGTTCATATATCTGCCTTGTTGGGTAGACAAAAATGATTTGCAAGAATTGGCTATTTATAATTCAGCCCAATCATTAAATTCTACCATTGATTCTAAAAATATTACGCTCTATTTTACGAGGAAATTTTTTGATTGGATAGGCCATAATATTCCAAATGTTCCCGTTGTAATTTCAATTAGTCGTCGTCCCGCGAATGGTCGCACTCGGTCGTTTGTTGCATTCCCGATCAATGATGCTGACATGGAGTCATTCTTTTCACTTCATGCTTATATCAGTATTTATCCTCATGATACGTTTTATCAACTTATTCCGGAGCAAGACGAAAATGCACCTTTAGATGCTGATGAATATTTCAGTTCCGAAGCCCAACGACTAATGCACGAAATAAGAGAAAGGGTTAGTCGGCTACAAGCTATTGGATTTTGTGATCTGGCGATAAAAGCATTGGTTCCTAAAGCATTGACATCTCAAAGCAGGCTCCAGATTACAAAGGATTTCCGCATTCTTCTGACAGACTATGATAATCCGGAAATAACAATGACTCCGTTGCCTAAGGCTGTATTCATACTTTTCCTCAAACATCCGGAGGGTATTTTATTTAAAGAACTCCCGCAATATCGTGGAGAATTGCTTGAGATATATAAACGGATAACTAATCGGGAAAATATACAGGATATTGTTGAAAGCATAGAGCAGGTTACTAATCCGCAACGGAATTCCATTAACGAGAAATGTTCGCGTATCCGAGAAGCATTTATTGCGCACTTTGATGAATCGCTGATGAAACCCTATTTCATTACAGGAGAACGGGGGCAGACCAAGAAAATTGCATTGGACCGGGCCTTAGTAATTTGGGAATTGGAATAGCTACTGCAAGGCTTGCAGAAATCGGAGAGTAAACTATCGTTTGATTACATTTGCAACAGCAACAACTTTTTTAGGAACGGAGTAGTATTCTGCATAAAATGGCTATATTTGCAAGGTCTACGCATGTAGACATACATACGACTTTCTTAAAAGAAAGTGTCTGACTGATTCTTTATAACGAAATCTGGTAAATTTCAAGCAGGAGAATGAGCCGACATCTTTCACGCTATCTAATGGCGTGGGTTGTTGCTTATTTTACTGCAAGGTTTACCAGAGCCCGTTATATAAAATAAGTCGGCAACTCCACGCTTTCTTTATTTAGTAATCCCCGTAGAGGAGTTGGGCGGGAACTCAATTTACTATATATGGTAGTAGTTATCATAATTGCAATCGTGGTTGCCCTAATAATCATTGGGCGATTAACAGATCAGAAAGAAAAAGTATATAGAGATGAATATCGTAAGAATAAAAGACAATTACGAGTTGCTCTATCTCGACAAGAACAATTAGCAACTCTTTATTTTATGTACCGTATGGCAAGTGTCGATGGAGAATTTGCAGACCTTGAAAAACATGCATATACAAAAATGTGTGTGGAGTTTGCAATAGCTCCTAATGATGCAGAATTAATGACCTTCATTACTATGGGAGATGTTATTCCTCTTCAAATCTTAAGAAATGCAGGCACTAAAAAACAAGACTATATTTTAGGTCTAATGATAATTATGATGATGGTAGATCATAAAATTGAAGATGCAGAATTAACACTTATTGGAGAAACTGCATTCAAAATAGGTATGTCCAGAGAACGAGTTCGTGAAATCTCGGACCAAATCATGGAAATGTACGCACAATCATGTCAATAGTATTAATAGTCATCGCAGTCCTCATTATCTGGTTTATATGGGGATTGAATAATAAAAACAAGACAGCTGATAAAATCGTAGCGCGTGGAGGTATGCGTGAAGTATATGCAACGCTAATCGAAGCATGCAGTCCTGCTGGAGAGGTACGGGTAATTAAAGAGAAGGCCGACATGATCTCTTTAAGAATAGAGAGCCGTTACAGTGTGATGTACCTAACTATAGCCCAAAACATGGATCAAGTATCTATTGCCGTCGTTGTTGGAAACTCCATGATGGGAAAGGTTCGTAAATTATTCTCATTCCCAGAAACCATGGACCAACATCAAATGGTGCGAATTATCAATGAAACAGTATCAGAGATGATTGATAAGAAAATGAACGACTAAAGTGTAACTCTATGTTTTGGTATAGGATAGTCGATTGGTTCAATGACTTGTCAGAACGTAATCGGATTGTACGGAATTTTAATAAATCGGCCCGCGACGCATTTATATTGGGTGCGGCCCCAACTCTTTTGGAGGCAAGAATTACCAAGGGAGATTCAAGCTATAAACACACTTTCTCTAAATGGAATTCCGGATTCCGCATTAAAGCAATGTCTGGCCGAGCATTGTCGCGTGACGAAATGATTACGATTGGAAATGTCATACTAAGCAATTCTGTACTCATCAGACAATTAGTTGCTTTGGGCTGGGACACGTTAGAAGTTCATGATGATACAGGTTTTAAGGGACTTAAATGGCCACTACGTAAATTTATTATGGAACTACCCGAATAGCTATGATGACTATTATATTACAAATACAAGATTCTGTGAATGCTGTCAAATATTCAATGGAAACAATGTTGCCACAGTCTGACAGCAATTTGTGGATGTGGATTTCCATATTTGAAGCAATTTGTATAATCGGGTTGCTCTCAATTTTATTTTTATTGGGACCTCGAAATAAGCACACCGAGATTCAACGACAATTTAAAGCAAATGCCCAAAAAGAGAATGTGGATTTTAACAATATAATTGTAAGTTCATTCCACGCAGGCGATCTTTATAATCAGTTGAAAAAAGTGTGCCATCCGGATAGATTTTCTTCGAATCCGGAGTTAATGTCCAAAGCAGACAATTTATTTCAGCAAATTACTCAAAATAAGCATGATTTGAAAAAATTGCAGGAGTTGAAAGCAGAGGCTATGAAAGAACTACATATCAACATTTAAAAGATATTATTATGCAAATCATTTTATTAATTCTGCGTATCGTTATTTGTGTCGTTGTCGTTAAACAGGCTCAAAAGAAAAATCGTAGTGCTGTGGGCTGGGGCATATTCGCATTCTTCCTACCGATAGTTGCATGGATATGGATCAGCTGTTTGAAAGTCAATATGGAATGGTCGGAATCAAAATAGCCTTATGTATTGTGTGAATTGCGGCAAACAAGTTAATGGTACAATTCCAATATGTCAAGATTGTGCATTGCTTGTATTGCATAATAGTCCCGATACTCCCTTAAATGAAAAAATTACATTGGAAGCCGAGGATTTTAGCATCACATCAGATTCAAAAGTAACGAGTTCGGAGTTAAAAATAGATAATGGAGTAGAACCTGCTGAGTCATCGCCAAACGGTTATAAAGATGAGTATATAAGTATAGTTGTAGTTATCATGATAGTAATAATAACAGCAATAGTATCTGTATGTAGTGGTTCTTTTTGAAAAATAGACCATATAGTCCGTAATCATGAAAACTCCCCGATTCTACTGCCTCACCTGCGGCTACTCCGATTCCTGCGTAGGCCATCGTTGGGAAGATGGTACACCATTAGCCAAATTCACCTCCTTTGCCTGTAAGGATTGTAAAAGGCTGTGTGATAATTCATATCTAAAAGGTGTGCCTGATATTATTGCACTTCAAGAAAAGGGTGAGGCAAAATGGATTTATTCGCCAACAGAACCTTTCTGCATGTGGTGTGGGTCAAAGAATGTCGAGGAGTGGAGCGAAGATAATCCGGTATGTCCTAAATGTGGAGGAGTGATGCAGAAATTCGATAAATAAGATAGATCTACTCACTTACTTTGTAATGGATATATAAAGTAAATGAGTATATAATTATGTTACCCTATTAGCTTTGAAGATGAAAAATTACATATTCGTATTTGTTGCAATTTTAATGGTTAGTTGTGGAAAGCAGAATGCTTCTAAAATAGTTGCAACCGATTCTCTTGCTGTCAAAACGATTGCACCACATCGTGAATATAACTCAATTTATCATTGGAAAACTACATTTAATCCGACAGAATCGGAATTGGCTTTTCTTCAAAATCATCATATCAAACGACTTTATTTGCGTTTCTTCGATGTTGCATTGGACAATCATTGGCTAGGTGAACAGCTATCTGCGATACCTATTGCCACGACAACTTTTCTGCAAGCCCCACTTTCAGATATGGAGATTGTCCCAACTGTTTATATCACACTTGAAGCAATACGTAGTGTCAACGGGAAAGAAGCGGATTATGCCAACCGAATTATTACCCGTATTTTGGCAATAGCAACTCGACACAAGATAAATAATATAAATGAGGTACAATTTGATTGCGATTGGACCAGAACTACAAGAAACAGTTATTTCAAATTATGCCGAATTGCAAGGGATTCTCTGCATAAGAAAGGTATTGAGCTGAGTTCGACTATTCGGTTACATCAATTACGGGATGATTGCCCTCCTGTGGATCGGGGTGTATTGATGCTCTATAATACGGGGGCGTTAAAAAGTATCAATACGAAAAATTCCATTCTGGACTATTTGGATATTAGCCCTTATTTGAAAAATGTAAGCTATCGGATGCATCTTGATTTTGCATATCCGACTTTTTCGTGGGGTGTGTGGTTTCGGGATAATAAATTCAAAGCAATTTTACGAACAACTGATTTTTTAGATACGAACTATTACCAACAACTAACCGATGGAACATATAAGGTTCTTAAAGATCACTATTTGGAATCACATGAACTTTTACAAGATGATATAATTCGATTAGAGAGTCCTCGCTATGATGAGGTTCTAAAAGTAAAGCAACTCGCTGAAAGAACTTTGAGGAATAACACTGAATACTCCGTCATATTATACCATCTGGATTCTATCGCTCTTACAAAATATGCAACTGATGAAATCGAAAATATATATCGTCATTCATAGTGTTATACTGACGGTGCTGATTTGCTTGCCTCGTGAAGTTTATTCCGGCGGAAGTCCATGGTATTCCCCGTCCGAATACTATACATTTCGAATTTATGACGATAGCAAGCTATATGATTATAACGAAGATGGAGAACACCTACCGAAAAGTACGACGATACAAAACTGTGAACTGTGGCAAAGATTAACATCAACCGATATTCCGCTAAAAGATATTCATAGTGTAGTGTACCGCTATTCAAGCAAAGAGATATTGCGTATAACTCACCTTATAGAAGGTTCTGCAAATGATACTTTGATGCGCAATCAGTTTATACGTTGGATTGTTCTGCATAAGGATAGGGAGATTGCAGAATGTTTATCCCTTGCAAAACTTTGTGAGGAGATACGAATGGAACAGAACGATCCATGGTATTATCCTACAACCAACGATCGCGTGAGCATCGGATTAAAAGATATTGCCTACCGGGCACAGATTTATAAAGGTAATAGATTACGAGATCGCTATGCTTTACAAGTTATTCGTGCCTTATTCGCATCTTCACAATACGATGCTTGTATCAACTATTGGAATGAGGTACAGGGATTTTTGCCGAATGGATTGATAAAACAAATGATTCGTCCCTACATTGCAGGAGCATATTATCGAACAGGAGCAGTAGAACGTGCCATGCGTATTTATGCCGAGTGCG